>Ga0172379_10001021_pt1 | contig 60636 bp, 60 predicted proteins | sample GrowelOW334metaG_FD_119756 | JGI IMG/M metagenome (GOLD analysis project Ga0172379, IMG submission 119756) | Groundwater microbial communities from an aquifer near a municipal landfill in Southern Ontario, Canada - Groundwater well OW334 metaG | ecosystem: Environmental > Aquatic > Deep... | reverse complement strand
CAAACCCAAGAATGAAGAGGAAGCTAAAGAGCAACAAAGAATAGAAGATCAAGCATTTGAAACCTTTTTTACACTAATGTTAGGGAAAGATTGGGAATATATGGTGCCATATAAAAATGATATAACAGTACCCCCAGACAACAAAGACCAATCTTAATCACTACCTATTTCAAAATCGCCTCATAGAGGCCATTCAAAATTAAATAAGGATATAATACTCATTTAGCCCTTCTTTTTGGTAAACGAGCTATATAACATAAGCCTTAAAATCGGGAAATTTTGTGTTTCGAGACATTTTTAGTGGTACTTTGGTAAAATTAAGGGATGAAAACATTAAAAGAATCATGCTTTGCACTAAGCATAAAACTATTGAGAAAGGACATACAGAAAGCTAGAAATAAAGAACTAGTGGAGGAAGAATATTTAAATTTTATACATAATGGTAAACCATCCGTTCTTTTCTACTCCATAGAGGATAGTTTTGATGGGAATACCTATCTTGTAATTAATTTTAATGCAGAACCGCAGAAAATACTTTTATCTGATCGTGAATTAACCTATGGCACAAGAACTTATTTAACCTGTGGTTGTGGACATAAAACCAATGCTTTATACCTCAAGAACACCCCGGAAAGCACCTTCTTTGCTTGTTTTGAGTGTCATAACCTTCGTTATAAATCTACTACAATCAATAGTAGAAGTGACCATGGTAGAATGCTCTATCAGCAAAGCAAGAGGTTAGAGCTACTTGATATGCGCGAAAGCATCCCACGACCTTTGTATCGCTCCAAGTGGACCAAACGATTCAAGCGATTTTTAAAGCTTTGTGGACAGGCTGGACTATTTAACCAGGTAAAAGATGCTCAGACAACCATGGAAACGATAAAGACATTTCAATCTCAACAAATTTAGACGAATGCAATACATTAGCTATTCTTTCAGAAGCTGTCTGCGTGTTTGTAGATTTTCTATCAATCAATAATGCCGTCAATGTCGTAATAGCGTAAGCTACTGACGACATTTACGCTATTTACGCTATTTTAAACTAAAAATAATCATTGTTTTATCTGTTGCAAATTTAGCCCTAAAATACTATACTATCGAAAGTAGTTTATTGATTTGTTGAAGAGAAACGCTTGGAAATGGGAACATTTCTTCCCATTTGATAGTTCGTAAGTTATGCTTCCAAGCGAGCCAGTTAGGGTTATCAGCTAATTCTAGGACTAGATTGAACGGAGAAGCTATTCATCATACAATCATAAAAATAGCTTACAATATCGTAGTGTTTGGCATCTTTTAGTTATCCCCAGTTTATTGCTTTTTTATTCAAATTTTGCTATAATACGGGCGGTAGGAATTTATATTAATAGTGGGTGTAGGTTTCTTGTCTATGACCCATGAAGAGACGACACACTTTGGTGTGTCGTTTTCTTTTTAACTGTTAAATATTACATTCAGAAACCTCAAAATATGCCTTAGTGTCATTAACGACAAACTCTTCTGCGAGAGTAGAAACCCCAATAGAACTTCTTATTTTTTGAACGAAAGTTTCTTTTTTCAATGAGGTTTTTTCTGAACTTAATCCATGTTTCTTTTTGTAATCATACATTACAGCTCCAAGTAATACATCACATAATTGCATAGGGAGGCTAGAGTGTGATTCAATAGAAAAAGCACCAAATATATTTTCAAAATTAAGTGATGTGTCTTTTGCTACTTCTTCTCTAATTTTACTCATTATTGTGTCTTCAAGAGATAAAGGTTTAGTATGAGGTTTTGTAATTTCATCTACAACGATACACAAATTGTCTAGTGGTAAATTTTTCATTTCCCTAGCAACCAACAAAGCAATGTATTTTGTATATGTTTCCCAAGAGTCGCTAACGCATTCGCAGTTAAATTTTGGGTTTTGTTTGTCTATAATCATTACTGAAAATCTGTTGCTAGAATCTGAAAGAAAAATATCAACCATTCTTTCATAAAAAGGAAGTGTTTTCTTACCGCCAATAGTATCAAATTTCATTTCAAAACGGTAATTTCCCCGTAAAATCTTGATCGCTTCTTCGTATTTTTTTTCTTCTAACAATTTATCAATCCTTTGATTTTTTGACGTCTTCACTAATTCTTTTACAGGTTGGCTATTTTTACATAATTTATCTCCTAAATCACCCACATTTTTAACAACTAAAAGTCCAACACCAAAGAATCTGTCGCTTGCTAAAATTCCACTTGAATCTGAGAAACAAAACATTTTCATAATAAGCTTATTTTAGCACATTTTTTATATTAAATAGAAAGATTTAATATAAATTATAAGAATCCACTAAATTGAAGTTTGTTTTTGACCACAGTCCAGTTAGTAGTTCTGAACTTTTCCACGAGAGCGAGCAGGATAAAAACGCCGAAAGGTAGTTTTTTGATTTACTCTTAGCTTTTTTCTAAAACAATTGTAACACTCTTTATTTGACCTTCTTGTACATTAACTTTCTGTTCTGGTTGAACTTTATAGCCAGAAGGGAAGCGATTTGTGTTGAAATAAACATAATAATTCCCCGGGTTAAGTTCAAAATTTGCTATTCCATTCACATTGGCCTCTTTGATCCCCCAACTCTCTGGCGGGCCTGGTCTAATTGCGACGTCAATTTCAATCCCAACTATCGGTTCATTATTAGAATTTTTTACAATTACTTCTAACACTCCTTTGCCATTTGGGACACTAGTAGTTTTTGCGTTTTCATTTTTCTGATTATCAGTAGCGGGGGTGGTCTGATTACTGCTTGAAAAATTTTGCAAAGGCATAAAGTTGCCCAATAAATATCCAGCAACCAAAACGACGACAATAATTATTGATGTTTTAGCCATAGATTTCATAGTTTAAAAATAATATTATTATTAATGAATTATATTATACCCCCAAAACAACAGAACTTCCAACTCAGGCTTAGTTTGTCTCCCAAAAGTACCATATATTAGTTAACCTTCAGAACTTTTGATATACTTTAAATAGCTTTTACTCATTAATTATTTATCTATATGTTAAAAGATTTTAAACAGTTTTTACTTAGAGGCAATGTGGTTGATTTGGCAGTTGGTGTCGTTATCGGAGCCGCTTTTGGAACAGTAGTTACGGCACTAGTAACAGACCTCCTCACTCCACTTATCGGTGCCATTGCCAAAGTTCCAGATTTTGGAGGGCTTTTGTTTACCTTGAATGGCAGTCAGTTTATGTATGGTCATTTTATTAATGCGCTTATTTCCTTTATTCTGGTAGCGGGAGCTGTATTCTTCTTTGTCATTAAACCGATGAATTTCCTTATCAAAAAATCACGAAAAGAAGAACCGGCAGATCCAACTACGAAAAAATGTCCTGAGTGCCTGAGCGAAATTCCAATCGAGGCAAAACGTTGTTCTCATTGCACCCAAGTTATCGAATAGATACGTCTACAAAGAAATAATGGTTATTTTACTTGTTTGGATACCCCTTTTTTTATTTTTAATGATATAATTAATCTATGAATAAAAAACTATTAACAATTATTTCAGTGGTAGCAGTTTTAATTTTAATCGGTGGCGGTTTTTATTATTGGAAAATAAAAATGCAAAAACCCATTGCTCAGCAAGCAGCAGAAGATGTCCAAAAAATATCGGCCCAAATATCAGCTGATGTTATAAATAATATAACGCCTGACGTAACGACCCCAGCTGTTTCTTTGCCCAGCACGAATGCTAATCCCTACAACAAAACTAACCCTTTTTCAAATTTAAAAACTAATCCTTTCCAATAAAAATATGAAAAAAAATATTTTAGTTTTCTCAATCTTAATTTCAGGAATTTTAACCTCAGGCGCAATAATCAATTTTGCCGATGCTGAAGCAAAGCCGTTATTGCAACCCCAGGAACAAAAAATGCCCGGCGATATCCAATATCCGATTCCAGAACTAGGCAACTGCACAAGCAAAAGTAATTGTAAAATATTTTGCGACAATTCTAAAAATTCCGATGCTTGTCTGGCCTTTGCGGAAAAACGCAATTTGATGAGTCCGGAAGAATTAGCTAATGCTAGAAAATTTAAGGACAGTGGCATGGTTGGCCCCGGAGGCTGTAAAGGGCAAACTGCTTGCGAAGAATACTGCGGTATTTCTGCGCACATGGAAGAGTGCGTTTCTTTTGCCGAAGAAAATGGAATGATGTCCGACCAGCAATTACAAGAGTCTAAAAAAGTTTTAGCAGCTATAAAAAATGGCATCAAACCGCCGGCTTGCAACGGCCCAAAAGAGTGCGAACAGTATTGTGGCAGTCCTTCGCACATGGAAGAGTGTATGACTTTTTCTTTGGCGGCTGGAATTGCACCGGATGATCAAAAAGAACAGATGCAAAAAACCCTGGAAGCTATCAAAAAAGGAGTCAAACCGCCGGCTTGTCGCGGGCCAGAAGAGTGCGACCAGTATTGTAGTCTGCACATGGAGGAATGTATGAATTTTTCCTTGGCCAGTGGTATGGTGCCTGAGGATCAAAAAGAACAAATGCAAAAAACTCTCGAAGCTTTTAAAAAAGGCATCAAACCGCCGGCTTGTCAGCCCAACGACCCGCCTTCTGACCAAGCGAAACGACCTAATAAAAGCAGCCAAGCAGAACAAGGGTTGCAGAAATGCGACCAATATTGCGCTGACCCAAGCCATATTGATGAATGTGTGAAATTTTCCGTGGCGGTTGGAAACATGACCGAAGAACAAGCGCAAAGGTCTTTAAAAACCGGTGGCAAGGGGCCTGGAGGATGCATTGGAAAAGATGCCTGCGAAGCTTTCTGCAATAATCCAGACAACGAAGAAACTTGTTTTAATTTCGGAAAAGATAATGGAATGATTCCACAGGAAGATTTACAAAGAATGCAGGAAGGTCAGCAAAGAATGAAAGACACTTTTTCTTCAATCCCGCCAGAAGTTTTGGATTGTCTGACTTCTGTTGTGGGTGCTGATGTTGTCGAGAAAATGAAAACAGGATCTATGGTCGGACGAAAATATGGCGATTCTATTAATCAGTGTTTTCAAAAATCTAAGGTGGAGGAGAGACCGCGAGGCCAAGATCTACCCGATCAAGATAAACCAGAAGAATCGGACCAGAGGCAGCCTAGACAGCAGGGAGACAGATTCCAGCCTGGACCAGGAAACATAAATCCAGGGGGAGAGCAGATGCCCCAACAAGCAGGTCCTGGCGGATGTAAAGGACCGGAAGAATGTCAAAAATATTGTGCTTCCAACCCGGAAGTATGTAATAATTTTCAGCCACCACAAAATGGGCAAGTTCAGCAAAATCAACCTGGCCAAATATTACCACAACAACCCCAAGAACAATTTAATCAGCCTGGACCCGGTCAGCCGGGGCCTGATCAACCTGGCCAAATACAGCCCGGGGAACCAAACCCACTTAATCAATTAAACCAACTTAATCAACCAAACCCGCTCAATCAACCCAATCAAATAAATCAGCCTGGTCAAGAACCTGGACAATTTATTCAAGGTCAGCCAGGGCAGATGGAACCCCAGCAACCATTGCAACCACAATCCGAACAGCAACCCATGATACAACAGCAAAACCCTCTTCCTCCTTCGCCCACCAGTTTCTTGCAAGGGGCGCAAAATCTTTTAGCAAATGTTTTGGATACATTAAGATAAATCGTCCAAAATATTTATGTCTGGAAAAAAAGAAAAAGTCGCCTTGAGTTCGGTCTTCGCCAGCGCCTTCCTAACGGTGGGCAAGTTTATCGTGGGGATCATGACCGGCAGTATGGGTATTCTTTCCGAAGCCGCGCATTCGGCTTTGGACTTGGGTGCCGCCCTTTTGACCTTGTTTGCAGTGAAAGTGAGCGACAAGCCAGCCGACGACGAGCATCATTATGGGCACGGTAAAGTAGAAAGTGTCTCAGCTTTGATCGAGACAGGGCTTTTGTTTTTAACGAGCGCTTGGATTATCTACGAAGCCTTTCATAGAATTTTAGCTAAGAATTTTGCGGTGGAGGCGACCTGGTACGGTTTTGCCATTATTATTATTTCAATCATCGTGGATATCTCCAGGTCCAGAGCTTTGAAAAAGGTGGCGAAAGAGACAAACAGCCAGGCGCTTGAAGCCGACGCTTTGCATTTTAGCTCCGACATTTGGAGTTCCGGCGTCGTTTTGGTCGGGTTAATTTTTGTCGCTTTTGGGGTCAAAGGCGCCGATGCTTTTGCGGCCGTCGGAGTATCTATTTTCGTGCTGGTGGCCGGCTACCGCTTGGGCAAGAGAACCATTGATGTTTTGATAGACGCTGCGCCGGAGGGGATAGCCGACATCGTCAAAGAAACTGTGGGCGGAGTCGAAGGAGTAATCAACATTGAAAAAGTCAGAGTAAGACCGCTTGGCACCTCAGTCTTTATCGAAGCGGAAATAAATATTAATAGAAAATTCTCCATTATCAAGGTTAAGGAGATTGCTAAAAAAGCCAAAGAAGCGATCCAGCAAAAAATAATCGGCTCCGATGTACTAGTTACCGCAAATCCAATTCAAATAAAAGACGAAACTATCGTGGACATCGTGAGGACGCTGGCATACAAACATTCTCTTTCAGTGCACAGTATAAATTTTGATAAACTCGACAATCACAAGCATATCAGCTACGACCTCGAACTGCCGGGCGAGCTGACAGTCTTCAAGGCGCACGAAGTGGCCAGCAACCTGGAGAAGGAAATACAGTCGGAAATCGGCACGGACATAATCCTCAGCACTCATGTAGATGCGCGGGTGGTGGAAGAAAAGATCAGCGCCAAGCCGAAAGAAGAAGAAATCATTTCAATTAAAAAAATTATCGATGAATCGATTTTTAATGTCGGGGTTATCAAAGACGCGCACGATGTTTTGATCAGGAAAATCGGCGAAAAGATTTTTATAACTTTGCATTGTTATGCCAAGGCCGAAGAGAGGATAGAAAAAGCGCACCAGTCGGCCAGCAGATTGAAATATCTCGTAAAGGAAAAAATAAAAAATGTTTATGAGGTGGTAGTGCACGTCGAGCCGGAAATTTAACTTTTTTAATATTGACACGTCTCCGAACCCCTTTCCTAAAGAGATTTCCACCCTTTTTGGGTATTTTTAAACAGCTAATGCACAGGTTAGTCATTGTTTTTATCCACTTGGTCCGTTGACAGAAAGTTATTTCGCGGGACAATTAAGGTGTTAAATCCTTGATGGAAAGCTCTAAATAAATAAATAAAAATGTTTCGCGTATATTGAGACTTATGAACTCAAATTAGAAACAATAATAATAAAAAATGGCTTTCCTATTCTGAGGATTAGCAACACAAACCAAGGCCTTTCGTGAACAACGAAGGCCTTTGGTTTGGACGTTGATCTGCCGAAGCTTAAATTTTGACTTTAGGTGGGGGTGGGGGTATACTAAAACTAGTTTATTAATAATGATCAAATAAAATTTATGGCTAAAAGGGGAACCACGTTAAGTCCGAAAAAGAAATCAAGACGTTCACACAAAACAGCAAAACGACTTGGAGTCAAGAGGGTTATGCTGGCTAAAAAGGCAGCCAGGAACAAGACTAAGTTTGCATAAAGTTACTGGTTCGCAAGGACAGTCCTTGCGAAAAGTTAGACTTAAGCTGTGTTTTGTGTTATATATTAAACAGATTTGAGCGATGTCAGTATGTTGCTGGTATCGAAAGATGTTTAATAAAAGGAGGTATGTATGGAGTTCAATTTTGAAAGATCTGTTGTCTTTGGAGGGGCTCGCCGTTCTGCGGATGGAAAGCAAGTTGTAATTGAAAGAGCGTTTCATTCAAAACCGGTTTCTGTACCTGTAGAATTTGTTCAATTCATCAGGACCTCGCGTCTCAGGGATATGAGCCTCGTAGTTGTCGATCTTGGACCTCTCGGGGAATTGACGGGTGAGGTGATTATCGCTGCGGGCAGAAAGGATCGCTTTCCGGTTTTCTGAATATGCGATGCTTGTAGTCTAAATCTAAGGAGTTAAGATGCCATATTAGCACCTTGACTCCTTTTTAATTTTTACAACTCGCAAGTACTCGCAAGGACAGTCCTTGCGAGTACGTTAGCCACTTGGTATAATTTACCCATGTTACGAAAAGATCCATTTGTTACTGGCGAGTATTATCATATTTACAACCGTGGTATAGATAAACGAGTAATTTTTAAATTAAAGAAAGATTATGAACGTTTTATTATGCTTCTTAGTTTCGCAAGGACAGTCCTTGCGAAAGTCTTACGAAAGTATTATTTTTGTTTATTTAGTTTTTATATGTGGTATAATAGGCATTATGGAAAACATAAAAAATTATAGTGCGTGGATTTTGGGTACAGTATTATTAATTTTTGCTTTGCTAGTCTTTTTTGCTGCGCGGGATTTTTCCAAACAGCAGTCTTATGTGGAAGTAAAAGGACTATCGGAAAAGATAGTCAAGGCTGATGTGGCTGTCTGGTCCATTACCTTTGACGTCAAGTCGAACGACGTGGACTCGCTCTATGCCAATATTCAAAAAAATACTTTAGCCATTCGCACCTTTCTTTTAGACAAGGGCTTTGATGCGTCTGAGATCAACCTGGCTCCAGCCAATATTTACCAGGACACCTACAAGGATGCGCTCTTTCGCTATAATTCCAGCACCCAAATGTCCGTCTATACGAAAAAAGTTGACTTGGTCAAATCAAGCTCCCAAGATACCTTGGCGCTGGTGAAGCAAGGGATCACCATGAGCCAGAATTATATTAATTTTCAGTTTTCAGATATCAACAGCGTCAAGCCGGAAATGCTCGCGGAAGCTATCAAGAATGCCAAGGATTCTGCATCTCAGTTTGCCAAAGAGTCCGGCTCGCACCTAGGCAGTGTGTCCCGGGGGAACCAGGGCGTGTTTGACATCACCGACAAAGACCCCGGCTCTCCGGAATATAAGAAGATCCGAGTGGTTTCTACGCTTAGGTTCCTTTTAAATTAGGATTTCTGTTAAATCAAAACATGCCGAAAAAAAAACTTCCAACGAGAAAAGCTAAAAAAACAGCAAAGAAGATCGTGATGGTGAGTGGCGGATTCGACCCGGTGCATATCGGCCATGTACGAATGTTTAACGAAGCGAAAAAATTGGGCGATGAGCTGGTTGTATATTTAAATAACGATAATTGGTTACGTGCAAAGAAGGGTTTTGTTTTTATGCCCGAAGAAGACAGAAAAGAAATTATTGAAGCATTTGATGCAGTTGACAGGGTTATTGTAAGTAGACATGAGAAAAACACCAAAGACATGAGTGTTTGTATGGGTTTTATGGAAATCAAGCCGCATATTTTTGCGAATGGAGGAGACAGGAATACTAAAGACGCCTTAGATCCCAAATCTTCCCTGTATAGAGAAAGAGAAGTACACAAAAAACTTGGCATTAAGATGGTCTACAATGTCGGCCACGGAGGCAAGGTACGTAGCTCGTCCGAATTAGTTAAAAAAGCGAAAATAAAAAAATAAATGAAACCACTAGGACAAATGGCGAAAACCGATTTAAGTAAAATCAAAATGATTGTTTTTGATGTGGATGGGGTGATTGTGCCAAGAGGAACTAAAATAAAACAAGTCGGAAACACTACCACCTTAGAGACGAAAATAATTGCCGAGAAGCAAATTGAGCAAATCCGAGAATTACACAAAAAAGGTTTTTTAATAAACATTAGTTCCGGCCGAGGGCTCTACATGTTGCAGGAGATGTTTCGTGGGATTTTGCCCTTCGTTAGCCTAACTTATGAGTGTGGCAGTGCCACTTGGTATCAGGGGAAAATTTACCAGCATGTAAATAGTTTCAAATATTTACAAGACATGTTTTTTAAATTAAAAAAGGTGGCCACTGGAAACAAAAATGTCAAAGGTTTTGAACCAAAAGAATTTATTATAACCTTACACTGTACAAAACAGCTCAAAGAGGTTGAAGAAACGGTAAAAACTCAAAAAGATCTGACGACTCATTGGAATGGCGAAGCCTATGATATTTTAATTAAAAAAGACCAGACCAAGGCTGTCGGCTTGAAGCAGTTGATGAAAATTTTTAAACTGCAGAAAGAAAATGTAATGGCTATCGGGGACAATTACAACGACCACGAATTGTTGCAAGCGAGCGGTATGCCGATATCAGCCGACAAAACAAGAATAAAAGGGAAATTCTATGTTCCTCTCGAAGGCAAATTCTTACCTGCCGATATTTTAATGCAGAAAATTCTGGAATTGGTATAATTGAAAGATGGAAGAATTTAAACCATTTACAATTGAACGTCCATGGGGGAGTTTTCGACAGCTTACTTTAAACAGTCTCTCGACGGTTAAGGTTCACAGAATGAAGCCAGATCAAAAAAACAGCTGGCAGAGCCACACTAAGCGCTCTGAATTTTGGTATATCATTAGTGGTGGAGGTAAAATAAAAGTAGAAGATAAAGAATACAACGTAGCGCCAGGTGATGAGTGTGGAGTAGGAGTTGGTGCCAAACACCGCTGGATGGCCGGTCCGGAAGGGATGGTTTTGGTGGAGGTAGCCACTGGAGATTTTAATGAAGAAGACATTACTCGTTATGAAGACGACTATGGCCGCGCTTAAAAAGAAGAAAACAACAAAAAAAGTTGCAGTAAAAAAGAAAGTGGTGAAAAAAATCACTAAGAAAAAAATAGTTGGAAAAAAGAAGTCGCCGATTAAGCTTAAAAGAGCCGTTCATAATCCTATCATTGAACCAGAAGATCATTCCTATTGGGGATCCAAGGCCACCTTTAATCCGAGTGCTATTGTTCACGATGGCAAGGTGCACGTGATTTATCGAGCGATCGGAGACAGGGACATCTCCGTATTAGGATATTCAAAAAGCGACGATGGATATTTTTTTGATAAAAAGCTGAAAGAAATGGCTTATTATCACAAAGGAGCTCGTTCCGTAAAAAAAACATTACCGAAAATTTCTTACTGCTCGGGCGGAGGTTGGGGCGGAGGTTGTGAAGACCCTAGGCTAACCCTTTTGGGCGACAAAGTATACATGATCTACACCGCCTTTGATGGCTGGGGGTCAGTACGTATCGCTCTTACTTCCATCACCTTAGATGACTTTATCGCCAGGCGTTTCAATTGGGAAGAACCGGTGCTTATTTCGCCACCTCACCAAATACACAAAAACTGGGTGCTCTTTCCGGAAAAAGTCAAAGGAAAATTTGCCATTCTACACAGTATTTCTCCTAACATAATGATAGATTATTTTGATAACATCGATGAGCTTGATGGGGATAATTTTATTTATAGTGTTCACCAAGGAAGTCCTTTATGGAACGCTCGCGATAAATTCATCCGAGGGGTCGGGCCGGCGCCGATAAAAACGAAATATGGCTGGCTTGTTTTGTATCACAAAATGGAAAAGCACGAAACGCACAGATATAAATTATGGGCCATGATTTTAGACGCCAAAGATCCAACCAAAATTTTATATGATTCCAGTAAGCCGATTCTTGAGCCAGATGAATGGTATGAAAATGAAGGATACAAAGGCGGAGTGGTGTATTCTTGCGGAGCGGTCGTAAAAGATGGTGAGCTGTTTGTATATTATGGCGGGGCGGACAAGGTCTCTTGCGTGGCCACCGCCGACTTAGATAAATTTTTAAAAGAGTTGGTGCATTCAAGCGCGCCCAAGTTAAAAAGCAAGAAATAAAAGTGTCTTAAATTTATGTACGTTGTAAAACGATCTCACCACAATCCGATTCTGGAGCCTTATCGAGACCATTATTGGGAAGCCTTCGCGACGTTCAACATGAGCGTCATAAAAAAAGACAAAACTTACTATGGAGTTTATCGTGCTATCGGGGCGCCCGACAAATTGCGGACACCACAGCAGATTTCTGTTATAGGTCTTGGCACTAGCAAAGACAAAACACATTTTGCGGATTGCGTGCCATTTATCACTCCCGAAGAAGATTGGGAAAAGTACGGCTGTGAGGACCCGCGGATCACTTTTTTCGAGGGCAATTATTATATATTTTATACAGCTCTTTCCAAATATCCCTTTGAGGCAAGTGGCATCAAGACGGCTGTGGCCATTTCAAAAGATTTGAAAAAAGTCAGTGAACGGCACTTGCTGACACCCTTTAACGCTAAAGCCATGACGCTTTTCCCTGAACGCATCAACGGCAAAGTTACCGTGCTCTTAACCGCGAATACAGACATGCCCCCGGCGAAAATCGCCTTGGCTCAAGTGGACGAGATAGAAGATCTATGGAATCAGAAATTTTGGGACAAGTGGTATAAAGAGATAGACAAAAATACTTTTGATCTTAAGAGAGTGCCGTCTGACCACATCGAAGTGGGCGCTCCGCCTATTAAAACCGCTCACGGCTGGCTCTTATTGTATTCGCATATTCAGAATTATTTTCCCGGTGGAGACCCGGACAGAATATTTGGCATCGAAGCGATCCTGCTTGACTTGAATAATCCGCTTAAGATTGTCGGGCGGACGCGCGGACCCATCTTGGTTCCGAGGGAGTCTTACGAGCTTTTAGGGCATGTTCCAGATATAGTTTTCCCTTCGGGCGCGCTCTTGGAAAAGCCTGCCCGACAATCGACGGGCGGGGACACTCTTTTTATATATTATGGAGCGGCCGACATGACCGCTTGCATGGCTCACGTAAATCTCAAGGACCTTTTGGGGACCATGCGTCCGGAAACAAAGGCGCGGTGGCACTTGCTTCGCTCAGCGAAGAACCCTATCATCACTCCAAATAAAACAAATTCATGGGAAGCTCAAGCAACTTTCAACCCCGCCGCTTTAAAGATAGGCAAAAAAATTCACATACTCTACAGAGCCTTGTCGTTAGACAATACTTCTTCTGTCGGTTACGCTTCGACCAAAGACGGCGTTTCGGTCAGCGAAAGGGAATCCCTGCCGGCTTATATTCCCAGAGAAGATTTTGAGTTAAAGAAAATCGCTGGGGGGAATTCCGGTTGCGAGGATCCACGATTGGTAAAAATCGGGAAAAAAATCTACATGTTCTACACCGCGTTTGACGGCGTCGGCCCTCCGCGGGTAGCGGTGAGCTCCATAACAGAGAAGAATTTCTTGCTTAAGAATTGGCAGTGGGAAAAACCAATCCTGATAACTCCGGCCGGGCTGGACGATAAAGACACTTGTATTTTCCCGGAAAAAACCAACGGTAAATATTTTATTTTGCACAGAGTGGGGGATGAAATTTGCGGAGATTATTTAAAATCGCTTGATTTCAAAAAAGAAATTGTGAAGAAGTGCATCAGAATTCTAGGGCCGAGGATCAACACTTGGGATAGCTTGAAGGTAGGTATTTCCGCTCCTCCCTTAAAAACAAAAAAGGGCTGGCTACTTTTGTATCATGGCATTTCCAAGTATCATCACACCTATCGCATTGGAGCTGTCTTACTTGATCTTAAAGATCCGGCCATTGTGCTCTCTCGCACAGCTGATCCGATATTTGAGCCGGAAGAACCATACGAAAAAATCGGCATAGTCAACAACGTCGTCTTTCCGTGCGGAATGGTTGAAAAAGATGGCTTGCTGTATATATATTACGGCGGAGCGGACGCAGTGGTAGGGGTGGCGACCATAGAACTTGAAATTTTGCTTCGGGCGTTAACTCGCGATATAATATAGAGATGCAAATAAATTTACAAGGCAAGGGGATAGAACTAACAGAATCTATTAAAGATTATGTTTTAAAAAGAGTTACCAACTTAGAAAAGTTGCTTGCGACGATAGAGGAGAAAGGAGGAGAAGTAAATGTTGCCTTCGAAGTTGGCAAGAGTACCAAGCATCACAAGCTCGGAGACGTTTTTCATGCCGATTGCTTGATCAACATGAGGGGAGAGGAATTTTATTCCAGTGCCGACGAAGAAGACCTATACCAGGCGGTGGACACGGTGAAGGAAAATCTTTTCCGGGAAATCAGTAAAAACAAAGATCGCCGGCAGACCCTCTTCAAGCGCGGGGCGGCGAGCGTCAAAAAAATGCTCAAAGGCCTTTCCAAGAGGAATCCCTTTACGTCAAAATACTAGTACAAGGTCTTGCCTTGTACTTTAAAGGTATTCTAGTATTCTTTAGAATTATGGAATGAAAATCTATGGAACAAATAGGAAATAAAATAAATAATCTACCTAATTTATCGAGCATAGATTTTCAAATACCTGAACTTGCGACTTTTGATAAATTAAATATTATTAATAATAAAACCCTTGATGTTAGTTTTGAAGGAGTTCCTGTCAAGATTAAAATTATAGGTGGAAGTTATTTTAAAGAGGCAAATCTGCATCGTGTCGATGTGCTAATTAGAATATCAACGAAAACACTAGAAAATATTGCCAAGATTAATATACATATGGAGGAAAATCAAGACAAAACATATAAAGCAGGTACTTATGTTATAAATAAAAACCGTGAATTAAAAAATCTTGGTAGAACTTTATGGGAAATATCATTAAAATTAATACAAAAATCTGCCAATAAGTGGAATGCTTCCATCACACATGAAGTTTTTCGAATGCCACTTATGCATTTAAGCGAAGATAAGTGGAATAAATTATTTTTTCCACTTTTAGAAAAACATGGATACAGATACGTAAAAAATAGCGATGAAGGTAGTTTGTGGGATGAAAAGTGGGAAAAGACATATTTCCCTGATAAAAAATAAATAGTACAAGGTCTTGCCTTGTACTTTAGGTGGGTGTAATATATTTCTATGTCAATTAGAAAAGTCACTTTCGTTCCTGGCGAGTTTTACCATGTTTACAATCGGGGAAACAGTAAACAAATAATTTTTCACGACAAACAAGATCGTGATAGATTTTTAGCATTACTATATGCAGTAAATAGTAAACAAAATATAATTTTTCGTTTAGTTTTTAATGATATGTATAAATTTGATAGAGGAGAGCGACTTGTTTCGATTGGTGGGTATTGTCTAATGTCAAATCATTTCCACTTACTTCTAGTAGAGACTGAAGATGGTAGCATAAGTAAATTTATGCAGAAACTTACTACAGCATATTCAATGTATTACAATGAAAAATATTCTAGAACCGGATCACTTTTTGAGGGAAAGTTTAAATCTGAACATATAGATGGAGATAGGTATTTAAAATATATGTTTTCTTATATTCACTTAAATCCAGTTAAAATAATTGATAAAAATTGGAAAACTGATGGAATTAAAAACAAACAAAAAGTGCTTGAGTTTCTAAAGAATTATCAGTATTCAAGTTATCGGGATTATTTAGGAATTGATCGCTTCGAAAGCGCTATTCTCAACAAGGAAGATTTTCCTAATTATTTTCCAAACAAAGAAAGATTTACAAAAGAAATTTTTGAGTGGTTATCTTTTGATGATGAAGATTAGTACAAGGCAAGACCTTGTACTTTATATATAATTTATTTCTTTACCATTTTCTGGGATCACTTTTTCTATTACAAATTTTTCATCTTCCATTCTAGCTTTGGTTATCTTTATCCTTTTGCCGTTCTGGATAAAATATATTCCCGGCCAGCCGTAGAGGGCGCAATACTTGGTGTAAATTTCTTTTGGTGAGTCATTGAGCAGATCCACTAGCCCATTTTCCTTTTTGATTTTTTCCGAGTAAGTTGCTTGTGATTCATTCTGAGGTTTAGGAATAACTTTGCCTTTGATATAGTCACCCATTGTTTTTACCAGCAACCTCCCCCCGAGGCGAAAAAGTTTTTCTTCTAAAATAGGCAAAAGAGGAGGCCAATCTTTATCATTTATTTTTATTTCTTCTTGAGCCACGATCGGGCCATGATCCATTTTCTCATCTAAAAGGATGACCGTGGTGCCGGTGTCTCTTTCGTTGTTGAGAATGGCCGAGCGGACAGGGGAAGGTCCGCGCAGTCTTGGGAGCCTGGATGGATGAACATTTAAAATTCCGTGCTTGGGAATGTTTAAGATTTTTTTAGGCAACATTTTCCCATAAGCGGCCAAGATAAAAACATCAGATTCTTTTTCTTGTAAAAGATTTACAAAAGACTCATCTAGCACCTTTGGCTGGAGTACTGAAATACTGTGAGCATCGGCCCATTTTTTTACCGGCGTCGGTTCATAATTATTCCCTCTCCCTACTTTTAGGTCCGGGCTTGTCACCACCAAAGAAGGCACATACCCGGCCTTCTCAAGCTCTTCCAGCACATATACTGCCAAGTTCGGCGTGCCAAAGAATACGAATTTTAAGTTTTTATCTTGCATATTAATTCTGGGTTATCTAGGCAGTTCTTCTTTTATCTCTTTGGCATGGTCTATAAAGAGGATGCCGTTTAAGTGGTCAGTCTCGTGTTGGAAGATCTGCGCCAGGAGCCCGGAAGCGCCCCTAGTAAATCTCTTACCATTTTCATCGTAAGCGGTGACGGTTGCCTTTTTTGATCTTAAGGTCTTTCCATAAAGCCACCGCACCGACAGGCACCCCTCCGGTAGCCATTCTTTTTCTCGAGAAAGCTTGGAAATTTTCGGATTGATGAAAATCAAATCCTTCAATTTCCTCTCTCCCTGCGAAGGGGGAGTGTCCTGACCTAGGTCAGGACGAGGGGGTCGTTTGCCAAAATCTTCTTCAAATATTTTTCCAGAAACGACGAATATCCGCAATGGGTAGCCTATCTGAGGCGCGGCGATAGCCACCCCGTCATCTTGGCTTTTTAGGGCTTGAGACATTTCTTTTAAAACATTTTGTATTTTTTTTGTTTTAATATCTGCGATGCGTACTTCGGTGGCAGTTTTGCGGAGAACTTTTTCCTTTTGTTGAAGAATTTTCTTCATTGTTTTTTGAGTTATTATTTTAACTCTTTTAAATACTCCAAAAGTTTATTTAATTTTACAGTTTCCTGAGATCTGTTTTCCATATCTCTGACTATTACGGAATTATCCAGGGCTTCTTTTAGTCCGAAGATCAAAGCGTGGGGGATGCCGAGCTTCTCGGCGATGGCCAGCTGCGACCCTAGGCTGTCTTTGGAAAGGGACTGAGCGATGGGAACGTGCGCCTTGCGCAGGATTTCAATAATATTCAAACTTTTTAGTTTTGCTTCTTGACCTAGCTGGATGAAGTAAATCTTCGGCTTCTTGATAATGCGAGGAGAAAGGTTCTTATACCAGGCTGATTCCACGACTCTGTCTACTCCCATGGAGAAGCCGACAGCTGGCACATCTTTTTTCCCTCCGAGCTGGCGCGCCAAATAATCGTAACGTCCGCCGGAAGCTACCTGGGTAGGCAAGCCTCCCTCTTCACTGCTTTCCGTATATACTTCAAAAACAGTGCGGGTGTAGTATGAAAGTCCGCGTACTAAATTTTTATTTACGTTGTAAGAAATGCCCATTTCTTCTAGATATTCCAAAACTTCTTTAAAATGTTTTTTACAGGAAACGCAAAGAAAGGAAACCGCATCCGGAGCGTTCTCATTTATTTCTTTTGTTTTTTCTTCCTTTGAATCTAGTATGCGAAGCGGGTTTGTCTTCAGGCGTTCGCGGTCTATCGCCGGCAGATTGTTGATATGTTTTTTGTAGTAACTTACAAGCTCTTTAATATATCCGCCCCGGCATTCTTTGTCGCCGATAGAGTTGATGTCGATCGTCAGGCCGGTCGCTCCAGCTTCTTCCAGGATGCTCATTCCGGCTTTGATCACTAGTGCATCCATGATGCTTTTTTCGTTTCCTAAACAATCCAAATCAAATTGCCAAAATTGCCGATAGCGTCCGCGCTGAGGCTTGTCGTGCCTAAAAACCGGACCATATTGATAAAACATTACCGGCTGAGGCATAGTCTGCATCCCGCGTTCGATATAAGCGCGCATCAGCGGAGCGGTGTGTTCCGGGCGAAGAGCCAAATGATCTCCGCCTTTGGTTTTGAGCGTGTACATTTCCTTGTCTATAATGTCCGTGCCTTCGCCTATCCCCGAGGTAAAAATTTCTTCATGCTCCATGATCGGAGTTTCTATGGGCTTGAAGCCGTAGTACACTGCCACTTCTTGCGCTTTTTCGAAAAATCCTTGAAATCCGTAATATTCTTCGTTCATCAAATCTCTCATTCCTTTCGGAGAAGCCACTTCGGTCGTTTTACTTTTGCCTGAGCGAGCTGTTTTTTTCATAATTGTTTTTATTTATTCCGCTTACAGATAGCGCTTTAGGCGCTATCTAGCGCCTAAAGCGCTATCTGTTTATAATTACCTGGCCAAATGCCTATCTTGCTTATGGGTAGCAGACGCAGGAGAGCTTTCCCGGTGAAGAATTCTCTCTTTACCGGTCCCCAGGCTCTGGAGTCAGAGCTACCGCTTCTGTTGTCACCCATAACAAAATATTCATCGCTTTTTAGCTCAATGTGCATCTCGTCGTTGGCGGTGTTTTTTACAAAAGGCTGGTCTAGCTTAAAGCCTTGCTGGTTAGTGCCATTGGTGATAGTTACTTCACTGCCTTTTATGTCTACTGTCTCACCCGGAAGGCCGATGACTCGTTTGATGAAATATTTTCCCGGGTCAAAAAATTTTAATAGAAAATTTCTGGTCGGGCTATTTTTAGGATCGCCCGGATATTTGAAAACCACAACATCGTCTCTTTGCGGATTGCCCAGTTCATAAGACAGCTCGTCTACGATGAGGTAATCTCCATTTTCAAAAGTGGGAACCATGGAAGAGCCTGAGACCACAAACGGATCAACCAGAAACCAGCGGACAAAAAAAACTATCACCAGGGCTACTAGGGCAAAATGCACAAGCTCCCAAAATGATTGGGCTTTAGATTTTATTTCCTCCATGGATACAATATAACATAAAAATTACTTGACGTCATGTATGTCTTTGTTTTATTATAAAAACATGAAACTTGTCGTTGGCTTGGGGAATCCGGGAAAAGAATATGAAAACACTAGGCACAACACTGGGCGGATTTTGGTTGGGATAATTGAGAAGAAATTAGGAGACAGAAAAGTAAAGTTTCTCACGCCAGATACGTTTATGAATAATTCCGGCAAAGCCGTCGCTCCATTAATAAAAGCAAAAAAGGATTTGAAAGATTTAGTAGTGATTTACGACGACATTGACTTGCCTCTGGGAAAGATGAAAATTTCTTTCAATCGATCCTCTGGCGGGCACAACGGCCTGGCCTCAGTTATTAAGCACCTAAAGTCTGAGGAATTTTTGCGCATCAGAATCGGCATCTCTAAAGCTACTCCGAAAGGCATAGTGAAAAAGCCAAAAGGGGAGAAAGCCGTGCTGAATTTCCTCTTGGGCGAATACAAAAAACCAGAATTAGAAACAATCAAAAAACTTTCCAAAAAAGTCGCCGGAGCGGTGGAGATGATATATTCCGAAGGCTCCGGCAAAGCGATGAGTATTTATAATAATTAAAGTTTATTTAGCAATAAGAAACGATCGTATACTAATGCTAAATTAGTTTTTGTGGTTTTGGTGTGTTAACTAAATTTCCTTGACCGCTTCGATGATGATGCTCTTTTCGCCGTTCCTGGCGGAGACTTTTCCAGAGAGGGCTATGCATTTTTCGACCACTAGGATGTCAATGCAATCTTTGAAGATAGAAGGGAAGCAGACAGCCTCGATGGAGTCCGAAAGGTCGGCGATTTTTAGGAAGGCCATCCGTTCGTTGTTTTTTGTTACCACCTGTCTAACGGATTCTATTATTCCGGCGATAGTGACCGGCAATCCGTTGCCCAGTTCTTGGTGAATTTTTTTAATGTTAATATCACGTTTGGAAAGTTTTTCCCTCAAGCGATCCAATGGATGCCCCGAAATATAAAGTCCTAAAAGTTCTTTTTCCCAAAGCAATTTTTCGGCTTGAGTGGCTTCCTTTCCGGCTTGCAATTTAAACTCCGGAGCCTTGATAGAATTTACTCCGCCAAAAAGAGAAACCTGGTTTTGATTTTGTTTGGAATTTTCATGGTTGTATTCCAGCATCGCTTCCAGGTTTGCTAAAAGTACTCCGCGGTCGCCCCAGTCGTCCATGCATCCGGACTTGATCAAAGCTTCCATGGATTTTTTGTTTAAATTTTTGTGCTTGATCCTAGTCAAGAAGTCGTTGATGGATTTAAATTTTCCTCCGCCAGCCGGAGGATTTTTTCTCTCACTGATTATGGCATCAGAGATGTCTGTGCCAAGATTTTTAATAGTGTAAAATCCAAATCTGATTTTCCCTCGGCTCGCCGTAGCCTCGGGCGTAGGCGGCTCATTTTCAGGCAGGATAACCGTGAAGCCACCGTAGCTTTCGTTGATGTGGGGAGGCAGTATTGGGATATTCATTTTCTTACATTCCTCAATTATCTCGGAAATTTTTTCCACATCGCCTGATTCGGCGGTGAGGATAGCCGTCATGTATTCCACCGGGTAATGTGCTTTCATGTAAGCTGTCTGGTAGGCGACTTTGCCGTATGAGGCCGCGTGCGCTTTATTGAAACCATAGGCTTGGAATGGCTCAAAAAGTTTCCAAAGTTTCTCGGCAAATTCCGGAGTTTGGCCGTTGCTGACTATCCCTTTGGTAAACTTTTCTCTCTGGTCAGCCATTTCCTTCGGAATTTTCTTGCCGACCGCTTTACGGAATTTGTCTGCTTCTTCCCAGTTGTAGCCGGCAAGCTCTATCGCGCAGAAAAGCAAGTCGTCTTGGTAAACGATGAGCCCGTATGATTCACCCAGGAATTTTTTCATGCGTGGATCCAAATATTTTACAAGCTTTGGGTTGTGCTTGCGCTTGATATACTCCGGGATAGATTCCATCGGGCCCGGGCGATAAAGCGCGACCATGGCGTTGATATCGTGGATAGAGGTGGGCTTGAGCTCTTTGAGATATCTAGTCATCCCTGATCCGTTCAGCTGGAACAAGCCTTCTGTCTGGCCACTGGCTAAAAGCGCAAATGTCTTTTTGTCGTCCAGTGGAATGCGATCGATGTCTATATTCACGTTGTAGAATTTTTTTACCAGATTTATGCTGTCGGATAAAATGGAAAGATTCCTGATGCCGAGGAAATCAAACTTGAGCAATCCTGCTTCCTCGGAGCTGTACATGTCGTATTGAGTAATTATTTTTCCGCCCTTGGGGTCGAATTGGGTCGGCATGTATTCATAGATGGGGTGCGGGGCGATAACCACTCCGGCCGCATGCACGGAAATATGCCGAACGCATCCTTCTAATTTCTTTGCCAAGTCTATTATTTCTTTCGTGTCTTTTTCTTTTTTATACGCGTCTTTTAGTTCCGGCACTATCTCAATAGCGTGGTCTATGGTCATCGGCATGCCTTGCGAACCGAGGGGGATCATTTTTGAAATTCTGTCGCCGATGGCGTAAGGGTGGGCGAGCGCTCGGGCGACATCGCGGATAGCGCCTTTGGCCATCATGGTGCCGAAAGTTCCGATCTGCGCCACTTTGTCTTCGCCGTATTTACTTTTTACATACTCAATCATTTCATCGCGCCTATTGTCGGCGTAGTCCATGTCTATATCCGGGGGCGAAGGACGAAACGGATTTAAAAATCTTTCAAAGGGAAGCTTATATTCGATCGGGTTGATGTTGGTGATGCCGAGAAGATAAGTAACCATGGACCCGGCGACGGAGCCTCTGATGGCGCTTAAAATTCCATTTTCCTTGGCGTACCGCAAGAGGTCTCCGACGACCAAGAAGTATGGCGAGTAGCCTTTGTCGCAGATAACCTTTAGCTCGTATTCCACTCTTTCCTTGATTTCCGGAGTTTCTTTTAGGCCAAGCCTTGCAAAGCCGGCATAGGCGAGCTCGCGTAGCTTTTCGTCGTAGGTTTTACCGTCTTCTATTTTAAAATTAGGAAAGACCCAACGGCCTAACTCTAATTCCAGATTGCATAAATCCGCAATTTTTAAAGTATTAGTGACGGCTTCAGGAGTGTCCTTGAAAAGTTCCAAGGCATTTTTCTCATCAATAAAAGAATAATCATCCTCGCCGAAAGTAAATTTATTTTCGTCTTTTATGTCGGAGTTGGTTTGGATTGCCAGCAAGGTCGAATGCGCTTTGTTGTCATCGGCGCAAGGGTAATGCGAGTCGATAGTGGCGACCAAAGGAATGTCGAATTTCTTGCTCAGCTTCACAATGCCTTCGCGCACTTCCTCGTCGCCCGGCACAGTGCTGTGCTTCATTATTTCTAAAAAATAATTTTCCTTCCCGAAAATTTCCTGATGTTCCGTAATTATTTTTTCTGCCTTTTCTGTGTCTTTGTTGGCCAAAGCGCGAGAGAGCTCTCCGCCCAGGCATCCGGAAAGCGCGATGATGCCTTCGCTGTATTTTTTTAATATTTCTTTGTCTACTCGGGGCTTGTAGTAGAAACCTTCGAGGTTTGAAGTGGTCACTAGTCTCATCAAGTTCTTATAGCCAGTGATATTTTTTGCCAGCAGGGTGAGGTGGTATCTTTTGTTGTCGATGCCGGGGTCTTTGTCGAGCCGGCTACGGTTGGCTACGTATACCTCTACTCCAACGATTGGTTTTATCCCCGCTTGTTTGGCTAGTTTGTAGAATTCGATAGCTCCATACATGTTGCCATGATCAGTAATAGCCATGGCCGGCATTTTGAATTTTTTCGCCAGAGTTATCAAATCCTCAGGCTTGGAAAGCCCATCCAGGAGAGAATAGTGCGAATGCACATGGAGGTGTACAAATTGTGGCCTATCTTTTTCCATGATAGAATAATAGCATGAAAAAAATACGCGTGGGGATAAATGGTTTTGGAAGGATTGGCCGGGCATTTTTAAAAATTGCTTGGGACAGGCCGGAGATTGAGATCGTGGCTGTGAATGATTTGGGTGATGTGGAGAACATGGCTTACTTGCTCAAATACGACACAGTTTACCGAGAATGGAAACACGATATCAAAACCGCAGAAGGATTTTTGGTGATTGACGGAAAGAAGGTAAAATTTTTAGCGCAAAAAGATCCGAGCGTTCTTCCGTGGAAGGACTTGGGCATTGACGTGGTTATAGAGTCCACCGGACTTTTCACCACTTACGAAAAATCAAAAGTGCATTTGGATGCTGGCGCGAAGAAAGTTGTTATTACGGCGCCGGCGAAAGACCCTGCCGATGTCGGACTTCCGCAGGGCGGAAGTCCGACATCGGCAGTCTTGGGCGCGACGATCCTGCTCGGCGTAAACGAAGAAAAGTTTGGCACCTGCGACATAACTTCCAATGCCTCTTGCACCACCAATGCAGCTTCGCCACTCATTGCTATTTTGGATGAAACTTTAGGTATTGAAAAAGCAATTTTAAATACAGTGCATGGCTATACCGCCAGCCAGTCTGTCGTGGACGGCCCAAACAAAAAGGATTTTCGTGAAGGCCGGGCTGCAGCCCAAAGCATTATCCCTTCTTCCACCGGCGCAGCTATCGCGGTGACGAAAGCCTTCACTAAACTTTCAGGACTCTTTGACGGCATCTCTATGCGAGTGCCGGTGCCGGCTGGGTCCATTGCGGATATAACTTTTATTTCCTCCAAAAATACTACAGCGGAAGAAGTAAACGAAATTCTTAAAAAAGCTTCAATGGAAAAAAGATGGGAAAATATTTTCAGTGTTACGGATCAACCGCTTGTTTCTTCAGATATTCTAGGAAGTCACTATGCTTCAATAGCAGATCTGGCGATGACCCGGGTGGTCGGAGGCAATCTGGTGAAAGTAATGGGCTGGTATGACAACGAAATGGGGTACACTTACACTTTAGTAGAGCATGTTATTAAAACCGGCAATTTTGTAAAATAATCAATAATGAAAGTTTATATTGGGTCAGATCATTCGGGATATGAGTTGAAAGAAAAGCTTAAAGAATATTTAAGCAATTTGGGTTTAGGTTATGAGCTTGTAGATAAAGGCGCTTTTACTTTAGACAAAGAAGACGATTATCCGGATTTTATAAGACCAGTAGCTGAGGCCGTTTCCAAAGACTTGGAAAGCTTCGGCATTATTTTAGGCGGTTCGGGGCAAGGCGAGGCAATGTGCGCCAACAGAGTTAAGGGCGTAAGAGCAGCCTTGTTCTACGGGGAAGCTGTCGCTAAAGAAGCGATTGATATAAAAGGAGGGAAAAGCACAGATCCTTATGAGATTATTAAGCTTGCCCGTGTGCACAACAATGCCAACATTTTATCCTTGAGCGCAAGGTTTCTGTCTGAGGACGAAGCTAAATTTGCAGTGGAGCTTTTTTTGGCCACAAAATTTCAAGGAGAAGAAAGGCACCTTCGCCGGATTGGTAAATTGGATTTTTAGAACCTAACAACTGGAACCTAATTTATATTTATGCCTGAAATAATTCCCGCCATACTTGAAAAAGATTTTAGTGAAATAAAAAATAAACTTGCTTTTTTGCGCGGGCGGGCGAAATGCGTGCATGTAGATTTTTGCGATGGCGTATATGTGCCGAGCCAGGCTTGGCCTTTTGCTTCCGGGGGTTTTGAAGATGCTGATTTTCATAAAATCCTAAACGAAGAAGAGGGAATGCCCTACTGGGAAGATTTTGATTTTGAATTTGATTTGATGGTGGCGGAGGCGGTAGAAAATTTTGATATTTACATGAAGCTAGGACCCAAGCGGATTATCTTTCACCTAGAGGCGCAAAAAGACCTTGAAGAATTTGAACATTTTCTGGAGGGCTTGGACATGTACATCCGAGACAATGTGGAAATAGGTTTGGCGTTTAGACCGAGCGACGACCTGGCTCTCGTGTCCAGGCTTTCTCACAAAGTGGATTTCTTGCAATGCATGGGTTCGGACAAGATCGGCATTCAAGGGGAGAAATTTTCTGATAAAGCGCTAGAAAATATTAAGTTTCTTAAAAAAGAATTGCCTGGTATTGTGATCTCCGTGGACATCGGTATTAATTTAGAAAATGCAGAAAGCATTCTCAGGGCTGGCGCAGACAGGCTTACGGTAGGCTCGAGCATTTGGAAAAGTCCGGACCCGATCGGCGCTTTAGAAAGTTTTCAAAGTTTGGTACAAAAAAATAATGAATAAAGTAAAATTTTTACGAGACGAAGTTTATGATTTCCTATTGTCCTTTAACGATGAAACTGTTGCCAAAATACTTGGTGATTTAGAACTTCTGGATGAGTTAGGATATTTGCTGAGACCGCCAAAGTCAAAAAAGATAGCGAAGGACTTGTATGAATTAAGGGTATTGGGGGATTTATCGATAAGAATTTTTTACACATTTTACAAAGATAAAATATTTATTTTGCATGCATTTATTAAAAAGAGTCAAAAAATTCCAAAACAAGAGCTAGAAAAAGTTACTAATATATTAAAGTCCTTGCATTAAGATAGCATATATGCTATCATTGCTCGTATGAAAACATTAAATCAATTTAAAAAAGAGGTTCTCAAAAGGGAAGGGGCGAAAAAGGCTTACGCTCAATTACAGCCGGAACTTCTAATAATAAGAAAGCTTGCTCTTTCCAGGGCAGAAAAAGGAATAAGTCAGAGGGAACTAGCAAAAAAAATTGGTATAACCCAATCAGCTCTCGCTCGTTTTGAAACTGGTAATATAAATCCAACCCTTTCGTTTCTTCAAAAAATAACAAGTGGTCTAGGTTTGAAGTTGTTGGTTAAATAGAATTTATTTTGGTACAATCAACCTAATGCTTCTCACGGAAGAAAAAATTGTAGAGCTGGAGAAAAAGGCGAATGATATTCGCGTATCTATTATCGAGATGCTGGTGGAGGCAAAGAGCGGGCATACGGCTGGCCCGCTCGGCATGGCGGATATTTTTACGCTTTTTTATTTTCATATTTTAAAACACGATCCGAAGAATCCAGCTTGGGAGGAGCGGGACAGGCTGGTCCTTAGCAATGGGCACATCTGTCCAGTCCTGTATTCTGCTATGGCGCACGCCGGATATTTTCCCGTTGAAGAATTGAAGACTCTCCGCAAGTTCGGAACCAGACTACAAGGGCATCCTCACAGAGAATATTTACCGTATGTTGATACATCGTCTGGACCCTTGGGTTCGGGACTTTCGCAAGCGGTAGGTATGGCGCTCGCGGATAAAATGGATAAAAAGGACAAGGAAAGATTCATTTATTGTTTCATGTCGGACGGAGAAATGGACGAAGGCAATACTTGGGAGGCTGTAATGCTCGCCGGTAAATATAAATTACGAAATGTCATTGCTGTTGTTGATAGAAACAATATTCAGATTGAAGGAGTCACCGAAGACGTGATGCCCCTTGAACCTTTTCAGAGTAAATGGAAATCTTTCAATTGGCATGTCGTAGAAGTTTCCGGGCATGATTTTCTGTCCTTAAACGAAGCGGTGGAAGAGGCGCAGACTATTTTCGAAAAGCCGACCGTTATCATCGCGCATACCATTCCGGGCAAAGGCGTAAAAGAATTTGAAAGGAATTATAAATGGCATGGCAAGGCTCCGAGCAAAGAAGAAGGCGAAATGGCGATTAAAGAATTGAGAAACACTAGGCGCTAGAAAAAGATATTTATGCTTAATCCAAAATTAAAATTAAATCCAAAAATTTTCGACGACGACGTGGAGCAAGTGCCGATCCGCAAAGGCTTCGGGCAGGGCTTGCTTTTAGCAGGCGAGGCAGATGAAAACGTCGTCGGGCTTTGCGCGGACTTGACGGAGAGCACGCAGATGAATTTATTTGCGGATAAATTTCCGGAGAGATTTGTGCAAGTCGGAGTGGCCGAGCAAAACCTCGTGACGGTGGCTTCGGGGATAGCCGCGATGGGCAAGATTCCTTTCTGTTCCTCTTATGCGATGTTTTCTCCAGGCAGAAACTGGGAACAAGTCAGGACAACGATAACCTACAACGACCGGCCGGTAAAAATTGTCGGCTCGCATTCCGGTATTTCTGTGGGCCCCGATGGCGGGACGCATCAAGCGCTCGAGGACATTGCTTTGATGCGGATACTTCCAAACATTGATGTGCTTAGTCCTTGTGATAGCCTGGAGGCAAAGAAAGCAACAATAGCGCTTGTGAAGACAAACAAGCCGGCCTACTTGCGTTTAGTCCGTGAAAAAACACCCATAATAACTACCGAGGAAACTCCTATGCAGATAGGCAAGGCGGAGATTTATTGGTTGCCCGCGGAAGGTACGGCGGAGGTGGGAATAATTGCCACCGGCGGGCTGGTGCATCGAGCGCTTTTAGCTGCCAAAGAGCTGGAAGAAGAGGGGATAAAAACAAAAGTGATGAATCTTGCCTCCATCAAGCCACTCGACAGCGAAGCGATCATTTCTTTAGCGAAAGAATGCGGGGCTATTGTGACGGTGGAAGAGCATCAAATTACTGGAGGAATGGGTTCTGCGGTGGCAGAAGTTTTGGCGCAAAACTTTCCAGCACCTATCGAGTTCGTAGGCGTGCGTGACCAATACGGCCAGTCCGGCACCCCAGACGAACTTATCGAGCACTACGGCATGGGCAAAAATTCTATCAAAGAGGCGGTGATGAAAGTACTGAAGAGGAAAATTTAGGAAAGCAATTTCCTAAATTTTCCTCACCCTATAATTTTCCGGCGCATTTTGGAGATATTCTTCCAACTTTTCGCGACTGAGCAGGCCTTTTTGCGCGCCTATCGCTTGCACTACAGACATCGCGTTGATTGGTCCCCAGGCTAGGGCTTCTAGCGGAGATTTACCTAAAGCCAAGGTGGCTACAAAAGTGGAAGAAAAAGCATCCCCAGCCCCAGTGCGATCAACGGGCGGAGCAATATCCGGATAAACTGGGATGTGCCAAAGCTCCTCGTTTTGGTAAAGATAAGCGCCATTTGGTCCATCGCTGATTACCACTATTTTCGGACCCAAAACAGCGAGGCCTTTGGATAATTCCAAAACAGTTTGATCTTTATTGCTATCATCACTTACATTTTTTTCTAAAATTTTCTCCGCTTCTTCTTTATTGCAAAAGAATATTTCGGTTCTCTTATAGATTTCTTTTAATTTTTGCGCGCCGAATTTTATTTGAAAAGTGCCCGGTTGAAAGGCGAGCTTGGTGTTCGGGTAACTTTGCAAATATTTCAAAATCTCATCGTGGTACGGGAGAGTATTCTCTGCCAAGGAGCTTAAATAAACCCATTTTGCTTCCGCAAGTTTGGGGAATTCATAATCGAATTTTGTATGTTTGATCAAAATAGTGCGGTCAATGTCATACCAAAGGACATAGTGATAATTTGTAACTTTATCTTTCTCGGTAACCACATAATCAGTTATAATTTTTTCTTTCTTCAAAACTTCCAAGCAATCTTGGCCGTGTTTGTCGTTGCCTATGTGGGTAACCAGAGCGGTTTTTAGTCCTAGGCGGGAAGCAGACACAGCGGCATTCGGGCTGTTGCCGACCGCCGGCACGACGGTGATAGACTCATAGGGAACCTTGTCTCCAAAACGCACACACAGCTCGCACGCATCAGTGTCTACTTTGCAGTGTACATGCGCGTCTTTTAATTGGATAAAAGCATCAATAACGATATCCCCAATTGCCAAAAAGTCTATTTTATTCTGTTCTTCGCTCATGTTATTATTGTAACATGTTTAAAAAACTGATTCTAGTGGGATTTGTTTTTTTATTTCTGGGATTTAAGCTGGTATTGGCTACAGAAGGGATACCAACTATTTCTTATACTTTTAATGGAACTTCTTCCGATATTGTGGTAAATCCTGTTGTTAATCCTGTAGAAATTAAGTTCTCTGCTAGTGAAAACATACCTAATTGGGTTTCAATAAAAATTCAAAAAACCGACGATTCCAGTATTTATAAAACATTTTCTCCTAATTCTTGTGACGGCATCGCTTATTGTACTGAAACATGGAATGGTGCTATATCTCCTAAAAATAAAGTCTTAGTTGATGGTGTATATAATATTTTTGTTCATATAAAGAAAGATGTTGCAAGCCCGGTTATCTACGATTTCATATTGACTTCGCCTTATACAATAACAGTTGATAGTTCAATTTTAACTTCTAGTGAAACATTAACACCAAACGTAATTCCAGTTTCTGAACCTACTACTACGGAAACAAAAACAAAAATAGTTGAAGTGCAAAAAATTAAAACTAAAATCATCGGGAAGGCTCTTGGTTTTGCCGGTATACCTTTATCTTTTGATGCAAGTGTCTTAGGGGCAGATGGAGAGCCTCTGCGTTATGGAAAATATTTTTGGAATTTTGGCGACGGCGATGCAAAGGAAGTCTTAGTGAACAACAGTGGGAAGTTTAGCCACACGTTTTTTTATCCCGGGGATTACGCCGTTTCTCTTTTTTATTATTCAAATTATTATTCAGATGTTCCGGACGCCTCGGATCAAATCACTGTTAAGATAGTTAGCGCCGATGTTTCTATCTCCAGAGTTGGCGAGGAAAAAGATTTCTTTGTGGAGCTTTCCAACAATACTGATTATGGCGTTGATCTTTCCAATTGGCTTCTTGTTAGTGAAGGGAAAAATTTCACCATTCCGCGCAATACTATTTTGTCACCCAAAAACAAAATAATTATTTCCCCGAAAATTTCTAATTTTTCTTTCGCCGATAAGGACACCCTAAAATTGATAAATTCGGAAAGGGAAGTTGTGTTTGATTATAAAGCTTCTTTAATTCCTTCCCCCCTTATTAAGGGGGGAAGTGAAGGGGGGTCTTTAGATGCGACCCCTCCCAACCCTCCCCTTAGTAAGGAGAGGGTGCAAACAGTAATTCCAGCAGATGATTTACCTGCGACTGTGTTGCAAAGTAGCCCAGAAAGCATTTCTAGCAATTCATATTTGCCGATATTCAGTTCGATTGTTTTTATCGGCGCTGGGGCCGGAAGCGTATATTTAATCCGTCGAAGAAAAGTTATTCCTAACGAGGCAAAAGATTTTGAAATACTAGAGGGGTAAAATTGCGAGGCAAGACCTAACATGTTAGGTCTTGCCTCGCAGCTAAAGGCTTTGAAATAAGGGTTTTTTCTGCTAGAATGAACAAATGTATGTAAAAAATCTTTTTCGGCATATCTGGCCACAAATAATGAAATACAAGTGGTCTTTTTATTTGACCTTCGTATTTTTTGCTTTTAGGGTGTTTCTCTCTTCTGTGCTAAAAGCAGTCTATTTTAAGAAAATTATCGACATTATATCCGGCCCTTCGCTTAGCAGGGAAGTTTTTGCTTCAGAGCTTATCTATCTGGTAGTGGTAAATATTTTGATAATTTTTGGCGACTTTATTTTTTCACGGCTTGGGGCTTGGGCGCTGACCTATTCTCAGAGCAACATAATGCGCGAGCTTTCAGATTATATTTTCGGCAATATAATAAATAATTCTTACGGTTTTTTCTCTAATCGTTTTACTGGGAGCTTGGTGACCAAGTCTAGGCGCTTCGTGCGAGCTTTCGAGGTGATGCAAGATACTGTGGTATGGAATTTTTGGAGCACCTTTGTTGTTTTAGCGGGAATTTTTGTTGTCTTATTTATCCAAGCTCCTCTGATTGCTTTTGTTTTTATTTTATGGGTTTTATTTTATGTTATTGTAATTTCTCTTTTTATAAAAAAAAGAATGTCTTTAGACATTGCCAAAGCTCATGCTGATTCTCGGGTGGGAGGAAGGCTCGCTGATGTGTTTTCCAATATTTTCGCGCTGAAAGTTTTTTCTGCTAAGAGATGGGAGCAAACTTTGTTCGGCGAAACAACAGAGAACGAACACAAACACCGAAGTAAGGCTTGGTATTTTGGAAACATACAAGACGCTGTGCAGGCAGGTCTAATGCTTCTTGTCCAGGCGATTGTTTTATATTTGATAATAAAACTTTGGATTGCTGGCACAATGTCGACTGGGACAGTGGTTCTTATCCAAACTTACATGCTTATTATTTTTGATAGGCTGTGGGAATTAGGAAAAGCCACTACTAGGTTCATGGAGTCTGCCGCAGACATGAAGGAGATTGTTGATATTTTAGAAATTGTGCCAGATATTCAAGATCCAGAAAAGCCGGAAGTATTAAAAATGAAAAACGGCAACATAGAGTTTAAAAACATTTCTTTTGTTTACGATTCCGGGCAGAAAGTTTTTGAAAATTTCAATTTGAAAATAAAGGCCGGCGAAAAAGTCGGGCTGGTCGGGCACTCCGGAGCAGGCAAATCAACTATTACAAAACTACTCCTAAGGTTTGTGGATGTGTCTGGTGGGGAAATTATTATTGACGGACAGGACATTCGGGCAGTTTTGCAAGACGATTTGTGCAAGACGATTTCTTATGTGCCTCAGGAGCCAGTTTTATTCCATAGAAGTATCGGAGAAAATATCGCGTATAGCAAGAGAGGCGCAAGCGAAGATCAGGTGGTGGAAGCAGCCCAGAAAGCTCATGCTCATGAGTTTATCTTAAAATTAAAAAACGGCTACGACACCTTGGTGGGCGAGCGTGGAGTAAAGCTTTCCGGAGGAGAGCGTCAAAGGATAGCCATAGCTCGAGCGATGCTCAAAGACTCGCCTATTTTAGTGCTTGATGAAGCCACGAGCTCTTTGGACAGTGTCAGTGAATCATACATCCAGGATGCTTTCAACGAACTAATGAAAGGCAAGACAACTATAATAATCGCTCATCGTCTTTCCACTATTCAAAAAATGGACAGGATAATTGTGCTGGATGAAGGGGAAATAGTTGAAGAAGGTACGCATAAAGAATTATTAGAAAAGCAGGGAGTGTATGCAAACCTTTGGAATCATCAAACCAGAGGATTTTTGGAATAAAAAATTTTAATATATGGAATTAAAGAATATAAGAAACTTTAGTATTATAGCTCACATTGATCATGGCAAAAGCACTTTGGCGGACAGGATGCTGGAGATTACTCATACGATAGAGTCGCGCAAAATGCGCGACCAGGTGCTGGACTCGATGGACCTTGAGCGAGAAAGAGGTATCACTATTAAAATGCAGCCGGTACGGATGGAGTATACCCCTCCCCAGCCCTCCCCAAAGGAGAGGGAGAAATTCGGAACCTCCCCCTTCGGGGGAGGCAAGGAGGGGGTGTATATTTTAAATCTCATCGACACTCCGGGTCACATAGATTTCTCTTACGAAGTTTCAAGAGCGCTGAAGGCCGTGGAAGGTTCTATTTTACTGGTGGACTCGACCCAAGGAGTCCAAGCGCAGACGCTTACCACCCTCGCCATGGCCCGAGCGGGAGGACTCAAGATTATTCCCGTGCTTTCCAAGATCGATTCGCCACTGGCAAGAGTTGATGAAATAAAAGAAGAAGTAATGAACCTTCTCAGCTGCGATCCAGATGAAATTTTACTAGTTTCCGGGCGTACCGGAGAAGGGGTAGAAGAACTCTTGCAAGAAATTATAAAAAGAATACCGGAACCGACCCCCACCCTCCTCCCCCTTGCCAAGGGAGAGGTGCCGAAGGCGGAGGGGGTGCTTCGCGCTCTGGTTTTTGATTTCAAATATTCTAATCATCGAGGAGTGATAGTTTTTGTGCGAGTGTTTGACGGGAAAGTGAGGAAGGGCGACAGTCTAGCCTTCGCTGTTTCTGGGGAAAAGTTTACGGCCCTGGAAGTCGGAACTTTCTCTCCCGAAGAAACTCCTCGGGACTTTCTTTCTTCTGGGGATACGGGCTACATTGTTACCGGCATAAAAAAGCCTGGCATCGCTTCCGTAGGAGACACGATAACTATGTTTAAAAATCCCTTGCCTGCTTTTTCGGGCTATATGCAGCCCCTGCCGGTTGTCTGGGCTTCTGTTTTCCCTGAAGCAGCGGATGATTTTGCCGAATTAAAACTTGCCTTAGGAAAATTAAAGCTCTCTGACTCGGCGTTTTCCTATGAAGAAGAATCAAGCGGATCTCTGGGCAGGGGATTCCGGTGCGGATTTCTAGGCATGCTTCATTTGGAAATTATTACCGAAAGACTGAAACGCGAATTTAATTTAAATTTAGTTATCACCATGCCCTCTATCACTTATGAAGTGTTAATGAGAAATTCTGGAGTAAGTGGAGGTTTAGCTGGAAAAAAGGTAAAGATTTATTCTCCGCATTTTTTCCCTGATGATTCAAGCATCGAGGCAGTGTTTGAGCCATGGGTGAATCTGAAGATCATCACTCCCGTAAAATATGTCGGAAATATTATGCAGCTACTTTTTGACCACGAAGGAGAAGTGGGGGATACGGAAAACTTTGGCGATAACCGTTCTACTATTTCCGTAAAAATGCCGCTTCGCGAACTCATGCGTAATTTCTTTGACGAATTAAAAAGCACTTCCTCGGGGTATGGTTCTATCTCTTATGAGATAGGCGAGATGCGCGAAGCGGAGGTGACCAGGCTGGATGTTCTCGTGGCAGATGAAATTGTGCCGGCTTTTTCTAAAGTTGTTTCCAAAAAAAGAGCGGAAGAAGAAGCGCAGCTCGCGGTGGAAAAATTAGCAGAAATCCTTCCGCGCCAGATGTTTACTTTAAAAATTCAAGGAAGGGCGTTTGGGCGGATCATTTCTTCCAAGACTTTGTCGGGCATGAAAAAAGACGTGACTCAGCACATGTATGGAGGCGACATCACTCGCAAGATGAAGCTCCGAGAAAAGCAGAAAAAAGGGAAGAAAAGGATGAAAGAAACCGGCAGAGTAAATATTCCCCAAGACGTATTTTTGAAAATGATGCGGTCTGGAGATAAAAACTGAGAAGAACTGAGAAGTCCTGCCTCTACTGAGAGGCAGGACTTCTCAGTTCTTTGCCTAGCGAAAAATAGGCGAATAAAGCATAATCATGCTAATAATGATTAGAATACTAACCACTGCCCAGACAACTTGGATTCTTTTTTGATGTTTTTTATTGAAAAGCATATACTGAAGTATAGCATGAGAAATTTGGAAAAGAAAACCGGATGGAGTCATCTAGCGCAGTCGAGGCCGTTTTTGATACTTTTTGGTATTGTTATTTTAGTTTTTTCTTGGAATGTTTTTGGTTTTTGGAACAAAATGCAGGAAACTAGCAAGAACAAAAATATTGTTGAAGAAAAAGTCACTGCCCTCCGGCAACAAAAAGAAAATATTTCGTCAGAAATAAATAATTTAAATACGGATCAAGGCAAAGAAAAATTCTTTAGAGAAAACCTAGGTCTGGCCAAGGAAGGAGAAGAGGTGACGATAGTGGTAGAAGATAAAAATTCCCCCCCAGCCCCAGAGCCAGCATCTTCGGGTTTTTTCTCTTTTTTGGCCAATTTGTTTAAATAAATAATGTGCTACAATAGAGGTATGAAAATAGTATTTTTTGAAGTACCTAAAGCAGAGCAAGATTTCTTTTCGCAAGCGTTAAAAGGGACGAATGTTTCTTTTTATGAAGAAAAATTAACCGAAGAAAATGTGGGGAAGGCGTCAGAGGCAGAGATTATTTCTGTTTTTACTAATTCCGTCGTCAGTAAAAATATTATTGACATGTTGCCAGGTTTAAAATTTATCAATACAAACTCTACCGGCTATGATCATGTGGATATAAATTATTGTAAAGAAAAGGGAATTGCGGTGTCCAACGTCCCGGTGTATGGGTCGCAAACCGTAGCGGAGTTCACTTTTGGGTTACTGCTCAATCTATCACGACGGATATATTGGGGTTATCACCAGCTCCGGGAAGGGACTAGTTTTGACCTTTCCCAGCTTGAAGGTTTTGATTTGGAAGGAAAAACCTTAGGAGTTGTCGGTACGGGGAAAATAGGCCAAAACGTAGTGCAAATCGCCAAAGGTTTCAGAATGAATGTAGTCGCCACCGACCCTTTTCCGAAACCTGAACTAGCCAAAGAGTTTGGTTTTGAATATGTTTCCTTGGATGATTTATTAAGCCAAGCGGACATTGTCACAGTCCATGTGCCGTACTTGCCGGAAACGCATCACCTTCTCAACAGCAACAATCTGGCTAAAATAAAAAAGGGAGCGGTTTTAATAAATACGGCGCGCGGAGAAATTGTAGAAACCGAAGGATTGCTTTCGGCTCTAAAGGATGGCCGGATCAAAGCAGCAGCCCTAGATGTGCTAGAAGGAGAGCGCGACCTTAAAGAAGAAAGTATTTTTATTTCAACCCCTGATTCTAAAATAGAACGCATGGAAAAAATGCGAAAGCTCGTGGAAGACCATATCTTGATAGATTTGCCGAATGTGATAGTAACTCCGCACATGGCATTCTTTACCAAAGAGGCAGTCGGCAGGATCATGCAAACCACGGTGGACAACATAAAAAACTTCATCGCTGGCAAGCCGGGAAACATCGTAAATAAATAAAAATGAAAACTCGGATCCCGTACGAAATACCTAAATATACTTATTAATATTATTTTTATTTCTTAAAAAACAATGACAAAATTTCGTACGGGACGGATTAAAAACTTTGACGAGCTGGCCACAACACAAAATCGTAAAATGGCGCTAGGACTGATAGAAGCCGGGCTGGAGGCGATAAACACTCAAGAAGTAATAAAAAATAAAATAAAACTTGAAAATAATATTTTATTAATCAGTGGCGAAAGTTTTGATTTAAATAAATTTAAAAATATTAAAGTGGTCGGTTTCGGTAAGTCCTCTCTGGAGGCAGCTTTGGCTTTAGAGGAAATCTTAGGATCTCGGATCAGCTCTGGCGCGGTGGTAGGGCTTGAAAAAGTTGACTTGAAATATGTTGAAACATTTGCCGGCACTCACCCCAGGCCAAGCGAAGTAAATATTCCTGCTGGTAAAAAAATATATGAAATAATTAAAGATTCTAGTGAAGAAGACTTGATTATTGTGCTTGTATCGGGCGGAGGCTCGGCGCTTCTTTGCTATCAGGAGAGCGAATGCGTACAAGGTCTTGCCTTGTACGATAGCTTTTTAAAGTCTGGGAAAACCATAGCTGAAATAAACACAGTTAGAAAACATTTATCGTTACTTAAGGGTGGCGGGCTGGCCAAAGTCGCTTACCCGGCCACGGTTATCGGGCTTATATTTTCCGATGTTCCCGGGGATAGTTTTGAGAATGTGGCTTCAGGCCCCACCTATAAAGACACGACGACCATAGCTGATGCCAAGAAAATTGTTGACGAAAATAATTTAGGAGAATTTGAATTGACGGAAACGCCAAAGGAAGATAAGTATTTTGAGAAAGTGTATAATTTCGTTTTAGTTTCCAATAAAACGGCGGTGGAAGCGATGGCAAAAAAAGCGCAAGAATTTAATTTGGAAGCAAATATTATTTCCACTGAATTGTATGATGAGGTAGGGGAAGCAATTAAGAAAATATTTTCTTTGAAAAACAAAACCAATGAAGCGTTTTCTCAGGTCCTCGGATCTCCGGGTCCCTATCCCGGCCAGACCATTCAAAAACGCTTCATTGGTTTTATTAACCTAGCTGCTGGAGAGCCAAGTATTGTTGTTCCTAAAAACGGAGGCCAAGGAGGCAGGAACCTGCATATGGGGCTAGAAGCAATAAATAATAAAATTATAAACGATGATTCTGTTTTTATCTCTTTTGCTTCAGATGGTATGGATAACAGCGACGTGGCCGGGGCGATAGTGGATAAAAGCGTAATTGAAAAAGCAGAAAAGCTGGGCTTAAGTGCTGAAGATTATCTGGCTCGTTTTGATTCCTACAATTTTTTCCAAAAAACTGGCGACACTATCATCACTGGCCGGACCGGCGCCAACGTCGCAGACTTGATGATTTTATTGACGAAGAAATAAAAAAGTTGTTATAATTTTACTATTATTAAATAAACACAATAAATTTATGCCAAAAGAAGAATGGTCCAACAAAGCTGAAGAAGGTGCCAAAGACAATAAAAGGGAGGAATTAAAAGATAATAGGGGCATCAGCTATGAATCCAGAGAAAAAAATTTAATAGGAGAAATCCAGAGACTAAGTCTAGAAATTATCACACATCCAAATGATAGGTCTTACAAGGATTTATTGTTTTTAGAATCTGTGGTTAAGGAGCTAAGAATCTTAAAATATGCCAAACATGAAACTGGGGAAGTGGGTGAAAAATGGAAAGATAAATATTACATGGAATATGTAAAAAAAGACACTAACGAAACCCCTGAAACCCCCAGAAAAGACTTATAATAGTTTTTCAACCGGTGAGAGCTTTAGGCTCTCACCGTAAGGTGATATAATAAATGTCATGAGAAAAGAACCACTTTTAACAGGGGAATATTATCATATTTATAACAGAGGTGTTGACAAGCGTGACATTTTTAATGACCTCAAAGATCTTGAACGTTTTAAGGAAAGCATAAAACAATTTAATCAAGTTGAAGGAATAGGCAGCTTAGAAATGTATAATAAGTCGGTGAGAGCTTTAGGCTCTCACCCGCAAATAAAATCAGAACCGCTTGTGGCTATCGTTGCTCTTTGTGTAAATCCTAACCATTTTCATTTTATTATAAAGCAACTAGTTGATGGTGGCATCGCAAAATTTATGCAGAAAGTTCTTGGAGGTTATACCTACTATTTCAATCAAAAACACCAAAGATCTGGAGCGTTGTTCCAGGGTACCTTTAAGTCTAAAATAGTTAAGAATGAAAATTATTTTAGAAAAATATTTTCATATGTAAATAAAAATTATTCTGTTCACAGGATACCAAAGAATAAACTCTGTTTTGTCTTTGGTAGTGATACAGAATATGAAAGTGGGCTTTTTGATTTTGTTCCAAAGACAGAAGCAGAGGAAATGCTAAAAATTTTTGGTGGAAAAAATAATCTTAAAAAACATTGTAATGAAGTAATTGATATTATTAAAGAAGAACGAGGGAAGACGTCTCTAGAAGAACCTGATGAACTGCCTTAGTGAGAGTCTAAAGCTCTCACTGCTCCCACGGCTTCCGAGATATTTTTATAGCCATCGGCTTTTAGGAGCCTGACGAGGCCGAGGTTTATGTCGCTGATTAGTTGTGGTCCTTCGAAGACCATCCCGGTGATAAGCTCCACTAGCGAGGCGCCGGCTTTTATTTTTCTATAAACATCTTCGGCGCTAAATATTCCACCAACCCCAATAATGATTGGTTTATTTAATTTTTGCCAAAGCAAGGCTTTGGCAGGATCATTAATTTTTTTATAGACTTTTCTGATAAGCTGATCAGACAATTCAGCCACCGCTTTGCCGGAGAATCCGCCTTTGCCTTGGTGGTTGAAAATATTTACTTTAGTTAAATTTGTACAAATAAAGCCATCTACTGGGTGCTTTAGGCATACTTCTAAAATTTCTTGTAATTGTGATTCTGAAAGGTCGGGTGAAAGTTTTATAAAAACTGGTTTAGCTTTTTGGATAGAGAAAATTTTTGCCAAAAGCAGGTCAAGATTTTGAGGTTCGGCAAAAACCGGACGCTCTTCGCAGGTGTTCGGACAGCTAATGTTGATGGTGAAATAATTACCGATATCTTGAAAAGTTTTATAAGTAAAAAAATAATCTTCTATACCTCTCTCGATATCAGAAGTTTCCGGAGAATTTGTCTTGGCGATATTTATGCCGACAGGCAGTGGCCAGATTTTGTTTTGTAATTTTTGATGTAAAACTTCTGCGCCTAAATTTTTAAGACCATAATTTACTCTTACACTTTTTTCCTCTGGCAAGCGATACAAGTGAGGCTTGGGGTTGCCGGCGTAAGGATTCTTGGTGATAGAACCAACCTCGGTAAAACCAAAGCCTAAGTGGGGCATAATGCTGATGAGTAGCGCGTCTTTGTCAAAGCCAGCCGAGAGACCCACCGGGTTTTTAAAATCTATGCCAAGAATATTTTGTCGTAAGGCAGGGTTTGAATAGTCAAACAAGAAAGAAGTTATTCCTCTGGTGAAAGAATACTTACCCAAAAAACGCAAAAAAGCGGACATTTTGTCGTGGATTACCTCCGGCTCAAATTTAAAAAATATGGGCTTTAAAATCCATTGATATTTCTTGCGAATTACCCAGTTTCTGGCAGATACTAGCTGGTCGTGCATGTGTTAATGGTAGCAAAAATATGGTAAAATTAAAAGGCATGGAAAACAAGATTACTAAAATTTTTGCAGAAGAAATAAACGATTCTAGGGGAAATCCTACTATCAAGGTGACGGTGAGTGTTAGTGAGGCAAGACCTAACATGTTAGGTCTTGCCTCATCGGACATTTCTGACAGCTTCTCTGTGCCGTCCGGAGCTTCTACGGGCGCGCACGAGGCGCATGTTATAGAAAACAGTAAAGCGATTTTAAATGTAAATGAAATAATAGCAAAAGCTTTAATCGGCCAAGACATCTTAAACCAAAAAGAAATAGACAGGATTATGCTTGAGCTAGACGGCACTAATAACAAAGACAACCTCGGAGGGAACTCAATGATCGGGGTAAGTATAGCTTGCGCTAAAACGGCAGCCAAAGTTTTGGGCGTTGAAACATACGAACACTTGCGAACATTGATGGAGATAAAACCTTCCAGGAAAACTCCCTATCTTTTTATGAATTTACTTGAAGGTGGCAAGCATATTCATAATGGTTTTGACCTGGCTTTTCAGGAATACCATATTGTGCCTGAGACAGAGGATGTAAAAGAGGCCCTTGATATTGGAATAAAAATAAGCAATACGCTAAAGGAAATACTACAGGAAAATGGTTCTGTGGAGGTCGGTGATGAAGGAGGGGATGAAATCAAATCCAATGATATCAGAAAACCGTTAGAACTTTTAATAAGAGCTATTAAGGAAAATAATTTAGAAAACGAAGTTCATTTGGCTCTAGATGTGGCGGCCTCTTCTTTTTACGAAAACGGAAAATACAGAATTGATAAAAAAGAAAACACTAAAGAAGAATTAGCAGACATTTATGAATCTTTAATAAAAGAATTTAATTTATTTTCTATTGAGGATCCGTTTGATGAAGAAGATTTTGAAAGTTTTGCAAAATTAAAACAAGAAAATGATAACTTATTTATAGTCGGGGATGATTTAACTGTTACCAATAAAATCCTTTTAGAAAAAGCAATAGAAAAAGGAAGTATCGGCGCGATGATAATAAAGCCCAACCAGATCGGCACGCTTTATGAGACACTAGAAACCATGAGGCTAGCCAGAGAAAACGATATTGAGCTGATAGTGAGCCATAGAAGCGGAGAAACAGAAGATGCTTTTATCGCTGATCTTGCTTTTGCTTTTAATTGTTTTGGCTTAAAAGCTGGCGCTCCCACAAAACCTGAAAGAATGGTAAAATACGAGCGGTTAATTAAAATTATTAATAATAGTTAGCTGAATTATTTATGGCAGAAGAAAATAATCAGAATTATGTAAGGTGGTATAACGAAGTAAATATTGATGATGTCGGAAGTGTTGGAGGGAAAAACGCAGCCCTCGGAGAAATGTATTCAAATCTTGTGCCACTTGGAGTAAACATTCCAGACGGATTTGCTTTGACGGCGGATGCTTATCGTCATTTTTTTAAAGATACAGGATTAGATGAAAAAATAAAATTAATTTTAGCGGATCTTAATACTAAAGATCTTCGAAACCTTCAGGTACGAGGGAAAAAAGTTCGGGAAGCTATCCTAAAAGAAACATTACCTCAAGACCTTAAAGATGTGATTGCAAAGTATTATGCGGAGCTGGGAGAAAAATATGGCAAAGATCTTGACGTGGCTGTTCGTTCTTCGGCCACCGCTGAAGATCTTCCAGGGGCTTCTTTTGCTGGACAACAAGAAACATACCTTAATATTCATGGAATTGAAAATGTCCTTATCGCAACCAAGAAATGCATTGCTTCGCTTTTCACCGACCGAGCTATTTCTTATCGTACCGATAAAGGATTTTCTCATTTTGATGTTGCGCTTTCTGTGGGCATCCAGTGTATGGTGCGTTCTGACCTTTCATCTTCGGGTGTGGCCTTTACAATAGATACGGAAACAGGCTTTGATAAAGTGATAGTCATTACCGGTATTTATGGTTTGGGTGAATTTATAGTTCAAGGAAAGGTTATTCCTGATGAGTACATAATTTTTAAACCATCGCTAGATAACAATACGAAAAATCCTATCATTGGTAAAAATATTGGGAAGAAGAATATTAAACTTGTTTATGCAAAGAATGGCACCAAAGAAGAAAAAGTTTCGTTGCAAGAAGAACAGAGGTTTTGCCTGACAGATGAAGAGGTGGTAAAGCTTGGAAAGTGGTGCTATGAAATAGAAAAATATTTCTCCAAAAGGCACGGTCATTACCAGCCGATGGACATCGAATGGGCCAAGGACGGGAAGACGGGCAAGCTTTTTATTGTCCAAGCCCGCCCAGAGACAGTTGTTTCTGGAGTGGATAGAAATGTTTTAAAAGAATATAAATTGCAAAAAACAAGCAAAATATTGGTAAAAGGTATTGCTGTCGGGTCTAAAATCGGCTCAGGAAATGTACGAGTCTTGCATAACGCAAAAAATATTAATGCATTTAAAAAAGGTGAAGTATTAGTAACGGAAATTACTGATCCAGACTGGGAGCCAATTATGAAAATTGCCAGCGCTATCGTGACGGACGAAGGCGGACGCACCTCTCATGCAGCTATAGTCTCCCGCGAGCTTGGCATTCCTTGCATTGTTGGCTCTGGTAATGCAACCAAAATACTAAAGAATGGAAAAGAAGTGACTGTGGATGCTTCTCTGCAAGTCGGCGATGTTTATGAAGGAATTTTGCCGTTTGAAGTAACAGAACATCACCTAGATAAAATACCTAAAGTGCAAACAAAAATAATGGTGAATATCGGATCTCCAGATGAAGCATTTAAAAGTTTCAATTTACCCGTACAAGGAGTAGGCTTGGGAAGACTGGAATTCATCATCGCCGAACATGTCGGGGTGCATCCGAATGCCTTAATTAATTATAAAAAGTTGCAAGAAGGCAAGAAAACACCAGAGCTCAAAAAAGTATTAAAAAAGATAGATGAATTAACTCCTCTCTATAAAGACAAAACGCAGTTTTATGTAGACCATCTCGCTTTAGGAATTGCGAAAATCGGAGCTACTTTCTTTCCCGAAAAAGTAATTATTCGCTTTTCAGATTTTAAAACAAATGAATATCGCACTTTGCTCGGCGGGGATATGTATGAGCCTCATGAAGAAAACCCAATGCTGGGCTGGCGCGGAGCCTCTCGCTATTATGATCCAAAGTTTAAGGAAGCGTTTAGTTTGGAATGCCAGGCCATGAAAATAGTGCGGGAAGATATGGGGCTTTCAAACGTGATCCCGATGATTCCATTCTGCCGAACTCCGGAAGAAGGAAGAAACGTGATAGCCGTGATGAAAGAAAATGGCCTCGACCGCGAGAAAGATAGCTCTCTCCATATTTATGTCATGTGCGAGATTCCTTCAAATATTCTTTTAGCAGATGAATTTCTAGAAATTTTCGACGGCATGTCTATCGGGTCCAATGATCTGACCCAGCTCACCTTAGGGCTTGACCGCGACTCAGGCATAGTTACTCATATTGCGAACGAGAATAACGGAGCAGTTAAAAAACTGGTGGCAGAAATAATTCATAAATGCAAAGAGAAAGGGAAGTACATAGGCATCTGCGGCCAAGCGCCTTCGGACTATCCAGAATTCGCGCAATTCCTCGTGGATGAGGGAATAGAAAGCATGTCGCTCAATCCTGACACCGTCATAAAAATCATCATGGCGTTAAGTAGCCAAGAGAAAAATAACTAAAACACCTATGTCTCAATTTGAAAAAATTGGCAACATAAAAAATAAACTAAAAAAAGCCGTGGTTGTCGGCGCAACAGCAGTGGCCATAGGCGGGGCAGGAGAGGTAGTTGGAGTAAATGAAGCCTTAGCCCATGATTTGGCAAAGAATAAAGGAAATATTTCTTCCGTTGAAAATTCACAGTCAAAAGAAAATAAAACAAAACGTGAAAAAGAGCTGTTGGAAAATTATATGAAAGCAAAAAAGGAGGTTGAAGAAGTGGAAAAAAGTGATCCTAAATATAAAAAAATAGAAAAAATCAAAAATGAAATCGAAAAACATATTAAAAGTAGGGAATACCTCTCAAGGCTTAAATCAGAAATAAAAGGAAATAATAAACTGGCCAAATATGAACAAGATAATCGGATTGATTCATTAAATAATGCATTCGACAACACGCTTTTTGTAAAAAAAAAGAACTTAAATAATATTTGGGCTAAAAATGAACCAGGCGAAATTGATAATTACAAATGGGTACCTGAGTGGTTGGCAACTAAAATAAAACTATATAAAGCTGGACTTAAAGGTGTTGCCGGTTTTTACAATACGGATGAACAGAAAATTGTACTTCCCGATGAGGATTTTGAAGAGACAGCGCAGCACGAATTATTACACGCCGTCACAAGGGGTAATTTGGATATTCCTCAAAAAACAAAAAACATATTAAGAAGTTCTTATGATAAACTTGGAACAAGTCGGGATACATACCTTTATGATCCAGGAGAAATTTTGGTTAGAAAACAAGCGCTGGATCTAGAAATGGAAGAATTAGGAATAAAAAAGTATGGCGAAAAATTTACAAGAGAACATTATGATAGATTAATGAAATTTTATAGCAAAAACCTACTCTCTTTTAGCTCGATGACATTTATCAAAATAATTAAACCTAAGTTTGAATATTTTGAAAAAATTTTTAACGAGATAGCGGAAAACGAAAGCGGGGAATCTTCAAAGATCGAACAGGCTTAATTATTTAATTTGTTTTTTGTGGGCGAGGGGAGACTTGAACTCCCACGGATTACTCCACTGGTTCCTAAAACCAGCGCGGCTACCAATTACGCCACTCGCCCAACATTTTTAATGCAATTTTTTTCTTTCTAGACAAGCATAACACATTTTTTAAATAAATCATCTTTGATATTCTAATACTGTCACTTTTACCAAAGGTTAGGGTGAAAACAGAAGATCTGTCTGTCTTTGAAATTGAACCACCTGTAACATCAAAAGTTTCCTTACATAATCTTAATATCCAAATCAGGAAATCATTACTAGCTGAACAAAGTCGCATTTTATATTGTGGGTGTTTGCTTTCTGGGTGTGCTGATATTGATAAACTTCCATCACCATCAATACACCCTCTAAAAAAATCTGGGAAGTAATTTTTTGGTATTTTTAATTCAGCCATAGTTTTTGATTTTCTAGGAGTTAGTCCTAACCCCAACAGAAATTCAAAGAAATTTCTATCTCCAAACTGAAGCATATAGTACTTTTTTTCCTTCGATCCTCCTCTAGATGCCCTGGTGATTTTATTGGTGAGTTCTAGATATTCTTTACAATTCTTAACCATCTCAAAGTCTTTTGATGTAATTATTAGGTGTCTTAAATCACTCGATAAATTACCGTCAGTTGCGATGACTCCAATTATATAAGCAAAATTATTATTCCAACTTAATTTAACCTTACTTTTCCTGAGAGACATATATTAATTATACTATAACATATAGCATATACCAATGATTTATTAAAATAAAAACCCCCAGCTCTATAAAAACGAGCTGGGGGGCGTGGTAAGGAATCTGAGGACTTCTCCTTGATTGTATTGATTCCTTATAGAACCAATCAAGGATGTTTTTTAAAAAGAACAAATTACTAATTCAGTTATAGCCTAGCATACTTATTGTTTTTTGTCAAGTAGATACTGATTTAAAAACCCTATAGTATCTAGCTAGAATAGATATTTAATTGGCGCACTTGTGGCTACAAATAATTTCTAGCCGCCACTCGAAATTTTCGTAGCCCGCCCCTCGCGGTTTTGCGTGCTCGTAAAACATCGCTGCGGTCCGCACAGCTAAAAAATCTGCAGCAGTGCAGATTTTTCTTTACGCTGTGGTCAGGCATAGTTTTCTGCTGAAAACTTGCACGACCCTGACTCGCGCCGTCGCGCTCCGTCTCGCACTTGTGGTCAGGAATAATTTTGTTTTCGTCAAAACAAAATTTTCACGACCCTGCCTCGTCTATTTTTTTTGCTGAAAAAATATGACTCAGGCCCGCACAGCTAAAAAATCTGCAGCAGTGCAGATTTTTCTTTACGCTGTGCGCCCAGCAGGGATCGAACCTGCGACATTCTCCTTAAGAGGGAGCTACTCTACCAGCTGAGTTATGGGCGCATATTATTAAGTTGTGTGCCCGAGGTGGGAATCGAACCCACACGCCCTTTAAGAGCGGGAAATTTTAAGTCTCCTGCGGCTACCAATTACGCCACTCGGGCAAATTAAAACGAAAACATTAATACAATATAGCAGATAACCATTAAAATGTTAAACCAAATACAGTCAGTGGAATAAAGTTCACTTTTTTGTTTTTTAATATAGATTGTTCTCGTTGCATTAAGTACCGGACTGAGATGAAAGATAATCGGTAATACAAATACAAATTTTCCTAATTTTCCCCAATCTATTAGAATAATTAATACAAAAAAGAAAAAAGAACTCAAAAACCATATAGCGTGATTTGCATTTTTAAACACTTCTTTTTTTTACGAGCCATTCTATCATGAGGCCTGGGTGGGAATCGCACCCACGTATATTCCTTTTGCAGAGGAATGCCTTACTACTTGGCTACCAGGCCATGGAAACAATCTAACATTTTTAGTTAAATTTTCAAAATTTTACGTAGCCAGTTTTATTATCAAAAGACCAGCAATCATTATTGTTGCACCGATAACTGTTTCTAATTTTGGACGATCCTTAAAGAAAAGGAAACTAAAAAACAGAACAAAAAATGTTTGAGTTCTAAACACCGCTGTTGCTATGCCGGAGTCTGCGTGGTCCAGAGCAATGAACCCTAAAATATTACTAGCTGCGCCAATTATTCCTAAAAGAATTATAAATTTTTTATTAGAAAATATTTCTGTAAAAACTATCTTTCTTTTTGAGTACATGTAAGGTAAAAGCCCGACAACAATGACTATGTCTTCCATTAAAAGAGCAAAAGCAGAATTATTTGGCGTGGTATTATTTATCGCTAGTTTATCAAAGACTGAAACAATCCCTCCAACCATTACCGAAGCCAGCATAAGAAAAGCCATTTTATTACGGAAGAGAATTTTAAAAGGCTCAAACAATCCTTCCCGTAATGAGCTAATATTAAGCACATAAACTCCAAGCAAAGAAACCATACTTCCAACGACCGCAAGGCCGGAAGGCCTTTCTCCTAAAATAGGAATTGCAAACAAAAGAGTAATAATTGGACTCAGGGAAACAAGGGGATGAACTTGCGACAAGTGGGAATCTTTTATTATTTTATAAAACCAAAGTTTGGAAATAGTATAAAAAATAACCGAACCTAAAACACCAACAAAAAACAATAACGTCAGTTTAGGAAAGCCATCTTTCCAGGCGTATATAAAAACAATGGGTGTAGAGATTAGTAGCACAGACCAGAAAAAAATAATCGGGCTTATCGCTCGAAGGGTATGTTTGCTAATTACTACATAAAGTCCAGACAGGAAGGCCATTGATATGGCAGCGTAAAACCACATAAGTATATTTTATCATTAAAATGCTAGAAAAACTAAAATTACTATATCCTCAGCAGTTCGTCAATTTTCTGCCGGTTCTTTTCTCCTTTATCTATCTCCACATCGATAAACGGAATTATTTTTATCGGCAGATTCTTTTTAAGAAATTCACGGATTTCTGCGCGTTTTCTTTTGACAAACTCCAGCGCGGTTTTTTCTTTCTCGGTCGGAAGCACGGTGATGAAGACGGTCGCCCTTTTAAGGTCAGGGGAGCAGGAAGTAGAAGTGACTGTAATTAAAGAAGTTCTATTGTTTTCACGTCCTAAGAATTGAGCGGAAAGCTCTTTGATTTGATTCGCTACTTTTTCGTTTCGTTGGGTCATTTGATTTTCCCCTCTCCTTTACAAGGAGAGGGCTAGGGTGAGGTGTATTATTTTTGAATTATAGAAAAGGATTCTAAAATATCTCCGGCGACCACTTCTATTTTTGACTCTATCATCATGCCGAATTCAGCGCCCTCCTCGACGATGCTTGTCTTTATTTTATTTTTTTCCAAATTCACGATTTTGGCCTGGCCGATTTCAAATTCTCGGCGCATTATCCGGACAATATTATTCAAGCTTATTTGTCCTTCTGTCACCTTGCCCCCGACGATCTGGCGTTCCTTGGTGCGGCTAAAAGCTCTTATAATCTTGGCTCGGCCGGTTGTTTCTATGGTCTCAATTTTCGGCCTTTTTTCTTCCATTTGTTCTTCCAGCCATTCGGTTAGCTTGTAGATAATGTTAAAAAAGGTGATTGTTACGCCTCTTTTTTCCGCAATTTCGATAGCGCTATTGTCGGCTTTCACATTAAATCCAATAACTAGGACATCTGCCCCCGAAGACACTCCTTTTATATCGGATTCGGATACAGGGCCGATTCCTTTTAATACAATTTTAAATTCTGCATTATCGTTTTTTATTTTGATTATTTCTTTTTCAATGGCTTCAATAGAACCAGAGACATCAGCTTTTAATATTATCGGTATAATTTTCTTATTATTTTCTTCTTTTTTGGGCGAGGCTTGTCCGCCTTTTGCAGATGGTAAACCTTCAATATATTTTACGGCGTCAGATTTCTTTTCAAAAGTTTTAAATTGCGCTCCGACTCTTGGCATCTTGTCGAATCCGACTACGCGAACAGGGGAGGAGAAGGTGGCGCTGTTTATGGTTTTTCCTAGGAAATTTTCTATTATTCGAGTAGAGCACATGGCGTCTTCCACCAATACGGTCATGCCGTTTTTTATTGATCCGTTTTTTATAATCAAAGTTGCCATTATTCCGCGCTTTGAGTCTAGGTTTACCTCAATAACATAACCGGTTGCGGGCAAAGAGCTGTCCCCAGTTAAGTCTTCCATTTCAGCCATTATTAGGATAAGCGAGAGCAAGTCATCTACTCCCGTGCCGGTTTTGGCGGAAATTTCCACAAATGGAATTTTGCCCCCATAATTTTCCAGATATATTTCATTTTCTGCCAGTTCCATTTTTGTTTTTTCAACATTGGCTTCAGGTTTATCTATTTTGTTTATTGCTACGATGCATGGTATTTTAGAATTTACAATAGTTTTCCAAGCTTCGATTGTTTGAGGCTTTACCCCTTCTGTTGCAGAAACGACCAGGATGGCAATGTCGGCTATCTCGGCGCCACGTTCGCGCATTTTTGAAAATGCTTCGTGCCCCGGGGTGTCCAGAAAAGTTATGTGCCTTTCTTTTTTGTTTTCATCTAAGTGGGTGACTTCATAGGCGGAAATCCTCTGGGTTATGCCACCCACTTCGCCCTCAGTTATGGCAGTCTTTCTGATGTAATCAAGTAAGGTTGATTTGCCGTGGTCAATGTGCCCCATCACGGCTACCACTGGCGGACAAGATTCTGTTTTGTTGTTTTTGTTTTCTGACATTTTATTTTTGAATTTTTGCTTTTTGTAACGCTTCCTTTTCTTCGTTGGAGAGCTCATATTCGGATTTACCGTTTTTGATCGGCTTAGCAAAGATGCTCATCCGTTCTCGGGAATACAAACTTGAAATTACCAAACCGTTATCTTCTTCGTTCAGCATCCCGATAGCGAAACTTTGATTACTGCCTTGATCTGGGAATGGGTTGAAGCGGATCGTCTCAAGTCCGCGAATGCTTTTTTTCAATTTTGAATTTATAACGGTAATCTCTTTTTCTGTTTCTTTTTTTGCTGTGTTTAGTTTGAATATTTCTGCCTCTAAGACAGCTATTGTGTCTTCTAAATCTTTAGCTTTTTTGCCTAGGAAAAATCTCTTCAGGCGCTTTTCGGTCGAAAAAATCCAAAAAACCTCAACCAAAATAGTGATCCCAATAAAAACAAAAAAAGCTATTTGGAGCTTTGTATTCATCCCGTACGAAATTCCATCTTTATTTTTTGGGATAGAAGTGTTAACATTGTAAGCTAAATCCCGTTATTTCGTACGGGATTCATATCCACATAGTGTATACTATTTTTATGTCTAAATCAAATAGAAAACCAAAGAAAATATACTTAGATTATGCGGCCAGCGCGTTTTTAGAAGCTTCAAATCCTGGAGCGATACATGAATTTGGGGTGAAAGAAAAAAATAAACTAGAAAAGGCAAGGGCAATTATTGCCAATATTTTAGATGCCCGCAAGAATGAAATTATTTTTACCTCCGGGGCTACTGAAAGCAACAATTTAGCTGTTTTGGGTTTGGTTCAAGGGCAGAACCTCACCCTTCGCCCTCTCCTTGCCAAGGAGAGGGTTGGGGAGAGGTGGATTCCGCACATCATTACAACAAATATCGAACACGCCTCAGTTTTAGAAGTTTTCAGACACTTGGAAGAAACCAAACAAGCGGAAGTGACTTATGTAGAAGTGGAAAATACCGGGATAGTTGATTTTAAAAAAATAAAAAAATCTCTAAAACCAAATACTGTTTTAGTTTCCGTAATGTATGCGAATAATGAAATCGGTACTATTCAACCCATTATGGAAATTGCAAAAGAAATAAGATATTTTAATAAAATAAATTCTAAAAAAACTCGCCTTGGCGCGAGGCAGGTATTTTTTCACACTGATGCTACTCAAGCCATAAACTACCTGCCCGTAAATGTTTCCAAGCTCGGGGTTGATATGATGTCTTGGAACGGCGCAAAGATTTATGGGCCGAAAGGAATTGGTGCTTTGTTTGTCAAAAAAGGCACACCTATCAAAAAAATTATGTTTGGGGGAGACCAAGAATTTGGACTACGTCCCGGGACAGAAAATACGGCCTTGGCCGTGGAGCTGGCAAAAGATATGCAAGTTGTTGAAAAGATAAAAGAAAAAGAAACAAAACGCCTAACCAAACTTCGAGATTATTTCTTATCAGAATTGTCAAAGACGCCCTTTGGGATAATAATCAACGGTGATTTGCAAAATAGATTGCCCAACAATGTGAATATAACTTTTCCAAAAATACCAAGCGATCTTTTAGTGGTTGAGCTTTCAGCTAGGGGGATAATGACCTCTTCGAAAAGCGCCTGCAAAAGTTCCAAGGCTGAAGGTTCGTATGTCATAAATGCAATCCGGAGTGTACAAGGCAAGACCTTGTACGACGGAGAAGAGGGCGGAGTGCGTTTTTCATTAGGCAGGCAAACAACTAAAAAAGATATTGACTATACAGTCAGAGCTTTAGGTGAAATTTTGACAAAATTAAAAAAATGGTATGATTAGGAAATGGATCCCGTACGAAATTACGGGGTTCAATTACCAGAGTAACTATTTTATCAGAAACAATAATGATAAAATTTCGTACGGGATGGACATGAAAGATCTAAACAAGTCGCAGCTAATCCTTTTGGCTATCCTTTTGAGTTTTGTTACTTCGATAGCCACAGGTATAACCACGGTGACGCTAATGCAACAAGCGCCGGCATCTTTTACTGCCCCGATTAATCGTGTTGTTCAGCAAACTATTGAAAAAATACAACAAGTCGAAGGAAAAACCATAACCCAAACAGTTATCGTCAAAGAAGAAGACTTGATAGTGGATGCGATTGCGAAAAATAAATCCGCAGTATTTTCTATTAGCAAAGAAACGTTGGATATAGATGGTAAGACTATTGAAGTGAGCGCTGGGCGCGGGTTTGTTGTTTCTATAGATGGGATAATGGTGGCCGATGCGGGGCTTGTGCCAGACAAGGGAGTTTATTACGTAAAAAACGACAGTGGTAAGTTTAAGGCAGACTTTTTGTCAACCGACAAAGCCGGATTTTCTTTCCTGAAAATAGGAGCTTCGCTCGATGAGAAAAATAAAATTGCCTTTATTGTGCCAACTTTTGGGGATTTGGACAAGATGAAAATAGGACAAAAAGTTTTAGTTTTCGGCAACAGCATCACCTCCTCTATCTTTGAAGGAAACAAAAATGTCGACATCAGCGTTTCCAAATCAAACGCCGGGGGGCTGGTCCTCAACTTAGACGGCGAAGCTCTAGGAGTTGCTCTCTTTAGCGATACCACGGATTTTGCTTCAATCAAAACTATTAGTGATGCGCTGAAGGCTTCATCTGTTTCTGCAAAGGCAGACGGGACTTCATCGAAAATTCATTAATCTTCGATATACTTAAGTGGTTGTTAGGTAAAATAGAACAAGTATATGCCACCTTTAAATAAATTTACAACTAAAGCGAAAGATGCCATCAAGAAAGCTCACGAGCTGGCTATCGAGCGGGGCGTGAACCATGTTTCCACCTCTCATCTTTTAGCGGCGCTTTTATTGCAAGATGAATCAATGGTGAATTCCATTTTAGATAAATTGGAAATCGACACCATGCTCCTGACTGACAATGTTTTAGAGCTGATCGAACTGCCGGAATCACGCAGTACTCTTTCTCCGTCTTACCAGATTTATCTGAATCCTGATTTGGCTCAAGTCATTGAGCAGTCAGTAAAGTTTGCCGAATACGTGAAGGACGATTTTGTCTCGACGGAGCACCTCTTTGTGGCGATTTTGGAAGTGGCTAGCGAGGCGCGCGAAACTTTAGCAAGATTCAGAATCCACAAAGACCAAGTGGTAAAAGTTTTGGAAGAACTTCGTAGCCAAAATATCACCGACACTTCAGAACCCAAGAAATTTAAATTACTGATAAAGTACACGAGGAATCTGACCAAGCTGGCCAGGGAAGATAAGCTGGATCCAGTCATCGGCAGAGACAATGAGATAAATCGCATAATGCAGATACTTTCTCGCCGAACCAAGAACAACCCTATCCTGATCGGGGAAGCTGGCACCGGAAAAACGGCAGCGGTGGAAGGGCTGGCTCAAATGATCGCGAAAAATAACGTTCCGGAATCTTTAAAAGACAAAGACCTTGTTTCGCTCGATCTCGGAATGCTGGTGGCAGGTACAAAGTATCGCGGAGAGTTTGAAGAAAGACTAAAGGGGATAATGAAAGAGATCGAAAGGTCTGATGGAAAAATAATTCTTTTTATTGACGAGATCCACACCATCGTCGGAGCTGGTGGGGCCGAAGGCACGATGGATGCTTCCAACATGCTAAAGCCGGCGCTTTCCCGCGGGGATTTGCGCGCCATCGGAGCCACGACTCTCCGAGAATATCAAAAACATATTGAAAAGGATCCAGCTTTGGCTCGCCGTTTTCAGCCTGTTTATATTGACGAGCCTAGCATCGAGGATGCCTACGCGATTCTTCGCGGACTGAAAGAAAGATATGAACTTTTTCACGGGGTGCGAATTACTGATGATGCCATAGTGGCCGCGGTCAACCTATCTTCCCGTTATATCACCAACAGATTCTTGCCGGACAAGGCGGTGGACTTGATAGATGAAGCTTCTTCTTCTTTGAAAATAATGCTGGAGAACAAGCCACCGGTTTTGGAAGATGCCCACAGAAAAATAATGCGTTTTGAAATTGAAAAGGAAGCGCTTAAAAAGGAGATAAATTTTTCTAGCGAGGACAGAGATAAAGACAAGCAAAAAGTGCAAGAAAACAAAAACAGGATTAAAGAAATAGATAAAGAAATAGGCAATTTGTCGGAAAAAACAAAAGAGCTTGAATTGAAATGGCAAAACGAAAAAACAATCGTGCTAGAGATTAGGAATATTAAAAAAGAAATGGAAGGTATCCGCTTGGAAGCAGAAGAGGCTGAGATGAAAGCAGATCTTTCTCTGGCGGCAGAGATACGCTACGGGAAACTGCCGGCTTTGAAAAAGGAGCTGGAGACCAAGCTTGCCCGTTTGAAGAAATTACAAAAATCGCGCAGAATCTTAAAAGAAGAAATCACCGCCGAAGATATCGCCGAGGTGGTCGCTCGCTGGACGGGAATACCCCTTACTAAAATGCTTGAAGAAGAGCGGGAGAAACTAGAGAAGATGGAAAACGAGCTTAACAAAAGAGTGGTGGGCCAGGATACTGCTATCGCTCGAGTGTCCGATGTGATTCGCCGTTCTCGAGCCGGGATAGGCGACCCCAACAGGCCCATAGGCTCGTTTATCTTCCTTGGTCCGTCCGGAGTGGGCAAGACAGAGCTTACTAAGGCCTTGGGGCAGTTTATGTTTAACAACGATACCGCCATCATTCGGGTGGATATGTCCGAGTATACAGAAAGGCATTCGATCTCTAGACTTATCGGCTCGCCTCCAGGGTATGTGGGCTACGATGAAGCTGGCCAGCTGACGGAAGCCGTCCGGCACCGCCCGTATTCGGTGATTCTTTTTGATGAAATTGAAAAGGCGCACCCGGAAGTCTTCAACATGCTTCTGCAAGTTATCGATGAAGGGCGATTAACCGACGGAAAGGGCAGAGTGGTGAATTTTAAAAATACTATCATAATTCTGACTTCCAATATCGGTTCTCAATTCGTAGAAAAAATGGAATCAATCGGATTTTCTAATAGTTCCAAAAAACAAGATTATGGAAACATGAAAGAAAAAGTGATGGAAGCCCTAAAAGATAGTTTTCGTCCGGAATTCCTCAACCGTCTTGATGAAATTATTGTTTTTGATGTTCTGTCAGAAACGGCTCTCAAGAAAATAGTTAATTTGCGAATCCAAGTGGTGGTGGACCGCCTGCAGGCCAAAGGAATAGGTTTTGAAATTGACGACGGGGCGCTTTCCTACTTGGCTAAAGAGGGCTATGACCCACATTATGGCGCTAGACCGCTCAACCGCCTAATTCAAAATAGGATTTTAAACAGAGTGGCTTCGCATATCATCTCCAACAAGGTTTCCAAAGGGGACGCTATCCACGTATCAGTGAAAAATAACGAGCTGGTGATTGAAACCAAAAAAGGTCCCGCCGGAGGACGGGCAGGAAAAATAAAAAGCTCGATAAGAGTTAGAACTCACTCCTCGGCTTAATCTCTGGTGCGGGATGCGAGAATCGAACTCGCGTTTAATCCTTGGGAAGGACTCGTTCTACCACTAGACCAATCCCGCATATATGCTATGATAGCTTATTATAAATTATTTACAAATTTTTATTATGCAAAAGGTAACAATTTATTCAACTCCGTCTTGTCATTTCTGCCACCTGGCGAAAGATTTTTTCACTGCCAACAGCATTATTTATACCGAATACAATGTCGCGAGTGACTTGGAAAAAAGAAAAGAAATGATGGAAAAAAGCGGGCAAATGGGCGTGCCAGTTATCGTTATTGGCGACGAGCTAATTGTCGGCTTCGACAAACCAAAAATAGCTAAACTGCTTGGACTTTAATCTATTCTTCGTATACTATTACTCTCATCTGTCCTCGTAGTTCAATGGATAGAATAGCTCACTCCTAACGAGCTGATCCAGGTTCGACTCCCGGCGAGGACACCCCCAAAATACCCTTTTTGGAATTGGTAATTTTATTTTTTTGTGCTAAATTAGATACATGGATCCCGTACGAAATAACGGGGTTCAATTATTAAGGTAAAAAGTTCTTTCAGAAAAAATGATGAAAGAATTTCGTACGGGATGGATCCTGAATCCAAAAAATTGCTCGAAGAAACATTTAGGCTGGCCGAAGAGAATAATCGTATGCTTCACAAGGTCCGAAGCGTCCAAAAGTGGGCCGCTTTCTGGTCCGGATTGAAAATATTTATTATCATCGGCATTACCCTCGGAGCCTTTTATTTCTTGGAGCCGTACTTAAAGAAGGTGATGGATTTATACGGTTCTGTTTCCGGTACGAGTCAGGAGCAAAATGTCGACGGCAGTTCCATTCAAGATTTATTGAAAAAGTTTTAAGATATGCCTGGGTAGCTCAGTAGTAGAGCGTTCCCCTGAAGAGGGACAGGTCGGGTGTGCGATCCACCCCCCAGGCACAAGACAAACATAGGTAAAATGAACTCAATTCGTGAAAGTTTGACAGATACCTATAAAGTATAGTATAAAAAACGAGTAAAATGGTTCCTTAAACTATGCCGCAATAATGCGGCTCTCTGTCTAACAGGCGGAGAAACAATGCCAACTAATAGTTGGAGAAGGGATTTAATCATCATGGCTAAGTACAATTTTTATATTGAGGACGTAAGCGTCGAGGCAGTTTTCAACAAACTCGGTGGTGTCAGCGGAGCTAAGCTGCTTCTGGCGGACAAGCTTATTGTAAGGGAGCCTTGTCCTCCGCTTAAACCTGAAAAACCCCGAACTGGAACCAGTACCAATAAAGGAAGACGCAAGTAGTATCGGTCTCGCTGTTCATTTCAATGGGCAGCGAGACCTTTTTCGTTTATATTAAAAATCTTTGTTACTGTGATAATACTCAAATTAGATTGACTTCACTCTTACCATGTTTTTCTTTTCTTTGTCTACCTTCTTGATTTTGATAGTGATTAGGCCGTGCTTTTCGGTGGCTTCGACTTCTTCTGGCTCAACTTCTGCCGGTAGGGAAATGGTGCGTGAAAACTTGCCCCAATACAGCTCTTTGGTAAAATAGTTTTCTTCGTCAATGTTCCTGTTTTCTTCGCGCTTGCCTCGGATAGTGATAATGTCTCTGGCGATAGAGAGTTCTAGGTCTTCCGGCTTGATGCCCGCCACCATGGTCTGGACGACGATGTCGGTCGGCGTCTGGTAAACATCGATAGACAGCTCCGCTTCATCGTTTTCTTCTTCAATCCAATTATTATTTTTCTTATTTCCGTTTCCGTTGTTTTCTTTTGTGTTCTTTCCTGAAAGATTTTTACTGTACGACACTTCTTCCTCTTCGCTTATACTGCCGGTTAATCTTTCAAAAAAACTCTTTTTTTTATTTTCCATATTTATTTAATTAATTTATAATTTTTACTCATTCTTCTAACTTTCTCAAAAAGTAGCATTACTATTATTGTAACGACCCATAGAAACGCCAACGTGTTTAAAAAATAATTTCCATCATCCTTTATTATAAAAAAATTAAAGGTACTATGCAAGGTTATGGCAACAAAAAATCCCATAAAAAGAAAAATATTTTTTCTCCACTGTTGCGCGTAAAAGGAGATACCTATTGAAATGCCGATTATGGCACTGGAAATGGCATGCAAGAGGTTCGCGCCGAGGAATCTTAAGTTGCCGGTAGTTAAGGTCAAGGTAGTTCCGATTGATGAAGGAAATATTTTAAGCAAAAACAGCATATTTTCAAGAGCGGCAAAACCCAAGGCTGCGGTGATCATGTATATGGGCCAGTCGATAGGCTCCTCGGCATTGTTCGTCTTGCATAAAACCACCAACACGGCCAGGTATTTTAATAATTCTTCCGCGCTTGCCCACAGAACAAGCTGGCCCCCCTGCGAATCCAGGTGGTCTTGGATGAATTTTTGAATTGGCAAAACAAGGATGACCGTTATCATCCCCATAATAAACACAATGGTGAGCAAACCGTTTGGCTCAGGATGTTCTTCGTCTTCCTTCAGCCAGAACCATAGCCATAAAAGCGAAGGAATAATCCCACCCAAGAATGCCAAGCATAAGATTTTCGGGTCAGTTGTTAGGAGGGCCATTTTTCTATAATTAAAAGTTTCTTGTCTTTCAAGGGTAGGGTGGACCATATTTCTTCAGTGACAAACGGGATGAAAGGATGAAGTATTTTTAAGCAGTCTACCCAAATCAAAGCGAGGGCAATTTTTCTTTCCCCTGCTTCCTTTCCTCCAGTTTTAAGGATGTCTTTTGTTTCTTCTATTATCTCATCTGCAAACCTGTGCCAAATATATTGGTAAATTTTTTCAGAGGCTAGGTGAAAACGATAATTTTCCATGTCGGAAGTTATATCCTCTCTGATTACCTTAAATTCTTTTGTTAGCCTGTCCTCCAGATTGTTATCAAAATCGCTTTCAGCTACGTTGTCTAAAATAAAGCGGGTGATGTTCCAGATTTTATTGGCAAAGTTTTTATATCCGCGAATTTTGTCTTCGGAAATTTTGCTGTCTGTGCCGGGAGCGGTGCCTACTATCAAGGCCATGCGTCCGGCATCGGCGCCGAATTTGTCTGCTATTTCCAGTGGATCAATGCCATTATTAAAAGACTTTGACATTTTACGTCCCTTGGCGTCGCGGACTGTGCCGTGCAAGAAAACATTTTTGAAAGGAACTTCCCCTAAAGCATATTCGGACATCAGCACCATGCGAGCAACCCAGAAGAAAAGTATCTCATAGCCGGTTTCCAAGACATCTGTGGGGTGAAAAGTCTCCAAGTCTTTTGTCTTCGTGGGCCAGCCAAGAGTCGAGAAAGTCCAAAGCCCGGAAGAGAACCAGGTGTCGAGGGTATCTGGGTCTTGCTCGAAGAAATGGCCTTTACATTTAGGGCAGGGATCGAGAATTTCTAAAGTAAAAGGTTTTGCATTTGACAAGGGGGTAACTTTTGTTCCTATTTCCGAAGGGTCGATATTTTTAATTTTTCTTAGAAGAGTACGGAATGAGCCACCATGTCCAACAATAACCACATTCTTATCATGATGTATTGCATAATGTTTGGAAAATGATTTCCAGATTCTTTCTTCCATTTCTTGATAATTTTCGTGATTAGCTGATTTATCAGTATATCCAAAGTAATTTGGAAATTTTTTTCTGACTTCTTGAGTAGTCATACCTTCTGCATCGCCATAATAACGTTCACGAAATTCTTCTTCAAGTATAATTTCTGCTCCAGTTATTCGAGCGATAGCTTGCGCGGTCTGTTGCGCGCGTAAATAATGGGATGTGATAATCAAGTCAATTTTCTCATTTTTAAAACTTTGAGCGCTTTCTTCTGCTTGTTTTAGTCCTTCTTTATTAAGAGGTATCTCTGCTGTTGTATTGTTATAATAAAGCCTATGTTCTTTGTTCGCATCTGTTTCGCCATGACGAACTAGGAACCATTTGCTCTTCGGTTTATTCAAGGAGGCTTCGTTGCAATTTAGGCAATACCACACGGGAATTCTATGCCCATACCAAATCTGGCGGGAGATGCACCAGTCGCGCAAGTTTTCTATCCAATGAAAATATGTTTTAGAAAAATAATCAGGAATTATTTTTATTTCACCTTTCTCAAAGGGTTCACGCATTAGGTCTTTTAGTGTTTTGTTGTCGCGATTCTTTATCGGCTTATTCACATCGACAAACCATTGCATTTTGGGGAGGGGCTCAATTATTCCACCAGTACGCTCGGCCGTGGCCACGTTTTGTTTTATTTCTTCTTCTTTTTCTAAAAGTCCTTCATCTCGAAGCCATGCTATTATAATTTCTCTTGCTTCCGTAGTTTTTTTGCCAAGAATATTTTCTCCGCCGGCAATTATTTTTGCATATTCATTAATAACTTGTGGTCGAGGTAAATCATGCCGATCCGCCATCTCCCAATCAGCCATAGAATGAGCAGGGGTGACTCCGAGCGCTCCTGTACCAAACGCCGGGTCTACTTCTTTATCGGCAATTATTTTAATATTTAATTCTACTCCGCAAAAATTTTTCACTACATAGGAGTTTCCTATGTAGTTTTTATATCGGGAGTCCTCAGGGTGGACGGCTACCGCCACATCGCCTATTTTTGTTTCGGGCCTGCTGGTAGAAATGGAAATAGGGAAGTCCTGGCTGTATTTAAAAGTATAAAGTTTTGAAGCGCGCTCTTCGTAAACTATTTCATCGTCTGAGATGGTAGTTTGCCCCTTCGGGTCCCAGTTTATGATTCTGTTTCCGCGATAGATCAAGCCATCGTCATGCATATTTTTAAACATAGTGTTGACAGCCAGATTTCTTTTCTCGTCCAGGGTGAATGCCTCCCGCGACCAATCGCACGAAGCGCCCATTACTTTAATTTGAGAAATTATCGTATCATGACTTTGTTTGGCGAATTCGTTTATTCTCTTAAGCATTTCTTCGCGTCCTAAGTCATGCCTAGAAAGTCCTTCTTTTTTAAGAATATCCTTTTCTACTTTCGACTGAGTGGCTATGGCGGCATGGTCGGTACCAGGGAGCCAAAGGGTCCTATGGCCCTGCATTCTTTTATATCGAATCATGATATCCTCCAGGGTAAGCATTAGGGCGTGCCCCATATGCAATACTCCAGTTACATTCGGTGGGGGCATTATTATAGTGAAAGCTTCTTTTTTGCATTCAGGCAAATTGTCCGGATTAAAAAAGCCCGACTCCTCCCAAAGTTTATAGATTCTGGCTTCGGTATTTTTAGGGTCGTAGGGCTTGAGCAACTTTTCGTTCATTATTAGATAATATCACAAAATATAAAGATATTTCGAAATTTTTTACCTTGACAGAGTGCCTTTCATTTATTATACTACGCAACAGTATTTTTAATGTTTTTTGACAAGAATTACTTCCAGAGACAAGCTTTATGCGCCTTAAATATTAGGGAATATAAAGCTTGTCTCTAAACAGAGGCTTGCCGCAAAATAGTACTCAGGGCGAATCTGGGAAAGAACAAGGAGAAGAGATCATGAAAAAAGTGCAAACACAGCAGGTTCGGGTATGGGGTATGGCAGACTGGGCGAGTTACTACGGCCCAATCAAAAAGCTCGACCCGCAGGTTGAGAACATCCTAATGAGCCCTTGTCCTTTCCATAAGGGTAAGCTTGTGAAGGATACGCATTTTGCCTTTCTGGGGATGCCTGAGATCAACGATTATCCTCTCACTGTCGCCAGATGGCTTGAGTTACATCCTTCGGACGGACAGCCGAAGTTCTTCTTCAACGACAATCCGTGGCATGAGGGTCAGCCACACACAGATGTCGCGGTACTCGAGCCGTGTCTGTATGTTGTACTTCGGGAGATTGTTCCCGATTCCACTGGCAAGACTCCGGCAAAGCTAGTGGCGATGTTGCCACCAGAATATGAGGTGCCAACAACCATTGTCGAGGTGACGAAAGACGTTCTTGTTTATCGTCGCACTGGCAAACGTTGCAATGGTTCGTGCTGGGCTGTATGCTCGGAGCGGACGGTGCAGACATCCCGGGTAGAGGCTGGCGAGCTCTCTTGTGTTGGTAATTTCGACAAGAAAGGCATCCGTATTAATCGCTGGACTGGAAATCCCCTCCGAAATGTCGGGGTGGGTGCCTTTAGGAAGATCCTTGTATTTTAATTTTTTTGAGAGTCTATTCCACAGACCTCGTAGAAAGCCTTGCTTCTGCGAGGTCTTTCTATTTATAGCCTTAGGTTGCCAGTTGCTTTGATACTATCTATCTTCGGAACTTTTTTCTTATTTTTCATGTAATTCAAATATCCCGCCATGCCGATCATTAAAGCATTATCTCCGGATAGTTCTTTCGTCGGGAAGAAAAGCTCAATTTTAGTTGTGAGGCAAGACCTCACAACTTTTGTCATTTCATTTTTAAGGTGAATATTGCACGCGACTCCGCCGGCGACGATAAGAGTTTTAATTTTATGAGTTTCTATAGCCTTGGCGGTTTTGTAGACCAGGCACTCAATAGCGGCATTTTCAAATTCGAGTGCTATCTGTGCTTTTATTTTTGGGCTGATTTTTTCAATACCGCCTAAATCCCTTATCAAATACAACACAGCTGTCTTAAGGCCGGAAAAAGAAAAATTAAAGTCTTTAGATTTTAACATGGGTCTTGGTAAAATAATTTGATTGTTTTTTTTATTTTTTCTCTCTATTTCTGCTAACTTTGAAATCTGCGGGCCACCAGGGTAGGGAAGGTCTAGCATTCTCGCGACCTTGTCAAAAGCTTCCCCGACTGCGTCGTCCACGCTTTCGCCGATGATTTCGTATTGCATAAATTT
>Ga0172379_10001020_pt1 | contig 60688 bp, 82 predicted proteins | sample GrowelOW334metaG_FD_119756 | JGI IMG/M metagenome (GOLD analysis project Ga0172379, IMG submission 119756) | Groundwater microbial communities from an aquifer near a municipal landfill in Southern Ontario, Canada - Groundwater well OW334 metaG | ecosystem: Environmental > Aquatic > Deep... | reverse complement strand
TCTGTTTCAGATAGAGTTTTAATCACAGAAACAGGTGAAGTTCAGGCATCTGGTTTTGTATGTGGAAATGGAATTTTAGAAGGGACAGAGCAATGCGACGATGGGAATAAATTAAATGATGATAATTGTTCATCTGTTTGTGAATTGGAGGGCGTAGAGAATTTAAATGCTTGTGATGATTGTGGGATATTATGTTCAAGAGATAAATGCCATAATATTCTTTTAACAAATAGTAAAAAATGTTATTATGAAGGAAAGTTTTCAAGAAAATGCACTTCTTGTTCTTTGATGTCCTGCACTCAATATAATACTCAAGATGATTGTTCTGATGATAGATGTGATTTGAACACTTGTGTTTGGAGTGATGGAAAATGCAGAGAAAATGTTGATTGCGGTGACGGTTATATTAATTCCACTTTGGGAGAAACATGTGAGCCCCCAGCAACCGCGTGTTCTGCAAGTTATGGGCAGAATTGCACTTATTGTGGAAGTAGTTGCAGAAATGTAACTATAATTGGAGCTTATTGCGGTGATAATTCTTGTAATGGCGCAGAAACTTATGCTACTTGTCCTAATGACTGTGAAACAACTTGTGGTGATGGAAGTTGTGTTGGAACAGAAAATTGCACAACTTGTTTGGATGATTGCGGGGCTTGTGTTGTAACGAAAAAAGCAAACGGAGAAGCATGTACATTGGGGACAGAATGCACTTCTGAAAATTGTATTGATGGTGTTTGTTGTGATACTGAATGTTCTGGTGCTTGTAAAACATGTTCAACAGGAACTTGTGCAAATGATCCGGTTAATACTCCTTGTGACGCAGAATTTTCTTATGACCCTGATGGACACGATTTTTGTAATTCTGCTGGTATATGTATTGAATGTGTTTGGGATTATGTTGGAACAGAAGTTACTCAAGAAGGAGATAATTGTCAATCAGTTGATTTATGGGGTGCTCAATGTAATCCTTCAAATAATGGTGCAGGTTGTTGGGGTCAGAAAGATTCTTCATTAAATCCTAATAATTGGAAAAGTACTATCCGATGTTATCCATGGACTTCTTGGGTAGGTTATGAAGTGGATGTAGTTCAATGTAGTTGTTATCAAGTGTTTAGTTAATAATTTTAAGATTTAAAAACTTCTTTTTTGTTATTTATTTATGAAAAAGGATTTTGCAAGAGTTGATTTTCGTGATGAAATTTCCAGCAATAAATGGAAATCGTTTTTTCTTATGACAATCATCTTTTTTGTTATTGTTTTTTTTGGATGGATTATTTCCAAAGCATTTGAACCAGGTTATTTTTTTGTTATAATGATTATCTCAATTATTTTTTCTTTGGGTTATATTCTTATAAGTTATTACAAATCAGATAAACTTGCTCTTCTTTCTGTGAGCGCAAAAGAGGCATCAAGAGAAAAATATAGACAATTTTATAATTCTGTTGAAGGACTTACTTTAGCAAGCGGTTTGCCAATGCCAAAACTTTATATTATGGAATCTGAAAGTATAAACGCATTTGCTTCTGGAAGAAACCCACAAAATTCTGTTATCTGTGTTACAACAGGAGCATTGGAGAGATTAAACAAACAGGAATTAGAAGGAGTTTTGGCTCATGAGTTAAGTCATATCTCAAATTATGATATAAGATATATGACTCTTGTGGCTGTGATGGTTGGAATGATTTCAATAATCTCGGAAATTTTCCTGAGAAGTTTATGGTTTAAAAGTGGCGGGAATGATAATAATAGCAAAGGAAATGCAATATTTATTTTAATAGGGGTTGCTTTGGCTATTCTCGCTCCTATTGTTGTTTATTTTGTCCAAATGGCTATTTCAAGAAAAAGAGAATTTACTGCAGATGCAAATGCTGTTCAGTTTACAAGATATCCTCCTGGTTTGACGAACGCATTAAAAAAAATTCAAAAAGAAAATATTCCTGAAAAAAGAATAACCAAAGCAGTTGCTCCTTTGTTTTTTTCAAATCCTTTTAAGGGAATGGGAAGCACACATCCAGCTATTGAAAAAAGAATCGAACTGCTGGAAAAAATGTAATTAATTAAATTTATAAAACAAGTTTTCTTTTACTCGATATGGGATTTTTTAGAGGAGGGTTGGTGTTTGTGCTGGGAGTTATTTTATTGCTCTCTTTAATTGTTGGCAATGTTTTTTTTGTTATATCATCTTCCTTAAAATATGAAAATGTCCAAAAAAATATTAACCCATTTATCAAAGAAACAATAACTGAAACACTTGGTTCTTCTAATTTTGAACAAAGTTTTCAATCTATGAAAGATTATTGCCTGATAAGCAAGGCAGATTATTATAAAATAAATCAGGATGGTTTTTTTGAGGATATTTCTTGTGAAGATATACTCGCAAAAAATTCAAGCGCTATTATCGATGGGGAAGTAGAGAATTTTATACAAAAAACTTATTATAAAGAGTATGACTGCAGTTTTTTTGAATGTTTAAAAGAAAGCAATGGGCTTCCTTTATTTTTTATTTCCAAGTCAACAAAGGATTATTTTCAAAGCAAATTTTATTTAGCTCTTATTTTTTTACTTGTTCTTGTAGTGTTGATGTTTTTTCTTTCAGAAGAAAAGAAAAATTTTCCAATTGTTTTAGGTAGTTTAGTTATTCTTTCTTCTCTTCCTTTTATGAAAATAGATTCCTTGCCTTTTGCGAAAAGTGATTTTTCTCAAGTTCTTTTTATTTTTGTGTCTTCTTCTAAAAGTGTCTTTTGGGCGTTCCTTATCTTAGGTATTGTGATTATTGCTTTAGGAGTATTTCTCAAGTTTTGGAAGTTTGACAAAATAGGCAAATCAGAAGAAAACCTTTCTGATAATAAACCAATCCAACAAAAGAAAATACAAAAGAATAAAAAGAAATTCTTTTAATAACTCATCATGTGCAAATTATGTGAAACCAATCCAGTATATGAATTTACTAATAAGAGAAAACTCTGCAAAAATTGTTTTATAAGATGGTTTGATAAAAAATTTCTTTTTACCAACAGAAAATTCAAATTAATAAAAAAAGGAGATTCTTTGGTTATTAGAGGAGAGGGATACAAAAAAGCTGTATTAGAACATATCCTGAAAAAATTTAAAGATAAATTCCTGATTGAAATAAAGAGAAAGGGAAACAAAATCGCTTTTACAGATACTATTGATACTAATTCGAAGGAGATTATCCGTATTTTAATCAATAAGAATGCAAACCAATTAAATAACTTAAGTCCGATTAATAAAAATAATATAAAACCTTTTTATCTTTTTCTCGATGAGGAAGTATTGCTTTATGCAAAACTTAACAAATTAAAACCTGATAAATTAAAAGACAGCAAAGACAAAATTAAACTTTTTTTAGATGAAATTGAAAAAAAACATCCAGAAGTCAAAAGGGCTGTTGTTAATAGTTTTTTGAAACTTAATAGTTGAATATTCTATTTCTTATTATCCAACCTTTTTAGAAAACTGCCTATAAATTTTTGGTTTTCTTCAGAATTCATCATTTCTTTTACAGAGTAAGCTTCCAAATTTCCTTTGTTAGATTTTTCTGTTTTTACACCACCGGCAAGTCTTATCTTGTTGTTCATCTCTTTGCCTAAAAGAATTTCTTGGTCTGACGATGTTGCTATTTTTTTTGCTTCAGACATCAAAGTTCCTAAGCTCATAAATTTTAATATCCCTGATTCTGGTTTTGCAACTATTGTTCCATAACTTACAGAAATTCCAAATTCTATTTTTGGCTGGAATACTTTATTATGTTTTTCCAGAATATTCTTTAATTCTCTTGCTAATTCCAAGGCGTTTTTTTCATTCCTGAATGTTTTTGTTATAACCGGAGCGAGTATAAAAAATAAGAAATCTCCATTTTCATAAAGCAATGCTTTTTTGGTTTTTGAAGAGTCAATCATACTTCTTATTGTTTCCTTTGTTCCTCCGATAGGTTCTGCTTCTTTGAGATTTTTTATTTTTACAGCTACTACACTTGCATCTTGTTTATCTCCTCTTAAGGATACTGTAAGAATTGCTGTGCTTCTTGTGTTTTTTGGTTTTGAAGTTATTACCTCACTAGGTTTCCTATTTTTGAAAGATGTTATATAACCGAAAAAACTTCTTTTATACCCTTTTTTAAAAAATATGAATGCCATAAAACCACAAATTCCAACTATGAATATCCATACTAATGGGCTGAATAATTTTTCTATTGAACTATATTCTTTTATATTCACTGATTTTCCTGTAAGCATTACAGAGCCGAGTAGTTCATTATCTCCTTCTTCAACTAAATTGATTTCATATTGTCCTTCTGGAGCACTTAGCACAAACTTTTTGCTTTCATCTACATTAAGTATAATAAAAAATGTCTCGAAATTTTCTCCTATTTTAACAGAAATATCATCATTATAAACAACATTTCCAACATTGGTTACCAATAAGGTTTTATTTATCAATTCTATTTTGACTTCTTTTTTTTCGTTAATAGAAAATTTGGAATCGCTTGTAATTTTGTTTGAAACAGCAAAAATACTCCAGTTAGCTGGCATTTGATTGTAGGATATTGCAAATTCTAAACTTTCATCACTTATAATTTCTTTCTGTTCCAAAATTTTGTCTCTTTCATTTTTTATTGTTAAGATAATTTGTGAATCTATCTTTTCCCCTGTTTGATCTCTGAGAATACCTTTAACTCTCAAGTTTTCTCCGGGGTTTACTTTTTCATTCTCAATGATTATCTCTAATCTTGTTGGTATTTGATTAATTTTTATGTTAAAATCAAAAAATCCGGTGTTTGTCTTTTCTCCAGAAGAATCTTTCTCGTAAAAATTTAAATTTGCTAAATATTGCCCGGATTTTGTCTCTTTTGGAAGAATAAATCTTAATTGAAATACTCCGTTGTTTATTGTTTCAGCATAATTCTGTTTGGAATTTCCTTCCATCAAGTTTAATTCAATAAATCCGTTTACTGACTCCCCATTTTCTTTTTTCACTTCTCCCTCAAAGAGGATTTCTTGTTCTGGATTAAATTCTCTTGCTTCTGTTTTTAATGCTAATTCTAATTTGTCTGAAATTTTGAATTCATTTGATAAAGTATATTGGTCTTGAATTATTGCTTTTATTCTGCAAGTTCCTGTCGCAGAGCCGATATTCTCTTTTGTTAATATAAGAACAGGATTTTCTTTTTTCTCTTCTCCTGTTGAAAGTTTCACTCCATTTTTGTAAAAAGTAACTTGTTGCCCATTGCAAATCAAATTCATTTCTAGATTTCCTGAAACTTCACCTAAACTTTTTATTGTTATTGGAATAGTCATTGAATTTCCTAAATTATACACAGGATTTGGCTGTTGTGTTATTAATAACTGCACTGGAGTTCCAGCTGAAACTATTGATAAAAACAATATAACAAAAAACAATCCGAACATTAATTTTTTCATTTTCCCCTTTTAAAGTTTATGATATCTTTAACTCAAACTTATTTATAAACATTTTGACGTAGAAATGATTGTTTTATTTTTGTAATAGGATAATTTTATAAAATGCATCTACTTGTTTTAATTATGAATTCAAAAGAGATGAATGTAACTCCTTGGGAAGTTTCAGGAAATATCAATTATGATAAACTTGTTAAAGAGTTTGGTACAACTCCTATTTCAGAAAGTATAAGAAAAAAACTTAAAAAATGCCACCCTTTAATTAGAAGAGGGCTTTATTTTTCTCATAGAGATTTTGATAAATGGCTGGATGCTTATGAAAAAGGAAAAAAAGTTTCTGTGATAACAGGAAGAGGACCTTCTGAAAAAATGCATTTAGGACATTTGGTTCCATTTCTTGTAGCAAAATCTTTGCAAGATGAATTTAATTGCGAAGTTTTTATCCCCATTTCCGACGACGAAAAATTTTTTGTAAAAGAAAAAATGAGTTTTGAAAATGTTATTGAATTCGGAAAAGATAATATCTTAGATTTAATCGCTCTTGGTTTTAAACCCGGAAAAACATTTATTTTTCAAGATTTTGTTTACACTGATATTTACAAATATGCCTCTAGAATAGCAAAAAAAATAACTTATTCAACTGCAAAGGCTAGTTTTGGCTTAAAATCAGAGAATAATATTGGTTGGAGTTTTTATCCGGCTATGCAGGCAGCGCACATACTTTTCCCGCAATTTTATAGAGGAAAACACATTTCTTTGGTTCCTGTTGGAATTGATCAAGACCCCTTTATAAGATTAACAAGGGATGTTGCTTCAAACAAAGATTTTAACTTTGAAAAACCTGCTACTATCCATGCAAAATTTTTTCCTTCATTAAATGGAGGGGCAAAAATGTCTTCTTCAGAAGGAAATACAATTAATCTAACAGATTCTCCAGAAGAAGTTAAAAGAAAAATAAACAAATATGCTTTTTCAGGAGGACAGGCAACAATAGAAGAGCATAGAAAAAAAGGCGGAAATCCCGATATTGATGTTTCATTCCAATACCTGAAATTTTTATTTGAAGAAGATGATGTAAAATTAAAGCGAATAGAAAATGATTATCGAAGCGGGAAGCTTTTGACAGGAGAACTTAAACAGATTGTGATTGAAAAAATAAATGCTTTCTTAAAAGAACACCAGAGAAAAAGAAAAGAAGCTGAGAAGATAGTTGACAAGTTTATGCTGAAAAATTAACCTCCTAAATTTGATTCTGACAACTTTTCCCTGAAAAAAATGTGCTCACTTTCCCCATTTTTTGTGTTGATTTTCCCTATTTTTTCCAAACTGTTCATTTTCCATTTTGGTTTTTTTATTATTCCCGGATTATAATAATGTGTGGCTCCGTTAGTCGGGTCAATATATTCTCCATAACTTATTTTTTTTGCAATATCCTCACATTCATTCCACCGAGAGTTATCTTCTTTTTTTGCAATATCTCTTTTTTTGATTATTTCATTTTTATCTAAATTATTAAAACAAGAATATTGAAGAGGTTTCATTAATACATCCCCCAAACTTTTTTCATTTTCTGTCTTAAAACGATTTATTGCAGTATAGCCCACTGCTATTTTTTCTTCCAAACTGCATATTCCTGCTTCAAGATAAATCATCTGTGTTAATAATTCCAACTCTTCTGAAGAAACTGGAATTTTATTATTCTGTTTGTTGTAATTTTCTTCCATTTCTTTTAATCGATTTTCCACTTCTGTGTTATATACTTCTGAAATGGGATTTTTTATTGTTAATGGTTCATATTTTGTGGTAGATTTCATGCTCATACCAATATTCAAATTCAAACTTCCAAGTAAGAAAGTAGTCAATGCCATTTCTTTTACTATACGATTAGTTTTGTATGTCATCTTAAATTTTTATCTTCTAGAAAATAGAATTAGTTGAGAATCCAATCAGAGTTTTTAAACTTTTAGATACAAAACAATTTGATTAAATTTATAAAATAGGTTTGATTGTTTTGATTATGAAAATACTAACCTTGCATTGTGATTACATAAATTTTAAACCATTAAAAAAGGCTTTGAAGAGCATAGATAATCTTTCTGAGAAAGATAAACTGGAGAAGAAAATTACTGAACCTCTTGTTGTTTTGACTGCTGTTGAAAAAGAAGATACTCTTGAGAGTGTTAGTGCATTAGTAAAAAATGTTATTGATATTGCAAAGCAGGTTAATGTAAAAAATGTTGTCTTGTATCCTTATGCTCATCTTTCGAACAATCTCGCAAATTCTGATATTGCCATGAATATTCTTGAAACTGCTGAAAAAGAATTAAAAAAATCGTTTAATGTTGAAAAAGCACCTTTTGGTTATTATAAAGAATTTGAACTCAAGGTTAAAGGACATCCGTTAAGCGAATTAAGCAGGGAAATAAAACCCTTGAATAAAGAAATATCAAAAACAGAAAGCAAAGAAGATTTTGATTACAAACATCTTTTGAGAGAAATCTCTAAATCAAAACTTGATACAAGAAAGCTTAAGGATAATGACCATAGAATTTTAGGACAGCAAATGGATTTGTTCTCTTTTAATGAAACTGCTCCTGGCATGGTATTTTGGCACAATAACGGATTAATAATCCGTAATGAGCTCATCAATTTTTGGAGAGAAGAGCACAGAAAAAGAAATTACCAAGAAATTTCAACTCCTCAAATACTTGATGAAAAACTTTGGAAAATTTCAGGACACTGGCAAAAATATAAAGATAATATTTTTCTTACTGAATATGAAAAAAGAAATTTTGCTGTTAAGCCAATGAATTGTCCTGGAGGAATGCTCGTTTTTAAAACAAAATCAAGGAGTTACAGAGAATTTCCAATGAAAGTTGCTGAACTTGGAATTGTTCACAGACAAGAGCTTTCTGGAGTTTTAGGGGGATTGTTTAGAGTTATACAATTTACTCAGGATGATGCCCATATTTTTTGTAATGAAGAACAAATGGAGCAGGAGATAATAAATATAATTGATTTAATTGACTCTTTTTATTCTAAGTTTGGTTTTTCTTATAGTGTGGAGTTATCTACAAGACCAGAAAAAAGAATTGGTAATGAAAAAATGTGGGATAAAGCAGAAATGATTTTAGAAAAAGTTTTGAAAAAGAAAAAAATGAAGTTTAAAATAAACAAGGGAGATGGAGCTTTTTACGGGCCAAAAATTGATTTTCATATAAAAGATTCTTTGAATAGAACATGGCAATGCGGAACAATACAGCTTGATTTTTCAATGCCAGAAAGATTTGACTTAGAATATACTGATAAAGATGGATTAAAAAAACGTCCGATAATGCTTCATAGAGTTATTTACGGAAGTTTGGAAAGATTTATCGGAATTTTACTTGAACATTTAAACGGAAGATTGCCTATTTGGCTGTCTCCAATACAAGTGAGAGTGATAAATTTTACTGACAGAAATACAAAAACTTGTGAAAAACTTGCTGAAAAATTAAAACAACAGGGAATAAGAACAGATGAAGATTTGAGAAGTATTCCTCTTCCTGGAAAAATAAAAGAAGCAGAATTAATGAAAATTCCTTACATAATCGTCATAGGAGATAAAGAAGAGCAAACAAAAAGTGTTAATGTCCGTAAAAATGGAAGAACAAGTGTTGTTAAAGAAGATATTTTTATAAAAGATATTTTAAACGAAATTAAAGAAAGAAATTAATTATTTTTTACCTAAAAATTTATAAACTATTTTTTTGAAAAGAGTTAATGACAAATGGAGAAAATGAAACAAACGAAGAAATAAATATAATCCAGACAACTAAGGTGAGATATCAAAAATATCTCGATTTAACTTTTCCTAATTCATCTTCAAAAAAAGGAGCAAGAATTAGTTCTTTTGGAGAACCCACATCCAAACATAACAGACAAAGTTTTGGAAGCAATTGTTGCACAGATTCGAGAAGTGCAGTGACAGAATTATACATGCGTGATTGCAAAACTGGTTTGAATTATTTTTTTAATATGGATGGTTTGCCTTCTTCTGGAATATTAAGAGTTAAAACTCAGGGGTTTGGTTCCCAAAGAATGAAATATGTCGCTCTTAAAAATTTGGATGTAAGAGAAGATTGGAGTGATGTGAATAGTTCAATACATTTTGATAATTACATACAAGAACAAATAATCTCTGGTTTTGATAGGGGAAATGGACATTTTTATGGTTATAATTTTGAATGTTTTGATATAGGACAGATTAGTGAATTTATGGAAGAACATAAAGAACTTTCTGAAATTATTAATTCTATTTGCAATGGAAGATTAAGAAACGTGAAAACTCTTGGCGCAAAAATTCTTAGAGCTTCTCACAAACAAAAGGGATATTTATCTGAGAATCTATCTTCTCTTTGATTTTAAAACCCACTTTCTGAAATAAACTATAAATCTCTTTTTCATCAAATAAATAATAATATCTTTCTCCTTTATCACGCCATTTGATATACTTTTCTTTTGGTGAATTTTTAAATCTTTTAGAATTAATATTCCAGACAACTATTAAACTCTCTGACTTTGGTTTCATAACACGATAAAGTTCTTTTACTGCATTTTTTTGTGATTTCTTGTTGAGGCAATGTAAAACAGCAATACAAATAGCATAATCAAAAAAATTATCTGGAAAAGGAAGTTTCTCTTTTCCTACATCCAAAACAAAAAATTCTGCTTCTATTTTTTCTTTTTTTGCTTTCTGCTTTGCTAATTTAATCATTTCACTGGAAAAGTCCACTAAATATAATTTTCCTTTTGTTTTTATTAAATGTCTGCCACTACCACTTCCTAAATCCAATATTTTTCCTGTTTTATTTTTCAAAAAATCCTCAACCCCCCTGCCCGGATTTTGCTTGAATTGATGCCATTCTTTTGCGATGTTGTTCCAGACCTGTTTTTGGCTTTCTTCTTTCATTCAAATTAAAAATAAATTGAAGTTATAAAATTGTTGCCCAAATCTAAAAAAGTTTATAAACTATAGTAGCTATAGTTTCTATAGAATCAAAAAATCTTCGAATATTTATTTGGATTTTTAGCTGATTCAAAATTTAAAAATTAACAAAATTTTGAACATGAAAACAACAACAATACAATTAAGCAATGAGATGAAAGAAAAACTTGCAACTTTTGGTTCTAAAAATGAAACTTACGATACTATTTTAAGAAGAGTTTATGGACTTGCTGTTAAAGAACAATTAAGAGATTTTTTAATGTCTTCTGAAGGGTGTATTTCTATAAATGATGCAAGAAAAGAGTTGAACAAACTATGGCCAAAGTCGAAATAATTAATTCTTTGTTTGAAGAAATAAAGAAAAGATTCAAAGGAGAATCTTATAAAATTATTGATTTATTAGAAAGTTTGGAAAATAATCCAAAAAAAGGAAAAATATTAGGAAATGTTGGAGGGATTGTTATTAAAGAAATAAGATATAAATCATTTAGATTCTATTTTATAACAGATGGGTTTAAATTAAAATGTTTTAATGAAAGTGAACTTGTTGATTTATTGATAAAATTTGTGCGGATGTCTGATAAAAATTCCCAGCAAAAAGTTATTGATGAGATAAAATACATTCTAAGGATAATTGGTGCTGGCGGGTTTTGAGTGTATAAATTTTTTTTTAATAAATATTAAATTTTTTCTCCTGATTCTACTAATTTATCAAGCTGTTTTGCTATCTTCCTTAGTTGTTTTTGTTTTTGAATTGGTAGTCTTTTTAGCTCTTCAAGTTCTTCCTTTCTTGTTTGGGGTGTCATAAAATAATGCGTAAATTGGGAAGCATTGTTGTAAAGTGTTCCATAAGTAACAAGGCAGGATAAATAACCTTCTAATTCTCTTGAGTGATAACTGTCTGCTATCGAGTAAAATAAAAATTCTGACAAGTTTTTATCCTTAGGAAATTTTTCTTTTAATTCTTTAAAGATTGGATAAATTCTATAAATTGGCCAATTATTTTTTGCAATCGCAAATAGGTAAGTAAGCATATCTTCTGTTTTTAATTCATTTTGTCTCATTTATCTTTTTGGTTTATCCAATTTAAAATTAAATTATTGCATATATTCATCAAATCGTTTTACTATCTTTTTTATAACTAATTGCTTTTCTTCTGGGAGATTTCCAGTGAATTCTTTTATATCTTCTTTAAATTTTATTAGATTATAATGATGGAATCCATCCCAATTGAGCATTCCACTTAATTTAAAAATATCTAAAATACTCTCCAACTGATTACTGTTTGGTTTTCCCAAATTATCACTAAATAATAACTCATTAAAATATTCTGGAAATTCTTCCTTTAACTTATAAAACGCATTATTGATTACACTATTTGTTGTTGTTATTCTTTCTAATTTACTCATGTTCAAAATAGCTATAATCAATGAAGTTTGTTTTTGAGTATCTTGAGCAGTGTCTATTTCCATTTTATATTAAATTAATAAACTCCTTTTTTACTTTCTTCAAGGAGTCATCATTTATCCTTGCGATTTTTTTTATTATTATTGATTTATTTAATGTAAACAATTTATCAACTTTTATCTTGCTTGCTATAGGAATTTTTCCTTTTAATAAATTTTCGTTATCAATTAAAACAGAACAATCAGAATCTTTTAAATTTGAAGTTATGCCACATGTAATAATATCTTCTGAATTTTTGTTGTATTTTGAATTTGAAATTACTAATACTGGGCGTTGTTTTATGCCTTCTAAATTAGAGAAAGGAAAAGGAACAATTAAGATTTCTCCCTGCTCAAACATTATTCCATATTTCATCTTCTTTATTATCCCACAATTTAATTGCAGTTTTTTCAGAATGTTTCAGCAAATCCCTAAAATCTGATTTTTTTATTTTTCTCATAATAACTGAATCTCCGTTGTTAATTACAAATAATTCATCTCCATTATTAATCCCTATAGAATTTCTAATCTCAATAGGGATAGATATCTGTCCTTTATCTGTAACTTTTACAATTTTGGTTTCCATAATAAAGTAAGAATTTCCTTACTTATAAAACTTTTTATTTTTCTTCCTTAAACTCCACAACAGAAAAAACAGGATATTTTTTTAATTTTTCTTTTCCTTTTAAATCAGGCAAATCAATTATAAACGCGCACTCAATAATTTCTCCTCCAAGTTTTTCTATTAATTTACAGGAAGCTTCTGCTGTTCCCCCTGTTGCTATTAAATCATCTATAAGCAATACTCTTTCCCCTTTTTTTATTGCATCTTTGTGTATTTCTATTGTATCAATTCCATATTCAAGCAGATAATTTTCTGTTTCTTTTTCCCCGGGAAGCTTTCCTTTTTTTCTTATGGGAACAAAACCTGCATTAAGCTTTTCTGCTAAAATTCCCCCAATAATAAAACCTCTTGATTCAATTCCAGCTACAACATCTATTTTTTTATCTTTATAACGATTGTAGAAAACTTCAATTGTTTGTTTCATTCCTTCTCTATCTTTTAACAATGTTGTAATATCACGGAATATTACTCCTTGTTTTGGAAAATTTGGAATTGTTCTTATCTTGTTTTTTATATTCTTTAATTTTTCTTCTTCTGAAAATTTTTCTATGGTTTTGATTATAAGCTGTTTTGTTTTTTCTATATTTTTGTTGAATACATTTACTATTTCCTCCCAAGTTACAGATTCTTCATCATGTTTCCAACAATCATAATCTGTTGACATAGCTATGGTTGCATATTCTAATTCTGCTTCATTAGCAAGAATACATTCTGGAGCAATTGACATGTTGATAACATCTGCTCCAAGCAAACGAAACATATTACTCTCTGCTATTGTAGAAAATCTTGGGCCTTCTATTGTTACGACTGTTCCTTTTTCATGAAAAGACAAATCTAATTCTTTGCATGATTGAATTATTTTTTTTCTTAAATTTTCTGAAAACGGCTGAGCCATAGGAGTGTGCATTGCCCCAAATTCAAATTTTTCAAAAAAAGTCAAATTTCTTTGTTTTGTAAAATCAATAAATTGGTCAAGAACAATAATATCTCCTCTTTTTATTTCTTCTCTTAAACTTCCTGCTGCAGTTGTTGAAATTATCTTTTTGCATCCTTGATCTTTTAATGCGAATATGTTTGCCCTGTTGTTCACACCTGTTGGAGTAATCTGATGCTTTTTTCCATGCCGAGAGATTATTACAACATCAATTCCTTTTATTTTTCCGATAATTAATGGCGATGATGGTTTTCCAAAAGGAGTGTCCACTTCTATTTCCTTAAAATCTTCTAAAATTTCCGGATTATCCAATCCACTCCCTCCGATTATTCCTATCTTTATTGCCATTTCTTATTTTCTTGATATAATATTCTAAGCAATCCTTTTATCTCGCTGTTTATATTTATTCTCTCCCCAACCAAAATTGTCCCATTTGTTTTTTGAATTATTGCAGTTGAATAAGGATAATTTTCTGTAACCTCATCCCCTTTTTCATCTTTATAAGAAACTATTATTGATAATCCTGAAATTGTCTCTTTAGTTATCTGAACTTTCTTGTAGCTTCCATCATCAACAACAATTAAAAAATCACCAGTTTCAACATTTTCTTGATTTGGTGTTCTGTATTCATCTGACTTTTCCATAACAAGTTTATTAAGAATATCTTTAAAAGGATTTATTAACAAAAAGATATAAATCAAAACTAAAAAATAAGGGATTTTTGATTTTTAAAAACAAACCTTTTAAAATGCTAAAACCAAAGAAAAACGAAATTAGAAAGCCGACAAAAACAATTTCAGGAGTTACTCCTATAGCAGTAATGCTCCCTCCAAGAAAATGCAACCATGGGAATTGTGTTTATTGTCCTTCTTTAAATGTTCCTCAATCATACACCCCAAAAAGTCCTGCAGTAATGAGAGCAATGAGTGTTGATTATAGCCCTTCTAAACAAGTTGAAATAAGATTAAAATCGTATGAGACAATGCATCATCCAACAGACAAAATAGAAATAATCATAATGGGAGGAACTTTTTTGGAACATCCTGAAGAATTCAGGGAAGAATTTACAAAAGATATTTTTGATGCTTTAAACGAAAAAAAATCCAAAACTCTTGAACAGGCGCAAAAAATAAATGAAACAACAAAACATAGATGTGTTGCTTTGTGTATTGAAACAAGGCCGGATGTTTGTTCAGATGAAAATATAAAATTTCTTAGAAAAATTGGATGCACAAGAGTAGAACTTGGGGTTGAAATTTTAGATGATAGAATTTATAAAAAAATAAACCGGGGGCATAAAATAAAAGATGTTATTCTAGCAACAAAAAATCTAAGAAATGCCGGATTTAAAATTGGCTATCATATTATGCCTGGTTTGCCTGAAAGCACTCCTGCAAATGATTTTGAACTATTTAAAAAACTTTTTTCAGATGAGAATTTCAAGCCAGACCAGTTGAAAATTTATCCATGTCAAGTTATGCCCGGAAGCGAGTTGGAAAAATGGTATTGGGAAAAAAAGTTTGAACCTTACTCTAAAGAGCAAATTACTGAATTGCTTATTCGAATGTTAAATGAAATTCCAAGATACTGCCGTGTCATGAGAATTATGAGAGAAATTCCTCCAGAATATATTGTTGCAGGAACAAAAAAAATTGATTTAAGAAAAGACATTGAAGAAAATTTAAGAAAAGAAAATACAAAACTTAATGAAATAAGATACAGGGAGATCGGATTTGCTCTAAGAGAAAATAGTAAAATAAGTCCTTATGTTCTTTTTAAACAAACAGAATATGATGCTTCTGACGGAAAAGAATACTTTTTGGAAATAGTTAATCCTGACGATATTTTATTTGGATTGTTAAGATTAAGAATTATTAATAGTAAAGCAATAGTAAGGGAATTACATATTTATGGGCAAGCATTAAAATTAGGAGAGAAAAATTCTCTTGTTGCACAACACCGTGGTTTTGGAAAATGGCTTGTTGATGAAGCAGAAAGAATTGCAAAAGAGAACAATTGCAAAATAATTTCAATTATTTCTGGGGTGGGAGTAAGGGATTATTACAGGAAGCTGGGGTATGATTTAGAAAAGACGTATATGGTGAAAAAGCTTTAGTCATCTTCTTCCTTCAATTATATTTCTTGTTTTAAGAGAAACTAAAGCTAAAAGAAAAGTTACAACTCCAAATAGTATGAATATAAACTTGAAAGGAAGGAAAAGCAGAATAATTGCAGAGAAAAAAGTAGCGATTATATTTCCCATATCTATTGCAGTGTTATGCTGTGAATAAAATCTGTCTCTTTGGTTTTTTGTTATTATATCAAAGAAATATGCTTCTGTTGTTGGTTCTATCATGGAAACACCAATGCTCGCAACAATTAACAATCCTAAAATAGTATACAAATTGCTTATGAAAAAACAGAGAAGTGAAATAATGCTTAATATTAAATACCCTGTAAAAAATATTTTTCTGAAACCTTTTTTTGCAGTTATCTTTCCAAAAATATACTCAAAAAGAATTAGAGGGATTATTACTCCAAACAAAAAAAATCCCACTTTTTCATTACCTAATCCAGAATCAACTATTTTCATAGGAATATAAACATAAATTAATGCCCACCAGAAACTTACTCCCGCGCTTAATAAATAAACTATTAATCTATCTTTGTTTCTTAAAAATTCTAAAAGAACTTTTAATGGGTTATGATGTATCTTTTTTTCTGTTCTGTTGTCTTTTATCCTGAAACTTATAAATAATAAAAATGCCAATGCCTGAAATCCTGCTCCAAGAAAAAATACTTTTGCAATTCCAAATTCTTTTGACATAAGTCCTGCTATCAAAGGCCCTAATAACCACGATAAATTTATGAAAGTGTAAATCAATCCGATATTTTTAGAAACAGCAGTATCACTTGATTTGTCTCTTAAAATTATTCCAAAAGAAGTTATTTTTAATGTGCTTATAATTGCAATGAAAATACCTAGGACTATGATTAAGGAAATTTTTGAAAAAACAGCTAAAAGTATATAAGATATTGTGTAAAGTATTAAAGAAACAAGATAAATTTTGGATTTGCTGTTTTTTTCCATTAAAGGGATAATAATAACTGAAGCAATCATTGCTGTTATTGTGAATAATGTAGACAATAATCCTACATATGCTTCATTGTGTATTAATGAATCCAGATAAACTGCCCAAATTGTTCCTACTATTGCTGCACTCAAAGAAGAAATAAATGTTATTACTGACAATCTGTCTACCTGCGTAAAAATAAAATGTCTCTTTTTTACATTGTGCATAACAATATATCTTTCTTATATTTTTAAATCTATTTTTAAACGAATAGATAAAACTAAATTATAATATTAAAAAATAAAAAATAAAGTTGTATAAGGTAAAATTAATACCTTTTTGGTTTTTTCTTAGCGTAACATTCTTTGCAGAAAACTGGTTTGCCTGGTGTTGGTTTGAAAGGTACTTCGCATTCTTTCTTGCATTCTGAACAAACTGCTTTGTGCATTTCTCTTGGTTCGCTACTAAAGTTATCTCTAAAACCGCCTTGTCTTGAGCCACTATCAGAGTTTCTGTCTCTAAAACCGCCTTGTCTTGGACCACTGTTAAATCCCATTTGTATATTCCTCCATATTCATTTAAATAACTACTTAGAAATTTCTTCCTATTTAGTTTAATAAAAGAACAATATTTTGGATATATAAACGTATGTGAGAGAGAGAGTGTTAAGTATTCGGGACTTATCTAATTAAAAAAATTAAGTTAAAACCTTTTTCATTTCAAAAGCAATTCTTTCAATAACGGGAACGGTTACGTTATTCCCCGCTTGATGATATAATTTAGCGTCTGAACGATTTGCAGGGAGCTTAAAGTTTTTTGAAAAGCCCTGCAACATAAAACATCCTTTTGGTGTGAGTTTCCTTATTCCTTTATAATTTAACATTATTAGAAAATCTTTGAGGATTGTCGAGATTGAGTGGATAAATTATTTCTTGACAAGTAAAAAAGCCATTTATAAAATCTTTACTTTGTCAAATCCTCTAAAATCATTATCCAATGTAAGTAATATTGCATTATTCAATATGGCTGTTGTGTAAATAATTGCATCTGCAGCACCTAAATTTTTTTCTTCTGCCATTTCTGAAGCCTTCTCTGCTATTCTTTCATCAAGATTTATAATAATGCTCTTACTTTTTATAAAAGACATTTTTTCTTCAATTTCTTTTCTTTTAAGTTCTTTATTCTTTAGAAGTTTTCTTTTAATTTCAAATAAAGATAAAGATGAAATAGCAAATATCTCTTCTTGTTCAATCTTTTCTTTAAAATTTCCTTTTATTAAATAGTCTAACCATATAGTTGAATCAAACAATTCAGAATCTGTCAAGTTTTCTTCTCTCTTCTTTTAATTCTTTGACCATTTTTTCTGTTGAATAATTCTTATAATATTTTCCTAAAGAACCGGCCATCGATTTTTCTGGTTTCATTTGTTTTATGGCGATCTTTGTTATTGCTTCATCATATGAAGAAACATCTAAAAACACTTTTAATTTTTTTAAGAGCAAAATTGTCTTTTCATCTACTTGTATTGTTGTAACCATAATCAATATATAACTATATACTATATAAATATTTCGATATAAAATAAGAAATACGCCCCGACCGGGATTCGAACCCGGGTTTCAGCCTTGAAAGGGATGTGTCCTTGGCCTCTAGACTATCGGGGCGCCAAAATACCAAATGTTTCTTTGTGTGACTTAAATCTTCTTTAAGTTTGACTCAAAGTTGATATAACTAATTGAGATAAAAATCATTTAAAAAGATAACTAAATCCTTAATTTGTCTTAATTCCCTTTTCCGTGCTTTTCAAAAAAGGATTTTATGGCGTAATAACTTCCACCAAAAATTATTAATCCTGGAATTAATGCTATCCCTAAAGTTGGAGCAAGAACAGCTGTTCCTATTGTCCCTATAACTCCTGCACCTGTGCTTTCAAGCACTTTAGAAATTATTGGAGTTTCTTTTTCAATATTTTTTTGCAAAGCATCAATTTGCATGATATATTTTCCATCCTTGAAAATTTTTACTTTTCTTTCTTCTTCTGATGCTAATATGGAGATATTCTTATTTTTAGATGCAGTAATTGCGGCAGCGTGTCTTGTTCCAAAACCTACAAAAGGGCTTGTTTTTTTTATTAAAACTCCGTATTCAATTAAATCCCCTTTTTCATTAATAATTATTGCTCCATCAATTACTGCCAATCCTTTTAATGTTTTTTCTGCTCCTTTTTCAAATAGATTAAAACTTGTAAATTTTGGTTTTATTAATTTTTCATATTCTATTTTTTCTCCAAGATTAATAATAAATAATGCTCCTTCCCCTGATTTAGCTATTTCAATTGCTATCTTAATAATTTTTTGTTCTATTTCCTGTATTTTATTTTTTGCCATATCTTTCAATCTTTTTTAAAACTTTTAGAATTTAATTTTTTTTAAAACTACTTATCTTTTCTAAATTGCTGAATGGAAAAGGACGTTCATTAGAAACAAATGTTAAATATCTCATAAATTTGTAATTTTCTGTGTTAAAATATTCTGAAAATTCTGCTATTTCTTGATGTCTTTTTCCTGAAAAGATTACAATAAACCAATTTACTATTGCCAAAACCCCGATTAATATTCTCCAGCAATAAAGAATTATTCCACTAACAATAGCAACGATAATCCTGAACCATGCCTCTTTTCTTTCTGTTAATTTCTTCATCTTTTTATTAGACAAAAATTGTTTTTAAATCTTTGTTTGAAGATATAATTTTATTCTTGAACATTTATCTATTAATAAATGAGCCTATTCGCTCCCAATCCCACTCAAACAAATTTTTGAGGCGACACTCGTGAAATTGCTCTGCTCCCAATCCCACTCAAACAAATTTTTGAGGCGACACTCGTGAAATTGCTCGGATTTGAAATGAAGACAAGTCTTCAGTTAGATTTTTATGAAATCTAAAAATGAGCCTATTCAGATTTGAACTGAAGACCCCCGGCTCTCTTAGACTTTTTATCTATGAGATGCAACATTTCTAACGAAATGCAGTCCTATAAGACCGGTGCTCTAACCAGGCTGAGCTATAGGCTCATAAAGACAACCTTATCGGTTTTCTTTATAACTTTCCCTTTAAATGACTACTCATGGTTGATTGACAACCTTATCGGTTTTCTTTATAACTTTCCCTTTACATTTCTGCTTAGGGCTAATCGACAACCAAGGTTTCCTACTGATTTTCAAAACTCTTTGGATATTTAAAAGTTATTGATTTGAAAATTTCAAAAATTTACACAAACTTTTTAAATGAATTTTTGTTAAAGATTAAATTAACACAAAAAAATAAAAAATGGTTCCAAAATTTTGCTTTTTAACTAAAGGGGTTGGAGTTCACAAGGACAAACTTGCTTCTTTTGAACTTGCATTGAGAGATGCAGGAATTGAAAAATGTAATTTGGTTTATGTTTCGAGCATATTTCCTCCTCTTTGCAAAATGATTTCAAAAACCGAGGGAATAAAAAAATTAAGGCCTGGGCAAATTACTTTTTGTGTGATGGCAAGAAGTGAAACCAATGAACCAAACAGATTAGTTTCTTCTGCTATTGGGTTGGCTGTTCCCAAGGAAATTACTAATTATGGTTATCTTTCTGAACATCATTCTTTTGGGGAAAAAGCAGAAAAAGTTGGAGAATATGCTGAAGATTTAGCAGCAACGATGTTAGCAACAACACTCGGAGTAGAATTTGATTCTAATTTAGCTTGGCAAGAAAGAGAACAAGTTTACAAATCAAGCGGGCATATAATCAAGACATGCAATATTGTTCAGACAGCAGAAGGAAATAAAGAAGGAATGTGGACAACTGTTCTTTCTGCGGCTGTTTTTATAATGAAAGATGAATAAACTTATTGAATAACTAATTTTTTATACTGCATTTTTCTTGAATATTTATGTTAATTGGACTTGTGGGAAAACCTAGTGTAGGGAAAAGCACTTTTTTTAAAGCATCAACTCTCGCAGATGTAGAAATTGCTTCGTATCCTTTTACAACAATAAAAGCAAATCATGGAGTTGGTTATGTTAAAGTAGAATGCATAGACAAAGAATTTAAAACACAATGCATGCCAAAGCATGGATATTGCATAAATCACTGGAGGTTTGTTCCTGTTGATTTAATGGATGTTGCCGGCTTGGTTCCTGGAGCGAGCGAGGGGAAAGGACTTGGCAATCAATTTCTTGATGACTTAAGACAAGCAGATGTTTTTGTTTATCTTGTTGATGCATCTGGAACAACAAATGAAGAAGGGAAATTAACAAAAGATTATAATCCCTGCAGAGATATTGAATTTCTTGACGATGAATTGGACAAATGGTATTACAATATCTTGATTAAAGTATGGAAAACATTTGTGAGAAAAGCAGAAATTGAGGACTTAAATTTTGCAGAAGCAGTCGCAAAGCAATTTTCTGGATTAAAAGTAAAAGAAGAGGATGTTAAAGATGTTTTAAGAAAAATTACATTCAAAGAAAAACCATCCAAATGGAACGAAAACCAGATTAGAGAATTTGTTTCAAAACTTAGAAAAACAAGCAAGCCAATGATAATTGCAGCAAACAAATGTGATATGGAAAACTCTAAAGAAAACATAAAAAAAATGCAAGGCCAATTTCCGAACTATATGATTTATCCATGCAGTGCAGATTCTGAATTGGCGTTGAGAGAGGCATCTAAGCATGGATTAATAAATTATATTCCTGGAAGCAATGACTTTGAAATAATCAAGGAACTAAACTCCAAGCAAAAAGAAGCATTGGATAAAATTAAAAAAAATGTTCTTGATGTTTTTGGAGGAACAGGGGTTCAGGAAATTATGAACTTGGCTGTTTTTGATTTGTTAAAATATGTTGCAATCTTTCCAGCAGGTGCAACTAAACTTGCTGACTCAAAAGGAAATATTCTTCCTGATTGTTTTTTGCTAAAAAGTGGAAGTACAGCATTGGATTTTGCATATTTTCTTCATACTGATTTTGGAAAAAATTTCATAAAAGCAATAGATGCTCGTTCAAAAAGAGCTTTAGGCAAAGATTACAAATTAAAAAATAGGGATGCTTTAGAAATTGTTACAAGATAACTTTAAAAACAAACTTTAATTCTGTTTGTTTCATGACTAAAAATCTTACTTGCCATGAATGTGACGGCAAATGTTGCAAATATATTGTAATTGAAATAGATATACCCGAAACAGAAAAGGACTTTGATGACATTAAATGGTATGTTTGCCATGAGAATACTTTTGTTTTTATAGACGAAGATGGAACATGGAATTTGGAATTTGCCACACCATGCAAATACATCAATGAAAAAAATTTATGCGAAGTTTATGAAAACCGCCCAAACATTTGCAGAGATTATTCGCAGGAAGTATGCCCCTTTCATAATAAATACAAAGAGCTTCAAAGATTTTCAAATGTTAAAGAAGTTGAAGAATACATAGAAAAAATATTCAAAAAAGGACTGCACACTTGTAAAAAAGAGGATCAATGTTAAATTTATAAAAAAAGAAAACTTCTGTTTTTTATGAAAAGAGGAGAGCATGTTATTTCTTTATCTAAACGACTTGTCAAACAATTAAAACCTTATTGCAAAAGAATTGAAATTGCTGGAAGCATAAGAAGAAAAGAAAAAAATCCAAAAGATATTGACATAGTTCTTATTTCAAAAAATAAAAACAAGTTTGTTGACTTTTTGAAAACAAAAGGAAAATATCTTCAAGGAGGAGAGCATGAATCTACTTGGAGAATTGAAGGAGTCAAAGTTGAATTGTATTATACAAACTCAGAAGAATGGGGTGCAGAACTTTTAGCTTATTCAAGCAAAAAAGGTTCTGGAATTGGATTAAGAATTGTTGCAAGACTAAAAGGATTTAAACTTAATAATCATGGTTTATTCAACAGAAAAACCGAAAAAAGAGTTGCAGGAAAAACAGAAAGAGAAATTTACCAAGCATTAAATAGAAAATATAAAGAGCCGTGGGAGAGGTAAAATGATTATTAACATTAATGTAAAACCAAATTCAAACGAACAAAGCATAGAAGAAAATGAAAGCGGACTTATTGTTAAAGTTAAATCTCCTGCAACAGACAACAAAGCAAATGCAGAAATGATTAAACTTTTAAAAAAACATTTTAATGCAAAAGATGTCAGAATAAAAAACGGATTTAAATCACACAAGAAAAAAATTGAAATTGTGATGGATTAACCCCAAAAATCAATATAAGCTGGTTTTTTAGTTACAGAACTTAATATTTCTGCTGTAATTTGTTCTTTGTCTTTTTCTGGAATTATCATTATTTTTCTGCTTTTTAAAAAAGATAAAAGCCCTTTTTGTCTTGTTGAATATCCTGCAACAATTATCCCCCGAATACATTTTCTACCAATATATTTTCCATTATCATAAACCGGTTCGTCACTTTCTTTTTGTTGCCACATATAAACTATTTTTTTATTATGTTGTTTAAGAGATTTGATACTATAAACACAGCTACCTCTTCCATAATGCTGTTTTGTAGCTTCAAAGTCCAATTCCGGGTCTATCATAACCGGGTAATCTTCTAATTTTTCTTTAACCATTTTCTTTCAGATATTTTCTTATTTTTAAACTTTTTCTCAATCGTGCCCTGGGCAGAGGATTTTATAATCAAATTTTTTTAAAATATTCAGTGATTCTTTCATGTCTTTTTTAGAAGAATTTGGAAAATCAGTTCTTCCGATATCTCCGTTGTGAAAAATGGTATCTCCTGAAAAAAGGATTTTTTCTTTTGGCATATAGAAACAGACACTTCCGAATGTGTGTCCTGGTGTTTCTATATCTTTAATTTCGTTAAATGGCTGCCCTCGAATATCTTTTATTTTATCATAATTTTTAAAGTCCTTTTTGTCTCCGTAAAATTCTGCATTTGTAAAAATGTCCAAATTTTCTATATGGTCAAAATGTCCATGAGTTAAAAAAACAAAATCAATACTTTTTGCGATTAAATTCAAGGATTTTAAATCTTTAGTTAATTCTGTTCTGTTTTGAAGAGTGCTTGTGTCTATCAAAATATTTTTATTGTTTAGTTTTATAAGATAAACGCAAGAGCCAAATTGTTCAAAAGTAAACTGCCAGATGTTTGGGGTTATTTGTTTTATCATAAATCCTGTTGGACCGTTATTTCATAAGGACAAGATAAATTATATTCTCTTGATGAAAAAAATCTTTTTATTTCTTTTAGATATTCTGTCATTTTTTTTAAATCTCCAACTTCTTGCGGGATGATTGGTAATTGATTAGTAATTTCTTCTTCTAACATTTTAATTTAAACAAACATATATATAAATAACTTTCTTATAACAAAAATATGAAATACGAGTTTTCAGAAGAGTTGCAAAAAGAGGCAGAAAAAATATCCCAAGCTCTTTTTCCCCATGTAAAAATTGAAAACATAAAATGTTTTATGAGCTATGGAACAAATTCAAGAGGAACTATTGCAAGATGCCACACAATCGGAAAATTAATGCAAAAAGCTCTTGGAGTAAAAGCTTTTTATGCTTTAGAATTTATTTCCGAAAGATTTGATAAATTAAATGATGAAGAAAAAATAAAAGTGATTATTCACGAGTTGATGCACATACCAAAGACATTCGGCGGGGGATTTAAGCATCATGACTGGGTTACAAATAAGCATGTAAACCTTATGTTTAACGAATATAAAAAAAAGAAAAATGAAAATGAAAATAAATCTTGGTGGTAAGAATTTTTTTGTTGATGTTGTTGAATGCAAATCTACCTTTTCAAAATTTCGAGGTTTAATGTTTAAAAAAAAGAAAAATGCAAGAGCATTATTATTTAAATTCGCCAAACCGACTAAAATGGCAATTCATTCCTTTTTTGTTTTTTTTCCTTTTGTTGCTGTATGGCTCGACGACAAAAACAAAATAATTGAAAAAGCATTTATTCGCCCGTTTAGATTACATGTAAAACCAAAAAAATCTTATTTTGCCTTGGTGGAAATTCCGATTAACAAGAGATATCATAAAAATCTTATCAGATTTTTAAGTTGCCAAAAATTAAGAAGACACAAAATTTATGGCCATCAGCAAAAAATTCAGAACATCGTCGATAAGAGAAAGCTTTAAATACTTTTTAAAATTAGATTTATTATATTTATATAAAAAGGAGGTAATAAAAATGGGAAAAATTGTTGTTAAGAAAGTTATCCAGAGAAAGCCAGGACATCTTTACTATGTTGATGGTGCAGGAAATGTATGTGAAGCTATGATGGCTAGAGGCGGAAAAAAGAAAAAGAAAAAAGCCGCTAAGAAAAAGAGAAGATAAATAATCTTTTATTTTTATTTTTATTTTTTTTAATTAATTTTATATACTTGTTCTATATTTTTATATTATGATAATCTTAGGAATAGAATCAACAGCGCATACTTTTGGAATTGGAGTTGTGTCTAATGGAAAAATTCTTGCAAATGTAAAACACACTTATACAACTGAAACAGGAGGCATTATTCCTCTTGACGCGGCAAAACATCATTTTAATAATAAAAATGAAATTTATTTTGAAGCATTGGCAAAAGCAGAGTTAGAAGGAAAAGAAAACAAAATTGATGCAATTGCTTTTTCTCAAGGGCCTGGTTTATCTCCTTGCCTCATTGAAGGAATGAAGTTCGCAAAAGAACTTTCTGAAAAATTGAAAAAACCTTTTGTTCCGGTTAATCATTGTATTGCGCATTTAGAAATCGGAAGAATAACCAAAGCCAAAGATCCTGTCATGCTTTATTGTTCTGGTGCGAATACTCAAATAATTGCTTATGCATCAGGAAAATATAGAATTTTTGGTGAAACTTTAGATGTTGGTGTTGGTAATTTTATTGATACTTTTGCAAGATATGCTGGATTGGGTTTTCCAGGAGGACCAAAGATAGCAGAATTTGCAGAGAAAAGCAAAAATTATATTGAACTTCCTTATAGTGTTAAGGGAATGGATATTGCACTAAGCGGAATTCTAACCAATTTAAAACAAAAATTAGAGAGTAAAAAATATTTGATTGAGGACTTGTCTTATTCTTTGCAAGAGACAGTTTTTGCAATGCTTGTTGAAACAGCTGAAAGAGCATTGGCTCATACAGGAAAAAAAGAACTTTTATTGGGAGGAGGAGTTGCTTGTAATAAACGACTTCAGGAAATGTGCAAGATTATGTGCAAAGAAAGAAAAGCAAAATTGTTTGTTCCAGAAAATTCTCTTTTAACAGATAATGGGGCTATGATAGCATATTTGGGAGAAATAATGTTTAAATCGGGAATTAAAGAACATGATTTGAATAAAATAGATATAAAACCTAGACAGAGGACAGATGATGTGGTTGTGAGTTGGAGATAAAAATTAATTAATATTTACTGTAAAGCAATAATATTTATTAATGCTTTTTTGGTGTAAAGTTTTATGGGAAAATTCAAAGCTACTATTGCTGAAAGAATAACTAATTGTATTGTTAATTGTGGTATTGAAAACCAAAACATTTATACTCCGGGATTAGTAAATCAAGTTAGAGCAAGAATAGAAACAGATGCTTTTTTAATTTCAGAAAAGGATGGAAATAAATCAAAAGATAGTTTTTATTGGAATATTTCTTGCCGTTGTTTAATCAAAACTCTTACAGAATCTGCTATGAATTCTGGGTGGTTTAAAGATACTTTTTTTTTAGATAATGTTTATTCTTTTAATAATGTTTTTTTAGATAAAGATTACACAAAACATTTGCATCTAGCTCGTGATGATGAACAATTAGCATTGCGAATTATTGAAGAAAGCAATAAGATATTTGAATAAAATAGATATAAAACCTAGACAGAGGACAGATGATGTGGTTGTGAGTTGGAAGTGATTAATTCTTCTTCTTTTCAAAATAAGATGAAAAATCTCTCCATGCATTTTCTCTTACTTCATCTGGAGTCAATTGTCTGTCCCTAATATCTACTCCAAGACGATTTTTTATATAATACTCTACTGCTTCATCTAAAGTATCAAATCGTGTTACATAAACTGAATCCCAACATTCTGGAGGATACAGTTGTCTTTCACTATATTTTATATTAACAGAAGTTTTTTCATCTCTTACTATTTTACCAAATCCTGAAAGTCCTAAACCAGAAGAATATGTACACCAAGGTTTTTCAATTTCTTTTTTTTCTTCTGGCATAATCAAGACTTATTCTTTTGGTTTAAATAAATTTATATGCTGAAATCACACAGGAAGTTTTATAAACCAACTTTTTATTATTAAATTATCCGATGATAAGAGGATAGCATCTTCTTACCATATTAATTAAAATTTGGAGTAATCAGCCTTGAGCAGAAATGTAAAGGGAAATTGAACTTCAAGAAACCGATAAGGTGTCTTAAGATGACAGATATTTATTCAATCATAGAAAAAGCAAGAAAAACAGGGAAAATTGAGAAAGGAACTAACGAAGTTACCAAAGCAATAGAAAGAGAGACAGCCAAGCTTGTAGTTTATGCTTCTAATGTGGAACCAAAAGAAATTGTTCAGCATATTCCTCTTTTATGCAAAGAGAAAAAAATTAAATGTTTTGAAGCTGATGACAAAAAAAAGCTGGGTATTTCTGCTGGTCTGCCTGTTTCCTGCTCATCTATTGCGATTATTAATGCAGGAGATGCTGAAAAAGAAATTGCTTCTTTGAAATAAAATGGCTAAGCAACAACAAAATACTCAACAAGAGAAAAAACAATCTGGAACAAAAGGAAGCGAAAAGATTCTTGGAGAAGCTGTTCCTGCTGTTGTAGAAGAAATAATTGGAAGAACCGGTTTTAGAGGAGAGATAACACAGGTTAAAGTCAATGTTCTTGAAGGAAAAGATCAAGGCAGAAGAATGAGAAGAAATGTCAAGGGTTCTATCAAGCCAGGAGATCTTTTAATCTTGAGAGAAACAGAAATAGAAGCAAGAAGAATTAAATCTAAAGTTACAAAAGGAGCGTATACTTAAAATGAGTTACGATAAATACTATTTTAGAAAACCAAGAAATACTTTGTTCACTCAACCTAATTTGGTTCCTCATATCTCAAAAGAAAATGTTTCTTATTCAGAATATACAGATAATAAAAAAAAGAGAATAAACGAGGCAAACAAATTAAACGATTTTATAAATAGTTTAAATGAATTTCATAGAATTCAAATTGACTATTCTCCTGTTTTAGGAGTGAGGTTATAAAATGCCAAAATGCACTTATTGCGGAAAAGAGTATGAATTCCCAAGAGGAGTTACCTTAGTCCAAACAGACGGAAAAATTACTTATTTATGTTCAAGCAAATGCAGAAAAAATAGAAAACTTCAAAGAAGAAACGTTAGATGGATTCATAAAAGCATCAAATCTGAAAAATAATTCTTTTAAAAGATTTAAATATTGCTTTTTGCTTATTTTATAAGGATGTCTATTAAAAGAGGAATTGATTTTATTAACTGGGAAAGGAATAAATTTTTAGGGATTTTTTTATTTGTTATTATTCTTGTTTTTTTGTCTTCAATTGTATTTGCAACAACAATAATTCATAATTCTTCTGAGAATTGGGCAGGCACTTTTAATCAAACTATAATTTTAGGAAATAATTTAACTTTAAATTGGACAAATCAACCGACAAATACAACTTATGCTTTATCAGGAACTTACATTTCACAAATAATAAATGCTGGCAGTGGTTCTTTTCAATGGGATAATTTGAGTTGGAGTGAAACAACAGGAAATATCACGAGAATTTACGATTTTTCTGATTTGACTGACAAAACTGCTTTTGAAAAAAATGGAACAATTCCTTCAAATCCTTTTGATTATAAAAATGAGGCAACTTCTGAAAATTATACAAACATTGCAACAAGCGATAATTCAAGATGGATAACTTCTGGTGCAAACAGCACTAATCAATATGACAGCCAGATTTTTATTTTTAACATTACAGAAGATGTTTCTAAAATACAAAAAATAAATATTACCTGGGAGGGCTATGGAGAAACAGCAACTGGTTATTATACTAACATGAGCATATTCAATTGGACTTCTAATTTATGGTATTGGTTGGATAATAAGGACTTTACATCTGCTGTTGATTCTTCTTTGAATAGTGCTATAACTTCTGATTTGTCTAATTTTGTAAACTCAACAACAAATCAAATTGCAGTATTGATAACAACAAAAAAAGCATTATCTCAAGGAGAAACATGTTCTTTAAATACCAGTTGCAGTTCTGGTCTTTGCATTGATGGTTATTGCTGTAACAATGCTTGTTCTGATACATGCAAGTCGTGCAGTGTTGCAGGAAGTTTAGGAAATTGCACTTTTGTTCCTGATGGACAACAGGACTCTGTGGTTACTCCTTGTGTAACTTGCGATGGTGCAGGGAATTTAGAAAATGTTTCAATTAATACTCAAATGACTGGATGCAATGCTGTAACAACTCCTTATAGTGAATATTGTGATGGAACAGGAGATTGCATGAAAGTTGGGTGGATAAATATTACTGCAATTATCTGTGGAAGATGGATAGACGGAGTAACAACAACATATTGCAAACCATCTACCTTGGGGCATGAGGGTTATGGAAGTGCTAGTTCTGCACCTGGATGGGTGTTTCCAAGTTCTTCTGGAGTTGTCACAGATTCTGTTCCTCATGACACCTGGTGTATGTCAACATTCAGGTGTGTTGAAAAATCAAGTTCTCCTTATATTTATGTTTATGACGGAAAAAAATACAATTATCTTTCAGATTTTATTCCGAATGCGAAATCCAAAGAAAAAGAAAATACTTTTTTTACAGATGTTTCACAAAGCAAAATTATTAATAACAAATTAAAATTAAAAATTACAGAAGAATTAGATGAAATATCTTATATTAATGATTATTATTTGGAAATATTTGATTATAGAAATGAAAGCGAGTTTAATGATTATTTCTGGAAAAATTTTGAACAAATAGATAATTATAATTTTGAACAAATAGGATTTGAAAAACCAAAAAAAATTATTGGATATAACATCAAAGAAAAAAACAATGATAAGCTTATCTTAAATTCTGATGATATTTATTTGGTGATGGAAAAAGGTTTTGAAAAAGAGTTAGAGTTTAATATTCCAAAATTAAAAGAAAATTATAACCGGAAAATCTTTTTTGTTGCAGAAGGTTATTATATTAAACAACTTCCTGTTTCTGAAGAAATCACTAACGAGAATGCAATAAGTCAATTTCAGCAATATATTAGTTTTGTAAAAAATTTATTTAATAAAAATGAAAAAATAGATGGTGAAACAAACCCCCATAATTCATTATATACTGATTATATAAAGATGGAAATTAGTTCTTCAAGCAATATAAAATTTCAGGTTCAGTCTTGTAATGATGCTTCTTGTTCAGGAGAAACTTTTGTTGGTCCAAGCAACACATCATTGACTTATTTTACATCATCACCTATAACTTTGAACACAACTATTACCCCTGAAAATCCATATTTTCAATATAAAACATTTTTTTACGGAAATATTTCAATAACTCCTTATTTGCATAATGTTACTTTTTCGTATACAGATAATACTCCTGCAACTCCTGTTACCCCTCCTTCTGGCGGAGGAAGTTCTGGCGGGGGAAGCGCAGTGGTTGTTCAGGACCCTTTCGAAATAAACAAGGATTTATTTCATGTTGTTATCAAACAAGGAGAGACAAAAAGAGAAACCTTGATAATCACAAATTTATTAAACAAAAATATTACAATTAAAATAAATTCTTCAGAATTTCAAGATTTTTTGATAATCAGCGAAGATACTTTTACTCTTATCCAAGGAGAATCAAAAACAATAAACATTGACTTTTTTTCCAAAGAAAAAGAAAACGCAGATTCTTACACTGGCAGGATTGTGGTTTCTGGAGGAGGAAAACAAAAAATAATTAATACTATTGTGGAAATCAAAGAAAAATTACCTTTATTCGATTTAAGAGTGGATATACAAAATAAAAAAATTGTTCCTGGAAACGAGCTTAAATTTAAATTGTTGACAATTAATCAAGGGGATTTAACTGGTTTTGATATTTTGGTGTATTACTCTATAAGGGATTTTGAAGGGAATGTTTATGAGTTTAAAGAGGAATCAATAAAAATAGATAAAGAATTAGAAATTGACAGGGGTTTAATTGTTCCAACAAATTTAACACTCGGAAAGTATATTTTATCATCTAAAATAACTTACAGCAATGTAACTGCTACAGCAATAGATACTTTTGAAGCTTTAAGTGAAAAAGGATTATGGATGTATAAACTATTTGTTGGGGGCATTGTTTTAGCAATAATAATTGTTTCTGGTTTATTATTTTGGGTATTGAATAGAAAAAACTAATTTAATTACATAAATTATCCAAATAATCATTGTTTACAATTTCTCCTGTTATTGTGGTTTTATTATAAACAAAAAATAATACACCAATTAAGATAATCTCTACAAAAATCAATGCTCCTATCACTAGTTTTATTGCTTTTTTCATTTTTTAAATTGATAAAAAAACTTTTTAAACTTACTCTTTGAAATGAAAAGAGATTTTTACTTTTTAAGCCTTAAAACACTATAATTTCGGTAGCAAGCTTTTTAAACTAATTTTCATTTATTATAACATTAGGAACTTCTCCGACGATAAATCGGAAAATATTTTGAAAAATGGCAGATAAAAACGATTACAATGCAGAATCAATTAAAGTTTTAGAAGGGCTTGAAGGAGTTAGAAAAAGACCTGCGATGTACATAGGAAGTACTGGTAAAGACGGTTTGCATCATTTGATTTACGAAGCTGTGGATAACTCTGTTGATGAAGCATTGGCAGGTTTTTGCAAATTAATCAAAGTTACAATTAATGATGATGGTTCTGCTACAATAGAAGATGATGGAAGAGGAATCCCTGTGGATATGCATCCTCAATTAAAAATCCCTGCTGTTGAAGTTGCACTGACAAGATTGCATGCAGGAGGGAAATTCGACAAAAAATCCTATATGATTTCCGGAGGTTTGCATGGAGTTGGTATAAGTTGTGTGAATGCTCTTTCAAAAAAATTAATAGTTCAAGTGAAACGAGACGGACAAATTTATCAGCAGGAATATTCTCGTGGAATTCCACAAACAAAACTTAAAATCATAGGAAAATATTCTGGAGATGAATCTGGGACAACAGTAACTTTTTTTCCAGATGAAGAAATTTTTTCAACAGTTAATTTTGATTATTCTGTTTTAGAAACAAGATTAAGAGAAATTGCTTTTTTGAATGCTGGATTAAAAATTATTCTTTATGATTCAAAAAAAAATAAAACAATTGAATTTTATTATATTGGAGGACTTATTGAATTTATTAAATGGATAAACAAATCTAAAGAAGTATTAAACAAGCCAATTTATTTTAAAAGAGAAGAAGGAAATACTCTTGTTGAAATTGCAATCCAATACAATTCAGGATATGCTGAAAACATTTTTGGTTTTGTTAATACTATTAATACTATTGAAGGAGGAACACATGTTTCTGGATTTAAGACAGCACTGACAAGAGTGATTAATGATTATGCAAAGAAAAAAGGAATGCTGAAAAACGATAATTTTTCCGGAGAGGATGTTAGAGAAGGACTTACTGCGATTATTAATCTTAAAATTGCTGAACCCCAATTTGAAGGGCAGACAAAAACAAAATTAGGGAATTCAGATGTTAAAGGAATTGTTGATTCTATGGTAAGTTCGGCATTATCAGAATATTTTGAAGAAAATCCTTCTATTGCCAAAAAAGTTGCATTAAAAGCTCTTGATTCTGCAAAAGCGAGATTAGCTGCAAAAAAAGCAAAGGATTTGGTTAGAAGAAAAAATGCATTTTCTCTTTCTGGACTTCCAGGAAAACTTGCAGATTGTTCAAAGAAAAAAACAGAAGAAACAGAATTATATTTGGTGGAAGGGGAAAGTGCAGGAGGTAGTGCAAAACAATCACGTAATAAAGAATTTCAAGCAATACTTCCGTTAAAAGGAAAAATTTTAAACATTGAGAAATCAAATCCGGTAAAAGCATTATCTTCAGAAGAAATAGCTAATCTAATTACTGTAATCGGAACAGGTGTTGGGGAGCAATTTGATATAAAAAAATTAAGATACAATAAAATAATAATTATGACTGATGCAGATGTTGATGGAGAACATATTAAAACTCTTTTGCTTACTTTCTTTTTTAGATTTATGCCCCAATTAGTAGAAAATGGAAATATCCATGTTGCGGTTCCTCCCCTGTATAAAATAAGAAAAGGAAAAGATATTTATGTTTATTCTGATGAAGAATTAAAAAGAGAAATTGAAAAGGTTGGAAGCAATGCACAAGTAACAAGATTTAAAGGTTTAGGAGAAATGAATGTTTCACAACTTTGGGATACAACTATGAATCCAAAAACAAGAAAAATGAAAAAAATTTATGTTGAAGATGCTGTTGAAGCAGACCATACATTTTCGATGTTGATGGGAGATGATGTTCAATCGAGAAGAGAATTTATACAAGAAAATGCAAAGGAGGCAAATTTGGATATTTAAAAAATGGAAGAAAATATTAAAAGAATAGAAGAAAAAAGTCATACAGAAATAAAGAGAATTTTTATTATACTAATAGCAACTTTATTGTTTGTCATTCTTATTTTTTATGGCTATCAAAAAATTACTTCAAACGCAATAAAAGAACAGGAAAAATTACATTCTTGGCTTATTGATAATTGCAACTGCACTGAAAAGAGCCATATCATTTGCCCTTCTGGCTATGAATACAAGGAAGGATATTGCAAAAGCGGGGAATTTTTTACCTTGATTTCAAAAGGATGTTCAAAATATGACTGTTCGGGAACTCTTTATATTTTGAATGAGGAGGAAAAATGGCAAAAGGAAAATTAGCAACACCCGACTGGATATTAAAAGGATATAATTCAAAAGAAGAATATGAAAAATCTAAAGGAAAGAAAAAAGAAAAAAGAAAAGAAAAAACATATTTTATCAAGATTTGCCCAGAATGCAAAAGCAACAAAGTTAATGTTGTTTTAACAGGAGAAGAAGGGAAAACTTCTGGAGAATGGGAATGCAGAGAATGCAAATGGCAAGGAAAAAACATAGAAGAAAAAGAAGTTTCAGAAGATGAATTTTTGAAGATAATGGAGGAAAAAGAAAATTAAAATGGCAAATAAATTACCAATAACAAAAAAACAAGCAGTTGAATTACTAAAAAATATGCCTCAAGAAAAATCAGATATGAATCATTATTTAGAAAGTGAAGCTATTATGAAAGAATTAGCCAAAAAATTTGGAGAAGATGAAGAATATTGGGGCATGATTGGTTTGTTACATGATATTGATTGGGCATTAACAAAGGATAATTGGGTAGAACATGGTATTAAAGCAGAAGAGATTCTAAAAAAAATAGGATTTGATAATAAGTTTATACAAATTGTTCAATCTCATGTATATGGATATAATGAAATACCAAAATTTAAAGATAAAAAAAGAACAGAAAAAATTGAATATGCTTTAGCTAGTGCAGAAACAATAACTGGAATAATTTATTCCTATGCATTAATGAGAGAAAAAAGGATATCTGATATGGATATTAGTGGATTAAATAAAAAATTTAAAAATAAACAATTTGCGCAAAATTGCAATAGAGAAATTATTAAAGAGATTGAAAAAACAGGATTGAGTTTAAATGAATTTTTTGAATTATCAATTAATGCTATTAAACATATAAAAGATGAAATAGGATTACATTAAAATGGCAAAAGAAGAAAATATGGACGACGAAGAAAACGATATAGAAGAAGAGAATAGCGAAGAAGAGAACGACGAAGAAGAAACCGAAAAAACAGACAAGCAGGAAAAATGTGATAATCCTATGAAAGAATGTGAGAAAGGAATAATTAATTCGGAAATTTCCAGCGAGATGAAAAAAGCATATATTGATTATGCGATGTCTGTAATTGTGGCAAGAGCTTTGCCAAGCGTTGAAGATGGTTTAAAACCGGTTCATAGAAGAATTCTTTATGCGATGGATTTGCTTGGATTGCAAAGCAACAAACAAACAAAAAAATCAGCAAGAATTGTTGGAGATGTAATTGGTAAATTCCATCCTCACGGAGATGTTGCTGTTTATGATTCATTGGTAAGAATGGCTCAAGATTTTTCATTGAGATATCCTCTTGTAAAAGGACAGGGAAATTTTGGTTCAATTGATGGAGATGCTGCAGCTGCATATAGGTATACTGAGGCAAAACTTTCTGGGATTTCAATTGAATTATTAGAAGATATTGACAAAGAAACAGTTAATTTTGTCCCTAATTTTGATAATTCTTTAAAAGAACCAGAATTGCTTCCTGCAAAAATACCCAACTTATTATTAAACGGAGCATCTGGAATTGCAGTTGGTATGGCTACAAATATTCCTCCTCATAATCTTAATGAAATTTGTGATGCAATTATTTCATATATAAAAAAACCGAATATAACAATAAATGAATTATGCGAAATTGTTAAAGGTCCTGATTTCCCAACCGGCGGTTCTGTTTCAGGCAATATGCATGAGTTATATTCTACTGGAAAAGGAAAATTGATAATGAGGGGAAAAACAACAACTGAAAACACTCAAGGAAAAGATTTGATTGTTATCACAGAAATTCCTTATATGCTTAATAAATCTGATTTAATTACCCAAATAGCCAAACTTGTGCAGGATAAAAAAATTATTAATGTTTCTGATTTAAGAGATGAATCTGCCAAAGGAAAAATAAGAATTGTTCTCGAATTAAAAAAAGGAACAGATTCAAAATTTGTTATTAATAAACTTTATAAATTTACAAGATTGCAGGATAATTTCAGTGCGAATATGCTTGCTCTTGTGAAAGGACAGCCAAAAGTTTTGAATCTTTTGAATTTTATTGATGAATATGTTTCTTACAGAAAAAAAATAATAACAAACAGAAGCAAGTTTGAATTAAAAAAAGCAAAAGATAGGCAAGAAATTGTGGAAGGACTTTTGGTTGCATTAAAGAATATAGATAATATAATCTCTTTAATAAAAAAATCTGCAACTGCTGCAGAAGCTTTAGAAGGTTTGATGAACAAATTCGAACTAACAAAAAAACAAGCACAGGCAGTTCTTGAAACAAAATTACAGCAACTTACTTCATTAGAAGTTGATAAATTAAAAAAAGAAGCAGAAGAATTAAAAGAAAAAATAACCGAACTTGAAAAAATTCTTGGAGATATAAATGAAATTTTAAAGATAATTGTCAAGGAAATTAATGAACTAAAAAGAAAATATGGTGATAACAGAAGAACTTCTATTCTTCAAAGAATTTCTGATATTGAAGAAAAAGATATGGTTCAAAAAAAAGAAGTTGTGGTGACTATTACTGAAAAAGGATATTGCAAAAGAATGGATGTAAAGACATACAAAGAGCAAAAAAGAGGGGGCAAAGGTGTTATTGGAAGCAACTTGGCAACCGGCGACTTTGTCAAGCAATTAATAACTTGTTCTACTCATGATTACTTGTTATTTTTTACAAATAGGGGAAAAGTTTATTGGCTTAAGGCATATGAAGTTCCTGAAACAGAAAGATACAGCAAAGGAAAAGCAATTATTAATATGCTTAATTTAAAGGATGAGGCAATAACAAATGTTATTTCCCTAAATAAATTTGAAGAAAATTTATTTATGGCAACAAAAAAAGGAATTGTTAAAAAAATTTCCTTAAAACATTTCTCAAAACCGAGAGCATCTGGAATAAGAGCGATAAATTTGCCTAATGATAATTCTGATTTTTTAATCGGTGTTGAAATTGTAGAAAAAGGACAAGAAATTCTTCTTTCAACAAAAAAGGGACAATCAATAAGATTCAAAAATGAAGATGTTAGAGAAATGGGAAGAGCCAGTTATGGAGTTACAGGTATAAGACTGCATGATAAGGATGAAGTTGTAAGTTTGGATATATTAAAAACACAGGCAATAGTAACAATAACCAGAAATGGTTATGGAAAAAGAACTTCTGTTGAAGATTACAGAAGAACTGCCAGAGGAGGAAAAGGAGTTATTAATTTGAAAGTTTCTGAAAAAACAGGAGATGTTGTGACAACTGTGTCTGTTTATGATAAAGATACTATTATAATCACAACAGGAAAAGGAATGGTAATAAGGACATCTTTGGATAATATAAGAGTAATGGGTAGAGCCGCACAAGGAGTAAGAATTGTAAAACTTCACGAAGGAGATTTTGTTACTGATTTGGTTAAAGTTCCTGAAGACATTTCTAACGGAGATTAAAATGAATATAGGTGTTAAGACGTTTGATGATTCTAATTTTTTAAAACACTTTGAAAATAAAGCCGATTTTTTTGAGATAATGGCTTCTCAAAAAGTGAATCATTCTTTTTTAAAATCTTTTTCACTTCCAATAGTTATTCATGCAGAGCATTCTGCTTTTGGAGTAAATATTGCAGACAACACAAAAGATAAATTAAATTTAAAATCAGTTAATTATGCAATAAAACTTGCTGATATGACAAATTCCAAAAAAATTATTCTTCACCCCGGAATTATAGAAAATAAAGATTGTTCTCTTATTAATGCGGTTAACTTTTTGAATAAGATTGATGATGAAAGAATCTTGATAGAAAATCTCCCTTTCAAAGACAATGAAAAAAAATCTCTTTGTTCTACTCCTGAAGAAATAAAAGAATTTTTAAAAAGAACAAACAGGGGTTTTTGTTTTGATGCAAATCATAGCATACAATCTTCTATTTTGAATAAAAAAGATTATTTTTTGGAAATAAAAAAATTTCTAAAATTGAATCCAAACCATTTTCATATAAGCGGACAAAGTTTGCAAGGAAATTTAAACGATCATTTATCTTTTATGCATTCTGATTTGGATTTCAAGGAAATCTTAAAAGAATATCCGAGAAATGCTGACATCACATTAGAAACAGAAACTGACATAAAAAAAGTTGATTTTGATTTGGAATTTATTAAAAAGATTACGGATAAAATTTAACCTGATATTCTCCGTCAATTTTTTCATATCTTAACATAGGACTATCTTTAATTTCTGAAACATTTTCTTTTGGCTTAAACTCCTCGTTTTTTTCAATATATCTATATTTGTACTTAAGCGCACATTGATTGAATGCTTCTAGTTTTGAATGAGAATATTGTTCTTTTTTGCTCATTAGTTATTTTAGAAATAAGATGTTATAAAGATTGCTGAGATAAATTTTGTACCCATTCTAAAATTTGCTTCACCTATCAGTTCAGGAAATTATTTAGATTAATTAATAAAATAAACCTTGAAAGTAAAGTTAAAAGAGCCCCTGTAAGGCTCAAACCCTCATTAAAAGCGAATAGGTATAACCCTTATTGCACTTTTATTTGTTGGTACCCCTTACTCGGGCACTTTTTATTAACTTATTAAATTTATAAATATTTTTATTATTTTTTAAGCGAAGAATTTAGATTATTAATATTAATATAACTGCGAACGATGTGAGCAAGTAATGAACGAGCGATTAATAAATAGGATTATTCTGCATCTTCACTAAAAACACAATCGCCTTTTTCAGAATTAAATGAATCATAACCCTTGTTCTGACAGCATTCATCTCTTCCTGTTGGGGAAACAGTTCCGCAAGTCGCGCCCACTATTAATTCTTCTTCGGCGTCTTTTGCCAAAAATCCCCACCAAGAATTTTGCTGTTTTATTAATTCTCCATTTGATGCATCATAATTTAATCTTACTTTTTTCTGAACTTTGAATAAACCAAAAAGTTTTGCTTGTTTTTGAGTTTGAACTTCATACACTTCTTCTTCATTTAATTCTATATTATCACAACTGCAATTTCTTATCTGCAATTTTTCCTGAATTTTTTCCTGTATTTGTTCTGGAGAAAGAATTCTTTTTGTTATATTATTCTTAAATTGTCCATAAAGTTTTCCATCTTCTTTGTATAATTGAACTTGAGTTTGTGCTTGAATTCCTTTAACTTGGACTATTATATTTCCTGAATTTCCCGCTTTAATTGTCATTTCCCGATTTCCATTTAAATAACATTTTGTTGTTGAACCTGAACAAGTGCAATTATTAGGACATTCACTTGAATTTTGATGTATTTTTAACCTGTTATTCTCCTGAACAATATTTTTTATTTGGGACTGATTTAAATTTCCTTTTGAATTATCTTCTTTATTTGAATTGCCAATAGAATTTTTGCTATTCTCTGTAATACTGCCTGTTATTCCTGCTGTTGCAAAACTCATCAAAAGAGTTGCAACAATAAAAAATACCAGGACTTTTTTCATGATTAAAACTTATGTTCTTTAATTTATATAGTTTCCTATTAATATCAATATTAGTGATATCAAAGCAGTAATTGGAATAAGTTTGTATTTTTTAACTAACAAAGGAATTGCATTAATTATTATCACAATGCTTCCTATTATTACATTTTTGATTATCAGTTCCATTTTACAAATTTTTTATCCAGTTTATTAAAATTTCCATAAACACTCCAAAACCAGCAATTACGGCACCTAAATTATTTTGCCCCATTAAATATAAAATACCCCCACCCATTAACAATATTCCAATAATTATATGCAAAATATTAATCTGCATTCTTTTATTCATCTTAAGGTACCAAGGTTCCTTGAAGTTCAACCTCCTTTAAAAGTGACTCAAGGTTGATAAAATTAAGTAGAAAGAGTTTATAAAAGTTTTTGGGTTTTACAAAATTTCTCCAAACCCAATCAATCTCCAATGCCCATTGACATTTCTTGCTATTCCAACATTATCCCCTTTTAGTGCCACAATAGGGATGTTTAAACTTAATTCAACCTCATTATTTTTTATTTTTTCTACAACTCCAACACTTATTGTTGTGTTTATTGAAAGCATTAGCATCTCTTTTGTTTTTATTGCGTCCACACTTTTTTGCTCTGATATCCCTAAAATTTGTTTGAATAACTCTGCTTTTAATTTTATTCTGTAACTTGTTTCTGGAAGATTTCCTTTTACTGATAAAATGCACCCTGTTAATGAGTCAGATTTTGTCAAATAAGAATCAAGTTCTGTTTCTATTGAAATACTTGCTCCTGGAGAAATTTCATTCACTGATTGATTTCCTTTGTGCAATGAAATAATTTTTGTGTATATTGGTTCATAAAACTGCTGATTTGCTTTTTTTACATTAAGTCCTGGTTTTATTTCTACTTCATCTCCAATATGCAATTTTCCTTTTTTTAATATCCCTCCGAGAACACCTCCCTTGAGATTTTTTACTTCTGTTCCTGGTTTATTAATATCAAAACTTCTCGCTATAAGAAAAATTGGTTTTGATTCTGTATCTCTTTTTGGGATTTCCAGTTTTGTTAGTTCTTCTAAAATTTTATCTATATTTATTCCTTGTTGTGCTGAAACAGGAATAATAGGAGAATTTTCTGCGATTGTTCCTTTTACAAACTTTTTTATTTCTTCATAATTTTTTATTGCTTGTTCTTTGCTTACCAAGTCAATTTTGTTTTGTACGATGATTATATTTTTTATTTTTTTTGCCTGCAGAGCGATAAAATGTTCTTTTGTCTGCGGTTTTATTCCTTCCTGTGCAGAAACAACTAAAATTGCAGCGTCTATAATTGCTGCTCCTGAAAGCATAGTCGCCATAAGCATTTCATGTCCTGGGGCGTCTATAAATGAAATATATCTTACTGGTGTGCCTTTTTTTTCAGTATTAAATTTGTCCTTGTCTTTGTAAATAGTCAAGTCAGCATAGCCCAATTTTATTGTTATTCCCCTCTTTAATTCTTCTGAATGAGTATCTGTGAATTTTCCTGTTAATCTGCTTAATAATGTTGTTTTTCCATGGTCTATATGCCCAACTACGCCAACATTCATTTCAGGAAGCTCGTCATTTGTTTTATTCGTCATGAAAATTCAAGAATAAATTGATTAAAAAAGGTTTGGGTTATAATAAAAATTTTATTTGTTGTATATCAATGTTGAATCAGCTTCTGCTTCTTGTGTTATGCTTGTGTGATAATTTTTTTCAAACATAGAATTTGCTTTATTCTCGATATGATATTCATAATTCATTAGTCCAATCAAAGTTCCAATCAAGGTTAATGTTCCAACAATTTTTGGTAAATTATTCATATTCAATTCTTTTTCCGAAAGCGCCGTAATTTATTAAGCGTTCTGCAAATGTTGGTTGTTCGTTAGAAAAATTGCTTGTATTTACTTGCTTGTTCCCTTCATGCAAAAAACTTTCTAAACCTTTTAAATCTTCACTACTCCATTTTACTGATTGCGAGATTAAACTGCTGGTTGGCATAAGATAACTTGTTAATTAAACTTTATAAATTTTTCCTATTGTCATTACTTAAAAATAGTTAGATTATCTCGCTCCAACATAACCATTATTATCCAAATCAGGAAGAAGTATTTTTCCTTTGGCTTTTCCGTTGTTTTTTTCACTTGTCATTTTTTGATAAATTGCCCAATTTTTTTCAGTTTGAAAGATATTTTCAGCCATATAAAAATCCCATAATCCGCCTTTTTTTTCGTGGGTGTTTGCTTTAACCCAAGTTTCACATTGTTCTGGTTTTATTGTTATTGATTTTTCATAACCTTTAAATCCAGCAACAACAACTAATCCAAAAGCACTTATCCCTAAAATTATCTTTGCCAATTCGTTTTTCATTTGTTAAAAAATTTATTTTAGTTTATTAAGATTATTGTTCTTCAGAAACTTTTTCTTCGCTTTTTGCTTGTTTAGAATTTTCTCTTTTTGTCTTTCTGTTTTCTTTTGTTTTTCCCTGTGCCTGATTTTCAAAAACTTCTGAAAGTTTTTTACCACCTTGTTTTAGAACTTTAAGATTTATCTGAATAATATCTGCTGAAATTGTGTTTCCACGAACAGTTTTTCTTAATCTAAGCCCTTTTGGTTTTGGATTGCTTCTTTTCTTTTTCCCTTCTTTTTTTGGACGTTTTTTCATTCCTTTTCCATAATTTAATAAAACTTTTTTTAGTCCTATTCCTTCAACATCTTTCATAGATGTAAAACCTGCTTTGTCGCTCATCCCTGTTATTTCAAATTCATAACCATTTAAATTAGGGAGTAAGTCCTTGCCTTCAATTTTTTCATTAAGCTTTTTTCCGACTATTTCTTCACTTTCCAAGTCAAAATGATATGTTTTTCCTTCTTTGGTTCCTATGTTTATTTTGAATGCCATTTTATTATTGTATTTTATTGAGAAATTGGTTTATAAAGTTTATGAGTTAAATTTCTGTTAACCTGTCTAACTTAAATATTGTTAATCCGGCACCATTGCGTAAAAATTTGTCTCTTAATTTTATTATCTCTTTACCTGAAATTTCCTCTATGGTTCTGGCAAAGTATTTCATAGAATTATTTTCAATATAAACTTCCCCCGGAAGAATTATTTTGTCATTTCTTCTAATTCCATTGAAAATTTTTTCTAATGTTCTGTCTATCTTAAATCCTGGTTTTGTAAAAATACCCTCAGATACAATTATAACATAATTATACATTTTCTAATTTATTTAAACTAATTTTTTTAATACAATTAAGTTTCACATTCCCCATTCTGGATTTTCTTTTTTCTTGATTTCTGCTATTTCTGAAAGTATTTTGATTTCTTTTTCTGATAGCAAGTCCTTGTTTTTCTTGAATTTTTTAAAATTTATCTCGTTTATTTCAGAGTAAAGGAATTTTTTATCTTTTAATTGCCTTTCAAAATTAACCCCTGAAATGGAAATTGCTACTTCCATACCTTCTGTTGCTTCCCCAACACTTTTGTTTTCTGCTTGAATATTTTTTATTCTTCCTATTTTTTCTCTATCTTCATTTATAACGTTTAAACCAGAAATTAATTTTCCACCTTCTACTTTAACTCCAAAGATTGTTGGATTTGAATTTCTAAAAATATATTGATGGAGAATATTTAATTTGCATATTGTTGTTAGTTCCATCAAACGCCTTTTTTCTATTTCTTTTCTTAGTTTTTCTCTTTCTTCAATAACTTTTTCTATTAACTTGTAAATTACTTCTTCTTTGATTATCCTTATTTTTTTATCGTTTTCCGAAAGAAGTTTTATGTCTTCATCAATAGAAACATTAAATCCTGCGATTACTGCGTTGCTTTCATCTGTTTCTACATTCGCTTTTGCATTTATAAAATCTGTCTTGTTTATGCTTCCAATTCCAGCTTTCACAACAGGGATATTACTTTGTTTGAGAAGAACAAGCAGTGCTTCTAAACTTCCAAGAGAATCTGCTTTTGCAATTATTCCTTTCTTTTCTGTTTTGATGTTTTCTCCAATTTGTTTTTTTAATTGTTCTTTTATTTCTTCTTTATTTCCAGAATACAATACAAAAGGCATTCCTGGGAGAACATCTGTTTTTTCAATTAATTGCATTCTTATTCCTGTTGATGCTTTTACTTTTCCCTGTGTTTTGAACTTAGCACATAATGGTTGTATTTCTTCTAAAATTCTTATTTTTGTTATTATTGGTTTGTCTGGATTTGAAAAATTTGCAATTGCTATTTCATCTGTTCTTGAAAGTTCTCCGTCGTATAAAATTGCTTCAACATAATGAATTGTTTTTTCTTTTTTTACTTCAAGAATAACTCCTTTGGCTTCTTTTCCTTGTTTTAATCTTTCTGCCAAATATTTCTGGCTTAAACCGCATAATACCATCATCAATTCAGGAATGCCTTCTTTTGTTCTGGCTGAACATGGGACAAGAGCAATTTTTTTTGTAAAATCAGAAATATTATAAAATAAATCAGCATCAAATCCATAAGAATTAAGAGAGCCAATCAAAGTGAATAATTTTTCATCGAAATTTTGCTTTACATTTATTGGCTGTGTTTCAATTGAATTTTTTATTCCTTTATTCTTGTCTGTTCTCCATCCCGAAGTTTTGTCTATTTTATTTAATGCAATTATAAAAGGAGTTTTATTTAATTTTAAAATTTGAATTACTTCTGATGTTTGTGGTTTTATTCCTTCATTTAAATCAATGACTAATATTGCTAAATCTGCCAAGCTTCCTCCTCTTTTTCTTAAATTTGTGAATGCTGCGTGTCCAGGAGTGTCTACAAACAAAAATCCCGGAATATCAAGTTTTAGTCCTGATTTTTCAATTAAAGAACAGGATTTTTTTATCTGGCTTAAAGGATATGAAGTAAATGAAATCTTTTGTGTTATGCCTCCTGCTTCTCCTCCTTGGACACAAGTTCCTCTTAAACTATCCAGTATAGAGGTTTTTCCATGGTCAACATGCCCGCATACAGTTACTATTGGTTGTCGTATTGTCATAGAATATTAAGTACCAAATGATTTTTAAAGTTTAACTACCTGTTTTATACATGAAAAAGATGATGATTTTCCTGATTATTGCAATGTTAGTTTTATCTCCTGTTGTTTCTGCACAAACATATTCTGGATTTGATAAATTCACAGACAAAATTAAATTCTTCTTTTCTACTGGAGATAGAAAAGTGATGATTGCTTTACAAATAAGAGAAAAAGAAATAAATTCTGCAATAGAAAATGTTCAGAATGAGAATAGTGATGGAGCTGTCGACAATCTTAAAAATGCACGAGAAAAACTTCAAATAATCCAAAAAAAAGTTTCAATTGATGTTGCAGAAGAAGTAAAAACAAGTGTTGACAATGTTATTAACACAATAAACAATACTAAAAATCTTCCAGAAGAATTTGAAGTTTATGTTTTAGAAGAGGAAAAAACAAAACTTACAGCAGAACTTGTTGTAGTTGTTGAAGGAAAAGAAGGGCAGACAAAAGTTTGGGAAGTTCAAAAGGAGCTTGGAGAAGTGAATAATGATATTAAAGAATGGGTTGTGGAAAAAAGTGTTGAAGGAGAAAAAGGAGATAATGGTTTGACTTGGGAAATTAAAACAGATGTTAAAACAGGCGATTATGGCGGGGATGATGGATTAACACCAGAAATAAAAACATATGTTGCAGGAGACGGCACTCTTAAAGATGAACCTCTTCCTGAACCGGATTTAAATCAAGTAAATCCGGATTTATATGACCCTAATGCAAGAGCTCCTGGAGATACTATTGATGAAACTTATGATGACGATGCTATTATCGGAGGAAATTGCGGGGATGGAGTTGTTTGTGGGAATGGAGATTCAGGAGTAGAAGGAAGCAATAATATTGGAGAAGCTACTGGTGTTATTGATGGTGTGGTTGATTAGAAAAATAATCTTTTTAGAAACTATTTGTTTTTAAAGTTTAATATGAATATTTTTTAATGGTCTCAATAAAAAAATTAGAAAAATTAATTAAACCTTATGAATCTGATTGGGGGATATCAGATGAATTTGGTAATGAATTTCGATGCTATGAAAAAGGGGATACCACTTCAAGAATAGATTCTGCAGAATGGTTTTTGAGAATAAACCCAAGACCAATATACAAAAAAGAACTTATTAGAGTTGCAACTGAATTGGGGCTTATGATTGAGGATAATTAATAAAATAAACACAGATTTTTAAATCTCAATAACTTATTTTATCAATGAAAAGGGGGAAGATAAAGCATTATCCTATTGATAAAAAAAACGGAACCAAGAATATTCTCCTTACTGGTGGGAGCAGTTTTTTTAATGATGTTGCCAGTGAAATGATAACTCCTCTTCTTCCGTTTTACATAACTGCTTTGGGAGGGGGCGGTGTTGCATTGGGTTTGATTTCTGGTATGAGAGAAGGGCTTTCTAGTTTGTTTAGCCTTCTTGGCGGATGGCTTTCAGATAAATCTGGAAAAAGAACTCCGTTTATTTTTCTTGGTTATTTTATTTCTATTATCATGAGATTTATTCTGGCTACTGTAAATTCATGGCAGTATCTTATAGGATTTGTTTCACTGGAAAGATTAGGTAAATTAAGAGATGCTCCAAGAGATGCTTTGATTGCACAATCAACAAAAAAACATGGAAGAGGATTTGCTCTTAATCAAATGATGAATACAACTGGGGGAATTTTAGGAACTTTGATTGTAATCTTGCTTTTTTGGAAATTGCAATTTAGCATGAAGACAATAATTCTTGTTGCCGCATCAATTTCTATTTTTTCTTTGATTCCTTTGTTTTTTGTGAAAGAACCAAAATTCAAAAAAACAAGAAAAAATATTTTTAAAATTATTAAATCATTAGGTAAAAATTTAAAATACTTCATTTTTGTTTCTGCTGTTTTTGCTATGGCAAATTTCGGATTGTATTTTTTCTTTTTACTAAGAGCCAAGCAAATAACTGGGAGCATTGTTATTCCACTTGGTTTGTATGCTATTTTTGGCTTGGTTTATGCTGTTTTTGTTATTCCTTTTGGGAAATTATCTGACAAAATAGGAAGAAAAAAAGTTCTTGTTGCCGGATATATCTTATTTTTTGCTGTTACAATAAGTTTCGTTTATCTTCAAAGTTTAATTTATCTTGTTTTGCTATTTATCCTTTATGGGTTGGTTTATGCTTTAACACAATCAAACCAAAAAGCATTTGTTGCTGATTTGGCTCCTGAAGAAATAGAAGGAACTTCTCTTGGATTTTACAGCTTTGTTATCGGCATTGTGAATATTCTTGGGGGTTTAATCGCAGGGTTGTTATGGAATATTGGTTATAAAAGCATGTTTATTTATTTGTCTGCTGTTGCATTTTTAGCTTTGATACTTCTTATGTTTGTTAAGGAAAAGTAAACAATTTCTAAAAAGTTTATTAAATGATTAAATCCTGTTTCTGTTATGAAAAAAACAATAGAAGAGATTCAAGAAGAATATGATTTGGAGTTAAATAGAGTTTTAATAGAGATTAAAAAAATAAAAGCAAAACTTGTTTTGTTGCAATTTCCAGACGGATTAAAACCTTATGCAACTGCTGTTGTTGATTATCTTAAAGAAAAAACAAATAATAAAATTGAATTTCTTATTTGGCTTGGGAGTTGTTATGGCGCTTGTGATACTCCTGTTTTATCACAAAAAATTGAAAAACAGGTTGATTTAACAATTCAATTCGGGCATTCGGGAATGATGCCTGAGAAGCAATAATATTTAAATGATAATATTTTTTTGATTATTATGAAGGTATTGAAATCATTTTCAGAATTAAGAAAAATAATAAAGAAAAATAAGAAAATTTCAAAACTAAAAGAAGAAGTTGAAAACTTACAAAATAAAGATAATGAAAGTAAATTAGATAAAAAATTACTTGACTATTTTAAAGAGATTTTGAAATTTGCTGATAAAAATAAGGATGTAAATTTAAAAAAATTATATGAGGATTTGTATTGGTTACAATATACATTTTGTGTAAATGAATTAAAAAATGAATGGCAAATTTCTTATGATATTCAACAATTTTTCTTTGAATTTCAAAAAAATCTTAAATCCTTAGAATTAATTAAGAAGATTAATGATTTGGAAAAATCTCTTTGAAGCCGACCATCGCAATTGAGCTCAACAGACTTTTATCAATCTTCTTTAATTCTTTACAACCATCCCATTAGCAAACTTAATCCTATTGCAAAAAGCAAACTACCTGCAATCAAATGCAATTTTTTTATGTTTCTTTCTTTCCATCCAGAAACATTTTCAACTTCTGTAAAACCTAGGTATATCATTATTGTAATGATTATCATAGGCATAACAAAAATAGTATTATAATATAAAAGCCACAAGATTGATTTTAAAATTCCAAGTTCTGAAAGGATTCCAGAGGCGATAAGATAAGGGCCCATTGTGCAAGGAACAAGAAAAATAGTTACTAATATTCCTATGAAAAAAGCACCTATTGGTGAAGTTATTTTTTGAATTAGAAGTTTTACTCTTGGGCGGAAAGAAAGAGGCATTTCTGTTGTTATTCCTCCTGGTTGATACATAAAATAATCCTTGATATTTAAAATTCCAAGTATCATTGATAATGCACCAAGACATTTGTAGATATAACTAGAAAAATTTGCGATATAATTATGAAAAGTTTTAAACAATTGAATTATTACAACTCCATAAAACAAATAACCAATAAAAACCGCTGCTGAAAAAGCCAATCCCGCAAACAAAACTCTTTTTCTTTTTTCTGGATTTTGAATTAATATTGTAATTAAAATCATAGCTAAAACTGCCAGTTCGCAGGGATTAACCGCATCTGCCAATGCCAATGTAGTAAGTTTTGTAAATGTTAAAATTTCCATACTAACATCCAGAAGCGTTTTTTAATTCTTCAATACTCCGAACTCCTTCATATTTCTTTCCTTGAACAATCCATGTTGGCGTTACTTTAATATCAACTATCGTGCATTTTAACGGCTCTACAAGGCAATCCACAACATTTAGATATTTATAATTGTCTCCGAACATTTCTTCCTGTGTTTTGCAAGCATGACACCCTGTCTGAATATAAATTGTTGATTTTTCTCCAAGACATTTTGCAAAAGTTTCATCAGCATCTTGGTGAGTATTGTCTTTTGTAATAATATAATAAGAAAAAATTACTATCACTAAAATAATTATTAATGTTATTAGAGTACTCTTTTTAATCATTAAATAACTTAGCTAAATATTCTTTTAAATCTTATGGAGAACTATTCCCTGCATAAAATCAAAAATTCCTTATTTCAAACACTTTTGAAATCTATTTTAGATGGTTTATCAATTAATGATTTAGAATTGTGATAAAAATTACTTCCATCAATAAAAATAATCGCTCTCCGTTTTTCCATAAAAGTAAATAAGCCCGGCATTACCGTTAGGCCATACCCGGGGTTTGATAATCATTCTAATAAAATATAGTATTTAAGCTTTACTTTTCAAAATATATTTTTAATAATCTTCTATATCTTCCTGTTCTTCTTTTTTGGATTTTGTTGCTGTTTCTTCTTTCAAATCAGCAATGTTTACAGAATTAATTGCTTCGCGAAAATTAATAAACTCCGCAGCAGGAATTCTTGTTCCTGATTTTGTAAAACCAGTATATCTTTCTGATGTTGTGAATTCTCTTATTGTAACTCCTTTTTTTCCACCAAAGTCGTCAATTCTTATCACAATATCTGTATTGTCATTCTTTTTTATTTTGCCTATGTCTTTTTCCATTTTAGTAGTTAATAACTGGATTATTTAAAGGTTTCGTGAAATTAAAGTTTGGTATAGATGCAAATATCTTTCTGCTTGTTTTTGTGAAGTAAAATTTTCTTCAACATTTTTTCTACATTCTTCTCTTGATATTTTTCCAATATTTAAAATTGCGTCTTTTGTTTTTTTTATCATTTTTTCTAAATCTAATTCTCCATTTTTCATTTCTCTTTTTATTATAAATCCTGTTTTTTCATTTTTGATTATTTCTTTCATTGGGCCATAATCAAAGGCAATTACCGGTGTTCCACAAGCCATTGATTCTATTAATGTTAAACCAAATGTTTCTGGCTCTGTGACTAAAGCCAAATAAGCTAAACTATTTTTGTAAACTTTAATTTTTTCTTCATCATTTAAAGTTCCAATAAATTTAATATTTTTATTTAAAAATGGTTTTATTTCTTTATCAAAATAATCTTTTTCTTGAATACTTCCTCCAAGAATAAGGGGAATTTTATTTTGTCTTGCAATTTGCACTGCTATTGCTTGACCTTTTTGCTGACAAATCCTTCCTAATGAAAATAAATAATTTCCTCTCTCTTTTCTAAATTCAAAATTTTCAATTGGTATTCCGTGTGGTATTGTTTCGATTATTTTAATTCCTGTTTTTTCTAAAATTTCTTTATGAAATTTGGTAAAAGCATTTATATAAATGGGGTATCCTTTTTTTATAATTTCAATTAAATTTTGGTGCTCTTTTTCTCTTCCTGGAAGTTCTATTCCATGATTTGTTATTAAAATTGGAATTCTTATTGAATCTTTATACTTTAAATATGCCTTTGAATTAACAAATCCTCTTCCAGGGTGGTCATGAATTATATGAATGTTTCCATGTTTTATGACGAATTCAATACATTTTTTGTAATGTTTTTCATAAATTTCTGAATCATTTTCTATCTCTTTTTTGATTCCAATACTATGTGGTATTGTTTTGATTAATGTTCCGTATGTTATTGAATCTCCTGGAGCAGCTACAAATGAATTCTGTTCTAATTCAGTATATTCTTTATCAAGCCCACACAAAACTTTTTCTCCCCCTGCACTACTTTTCCCGATTATTACTGGTTGGCCGACTGTTCCTATTTGCAAAATGTTTAATTTTCTCATTGATTTTTTTAGACAAAAATGCTTTTAAATGTTCATTTTTACTAAATAACATTCTCTAATAAAAATGATTTCAAGAAATTCGGTAATTTACCAAATTGTTACAGATAGATTTGACAATGAAAAAGGAAACTTAGCAAGAGCAATAAAAAATAAATCTTATAACGAAATGTTTAAATCTTTTTTGGGTGGGACTTTTAAAGGAATTACTCATAGAATTCCTTATCTTCAAGAATTGGGGGTTACTCATGTTTTGGTCAGTCCTGTTCAAGATAGCATAGAATATCATGGATATAATTATGAAAATAACTTAAAAATTAATCAAAGATTTGGTGATAAAAAAGATTTGGAAGAAATGATTAATAAATTAGATGACGCAGGGATAAAAACGATTATGGATTATGTTGCGACTCATGTTGCTATTTCTAATCCGATTTTTAGGGAAAAAATAAGATCAGAAAAAGAAAAAAATTGGTTTTTGCATAATTCTATAAAAAAAGATGAAGAATATAGAGATTATTATGGGGAAGTAGTTTATAAATTGACTTCTGGGAATCCAGAAAATTTGGAATCTATAAATCACTCTCTGGAACATTTGGGTTATTTTGGGTTGGAAAAGTCTCCATTATTAAACTTAAAGAACAAAGAGGTTCTTGAATGGCATAAAGAAGTTCTTTTTTATTGGATTGATAATTTTAATTTTAGTGATATTCGTTTGGATTCTGGATTTATTCAACCAAAAAAATTTATAAAAGATTTGGGAACTTTTTTAAATAAAAAGTATACAGATATTTCTTTGATTGTGGAATATTGGGATTTTGAAGCTAATGGGGGAAATTGTTATGGTTTTAGTGAAGGAGAATTGGATGTAAAAGGAACTTTGTTGCTTAATTCTATGAATGAACATCCGGAGTTTTTTAGAGATTTGAGAAAGCATTATATGAAATTAAAAGACCTTTTTACAGAACATAAATTTATTTGGTCATTGGGAAATAACGATTTACCTAGATTTAAAGGAGGGCAAACATTACAAAAAATGGCATCAATAATTCAATTTACTTTTCCACAAATTCCTTTAATTTATTATGGAAACGAAATTCCTATGAATCAATATAATGATGAGTCTGATAAAATGGGGCAATCAAGAGATGTTATGAGGTTTGATTTAAATTCTAAACCTTTGTTTGACTTTTATAAGCGATTAATTCAATTCCGAAAAATCAATGATTTTTCGAACCCAAAAATAAGTGATATTAAAGTTAATGATAATTGCAGACTTTTTAGTTATCGAGTTAATCTTGGGGATGCTAACTATTATGTAATAATTAATAATGATTTAAGAGAAAAACCAGTGAATACTTTTGAATTGTTAGGGGATGAAAATATTCCAAATTATGATATTATTGGAGATAGAGAATTAAAAGTTATTAATAAAAATGTTCTATTGATTGGTTCTGAAGAAGCTTATTTACTTGGGGATAAACAAATTAATTTATCTTGACATATCTCCCACAGCACAATTAAGGTTAAATATCCAAATTTTCTTATTTTTTAATGTCTGAAGAAATATGTATAAAATGCAAGGGAACAGGAGTTGTTAAAGAAGCAGACGGCAGTATTCATGTTTGCTGGGATTGTCTTCAAAACGGAAGATTAGATGTTCATTCTAAAAATGTAAAAGAAAGCGGATTGAAGATTTAGTTTTTGAGATTTAATCCTTCATCTCTATTTTTATAGAAACACTTTTTGGTATTTTTAAACGCATAATGTGATGCAGAACTTTTTCATTTGCCGGAAGGTCAATAAGTCGCTTGTGTATTCTCATTTCAAACCGGTCAAATGTAGCTGTTCCATCCCCGCACGGAGATTTTCTTGTTGTGACTTTAAGTTTCTTTGTAGGCAAAGGCACAGGCCCACTAATAGCAATTCCTGATTTTTGAGCTATGTCCTTGATAGAATTGCAAATATCATTTAACATATTTATATCCGGGCTATTCAATTTTACTCTTACTTTTGCCATCGTAGTTATAGAATTTTAAATTAGTTTAAAAACCTTTTTATAGTATTAATTATTAATTTAATAAAGAGGAAAAATGGAATTAATCTTTATTCAATTAGCAATAATCTTATTAACTGCCTTTTTGGTTTCGTTTATCATAAGATTGTTTAACCAGCCGATTATAATTGGTTATATCATAGCAGGGGTTCTTATAAGTCCATTCATTGTCAAGTTTGTTGATTCACAGGAAATTATTTCTGTTTTTTCTCATTTAGGAATTGCTTTTTTATTGTTTATAGTTGGATTGCATTTAAACCCCAATATTATAAAAAAGATAGGAAAAACATCATTAATTATAGGAATAGGACAGATTATTCTCACTTTCATTCTTGGATTCCTGGTTTCTACTAAATTGCTTGGTTATAATACAATAACTTCTTTTTATGTTGGCATTGCTTTAATGTTTAGCAGCACGATAATTGTAACAAAACTTTTATCAGACAAAAAAGAAATAGATTCTTTATACGGAAAACTCTCAATAGGAATTTTAATAGTTCAGGATTTAGTTGCTGTTGGTGTTTTGATGGTTATATCTTCTATGAATGGAAATGCTGAATGGAGTTCTTTTGCGTCGAGAACTCTTATTGGAGGCGGGGGTTCTTTAATTCTGTTATTTTTAATAGGATATTTTGTGCTTCCAAAATTAGTTTATTTTATTGCCAAATCTCAGGAATTATTATTTTTATTTTCAATCTGCTGGTGTTTTCTTGTTGCTTCTTTATTTAGTTATTTGGGTTTTTCTATGGAAATTGGGGCTTTAATAGCAGGAGTTGTTCTTTCAATCTCTCCTTACACAACTGAAATAAGCTCAAAAGTCCGTCCTTTGCGCGATTTTTTTCTAATCATCTTTTTTATTATTCTTGGGTTTAATATTTCTCTTCCAGAAATAAAAAATATCATTTTTCCTGCTCTTATTTTATCGTTAGTCGGTTTGATTTTTAAACCAATAATTATCATGTTTATTATGATGCTTTTTGGGCATACTAAAAGAAATAATTTCCTTGTTGGAACAACTCTTGCCCAGATTTCAGAATTTTCTCTTATTATTTTAACTCTTGGGGTTTCTCTCGGGCAAATAGACAAAATCATTTTATCTACTTTAACTTTGACAGGAATAATCACAATCGCGTTTTCTTCTTATTTTATAATTTATTCAGTTCCTTTTTATAACAAATTATCTGGCTTTATTTCTTTTTTTGAGAAAAAAAGAACAATAGACCAAAAAGAGAAAATAAAAGAATACAATACAATTCTTTTTGGATATAACCGAATTGGTTTTGGAATTTTAAAAAGCATACAAAAATTAAAAAAAAGTTATCTTGTTGTTGATTTTAATCCTGATACTATTGATGATTTGAGAAAATTAAGAATTCCTGCCATTTATGGAGATGTTTCTGATTCTGAATTTCTTGATGCATTAAACCTTAAAAAAGTTGAACTCGCAGTTTCAACAATACCTGATTTTGAAACAAATCTTGTTCTTATTGAAGCATTAAGATTGGCAAATTCAAAATCAATAATTATTGTTCGTGCTCACCAAATTTCAGATGCACTTGAATTATATAAAAGAGGGGCTAATTATGTTTTAACTCCGCACTTTTTGGGAGGGGAGTATATTTCTAATATGATTCATGAATTGAAAACTGAAGAAAAAGAATATACAGAAGAAAGAGAAAAACACATAGCAATGCTTAAAGGAATGCTTAAAAAAGGAATAAGACATCCGGATGTTGAAAGGAATTAGTCCTCTTGTTCTAACCCAAATAGAGAAAAGATAAACTCAAAAAATCTCAGTATTATTTCTAGGGCAATTATAAACGCGAGATAAATTAATATATTGCTAAAAAATGATGGTATTTGACTTAACTGATTTATCACTCTTTCTATACTGAAAAAGTTTTGAGTAATCATTGATAATGCGAGGAGATTAAGCGGGAATAATTTTGCTATTTCTATTGATAAATCTGTGCTGTAATAAGAAGTCATTCTTATCAAAGCCACTATTATTGCAGAATAAATTAAAATTGTATTAATCTCTATTCCTTGTGACATTAATAACAAGAAAAATCCAAATGTTACAAAACTAAAAAATATCACAAAAGGAGAAATTATTGCATACTCTAAAAAATAAAGTGCTTTTATTCCCAAAAAATTGTTTGAACCAACATATTTTTCCCAATCAATTTTTAGAAAATTTTTTGTTGCTATAAATCTGTAAACATGCCATATAAAAACAGAATACAAAAATACTAACATTAATAGTAATATTAAATTTGTAAAATCTCCTACTGATTCAGGAACCGCAGATATAAATCCGCTGTGCAATTCCAATAGCTTTTCACTAAAATTCTCAATCACCCCTTCTGCCATGATTAAATATGAGCATAGTTACTTTTAAATATATTCTTTCTTTGTATTTTTACATGATTGATATAAAATTAATTAGGGAAAATCCGGAATTGGTTAAGGAGAATATCAAGAAAAAATTCCAGAATGATAAATTAGTTCTTGTTGATAAGGTAAAAAAATTGGATGAAGAATGGAGAAAACTAAAATATGATGAAGATAAATTGAGGGCAGACAGAAACAGAATTTCAGAAGAGGTTAACAAGGCAAAAAAAGAAGGAGAAGATTATAAGCATTTAATACTCGGAGCAAAAAGTATTCCTGATAAGATTTTGAAGATTGAGGAAAAACGAAAGAAACTTGAAGAAGAAATACAAGAAATAATGTATAAAATTCCAAACATAATTCATAAATCTGTTCCAATAGGAAAAAATGATTCTGAGAATGTAGAGATAAAAAGAATTGGAAAACCAATTGTTCCAAAATATGAAATTTTAAATCATGCTGAATTAGCAGAAAAGTTAAATGGTGTTGATTTTGATTCTGCCCGAGAAGTTGCTGGAAAAGGTTTTTATTATTTAAGAGGAGATATTGCTGTTTTGCATTCTGCAATTCTTGCTTTTGCCAGAGATTATATGATTAAACAGGGTTTTGAATATACCCTTCCTCCTTTTATGATTCGAAAAAAAGTTGTTGAAGGAGTAATGAGTTTTGCAGAGATGGATGCTATGATGTATAAAATTGAAGGAGAGGATTTGTATCTTATTGGCACATCTGAACATTCAATGATTGGAAGATTTATTGATAAAACTTTAAACAAAGATGAACTGCCTCTTACTCTTACTAGTTATTCCCCATGTTTCCGAAAAGAAGTTGGAAGCCATGGAATTGAAGAAAAAGGATTTTATAGATTGCATCAGTTTGAAAAACAGGAAATGATTGTAATTTGTGAACCAGAAGATTCTTACAACTGGTATGATAAGATGCTGAAATATACTTTAGAAGTTTTCAAGGCATTGGATATTCCTGTTCGTGTTTTTGAATGTTGTTCAGGGGATTTGGCAGATTTGAAAGCAAAAAGTTGTGATGTTGAAGCATGGAGTCCAAGGCAGAAAAAATATTTTGAAGTTGGCTCTCTTACAAATATGGAAGAAGCTCAGGCAAGAAGATTAAACATAAAAATAGAAAACAAAGGAAAAAGATATTTTGCTCACACCTTAAATAATACTGTTGTCGCAAGTCCAAGAGCATTAATTGCACTAATGGAAAACAACCAGCAAAAAGACGGAAGCATAAAAATTCCAAAAGCACTTTGGAAGTATACTGGATTTAAGGGAATAAAGATTAAAAAGAAATAAAAAAGAGGAAGATGAAAAAAAGAAAAAAAAACTTTAATTGGGATAAATGGCTTTTTTTAAGCTGGAAGAAATTGTTGTGGGTAATTTTTTCTTGGTTTGTTGCAGTTGTTCTTCACAATGTTATCTATGGAATTATCCAATATTTTAATCCTGCTTTTGATGGAGATGAAGCATTCTTTTTTATAATCGCAACTATTATAATCCCATTATATTTTATTGTTTCATTAATTTATACTTTAATACAGAAAATAAAAAGGAGGTGAAAAAATGGCAGAAAAATTAAATGCAAACAAGTTAGGAATGACTCTTGGTGTTTTTGTTGCAATATGGCATTTAGCATGGGCTGTGCTTGTTGCAGTAGGATTTGCACAACCTGCAATTGACTGGGTTTTTCCATTACATTTTATTGACATGCTGATTTCAGTGACAACTTTCAGCTGGTTAACTGCGTTAATATTGACAATCGCTGGATTTATCGGCGGTTATGTAATGGGGTGGATATTTGCAAAACTTTGGAATTGCAAATGCTTGAACAAAAGATAAACACAAAATTTATTTTTTTATTTTTTTATTTTTAGGAAAGTTTAAAAACTAAGAAGTTTGAGGAACTAAATCCAAGGAGGTAACAAAAAATCATGGCATATGGTGAAGATGAAGACGACTTCGACGAAAAGGATAAAGAAGTAGTAGAAGTAGAAGAAGGTGAATATGAAGAAACTTTTGATGAAGACGAAGATGATGAAGAAGAAAGTCCAGAGGATGAAAGTGATGATAGTTATTGATTGAGTTTATTTTTTCTTTTTATTTTTTTATTTAATAAAGCTATTTGATAAAATTATTTAAATTAACACTTTCTTTCAATATTATTCAATTCAAATTCTTTAATTATCTTAATTTTTTTTCTAAAAGCCGGGCAATATCGTTTCTGTTATTCCATCCATAATATTTCTCTCTTTGCATTTCTACATTAACAAGTTCATCCCTGTCATTAAAAACAACAGGCGCATCAGCTAATAAAAAAGATTCTCCATACTTCTTTTCAGATACTTGAGGTATATTTTCCAATACTTCATTAACAAATTGGAAGTAAGTGCCTTTCCAATCAAAATGATTGTACATGTTCAGCCTGTCAAGATGCTCATTAAGATAAGTAAATGGTCTTCTTATTCTGTCAACCTTCAACCTATTGCTTTCTTTAAGCCCTTTTCTAAATTTTTCTTCAGTTATTCTATAAAAAAAAGGCATTCCCTCTCTTGCAATAAATACTCCTCCAATGTCTTTTATTCCAGATTCTTTTTCCAAAGGATTTGGATAAGGAATATCATAAGAGTGTCGTATGTCTTCTTTTTTTAAAAAAGAAACACATATAGGCTCTCCAAAGCAGCTTTGATATCTATTCCATATACCGATTTCTTCATTAACAGATATGCTTTCAGCAATGACTTCTGCAATTGTCATAGACAATGGTGTGTCTCCAAACTCATCGTATAACCTATTTCCATCTATTGGCTTTCTTTTTTTGATTATATCAGCTAATTTATGAAAGGATATTTCATCTTCATTGTCTTCTGTTTCTTTGTTCATTTTATTTGTTTAAATTATTTTTTAATTACTAATCGGTATAATTCTGTATATATTAAAATATGTTGTAACTAAAAACAACAACATTTATAAGATATAAAATACTGTTTTATACATGGCAGAATTAATTGAACAGCTTGAAGAAGCAGGATTAACCACCAAAGAATCTGAAATATATATTGCCATGCTGAAAAATAGTCCTATCAGTGGCGGAGACTTGGCTAAACATTTGAATATGGACAGAACCCATACTTACAACATTTTAAGAAATTTAATCAATAAAGGATTAGTCAGCCATATTGTTAAAGATAGAAAAACATTGTTTCAGACAACATCCCCAAAAAATCTCTTAAATCAAATCCAGAAAAAAGAACAAGTTATTAAATCAATTATTCCGGATTTATTATCTTTAGAGAGAGTAAAAATAGAACCCTCTGTTGTGAATATATTGGAAGGGAAATCAGGATTAAGAACAACTGCAAGATTACTTTTAGAATCTAAATCCAAAGAAATATTAGTTTATGGCGGGACTGGTAAAAGCTATGATTCTTTGAAATATGATCTGCCTCATGTTGCAAAAAAGACTGAATTATTAAAAATGAACGGAAGGATTATTACTAGTGAAAAATTAAGAAAGCATGCTTTTACAAAACTGCCTAATTTTAAAATAAGATATATTGAAGAATTAACCCCCTCTTCTACAATGATTTTCGGAGATAAAGTTTCTATCAATGTATTTGAGGAAAAACCCTTTGTAATACTAATTGAAAACAAATCTGTCGCAGAGAGTTATAAAAAATATTTTGAATATCTATGGAGAATAGCTAAAAAATAGTTCTTTAGTGGGAAGTTTTTTAAAGTATTTTTATGATGATATAATAACGTTAATTCGCGTGCCTACGTGGTCTAACGGCTATGACACTAGCCTGTCGCGCTGGTGATCCGAGTTCGACTCTCGGCGTGGGCGTGCCTTGGGCGTAATACCTTGCCTAAAATTTTATAAGTAAAGTTTAAAATATGTAATTACTTATATTGGGTAATGGTAAAAATGAATCTAAAGATGACTGATTTATTCGAGGGTTTATTATCTATCCTAAAATGGTGGTCTATTGCTACTATTGGTCTTTTGATAAGTAGGTATATCATAACAAAATTATCTATTACAAACAATTTTTTAGAAATATTATTCGCTGCAGCAATTGTTTCAATTATGATCCAAGCAGTTAGAAGCCATGATACTCAATTTTATTTTAAGATTAAATGGTTTATTTTTTATTTTTTAACTTACGCTATAATTATTTGGGTTATTGGAGAATATATGCATCCAAAATTAGCTTTTCAAAACAGCATTTTTTCTTCCATAATAATCGGATTTGTCATTGCAATTGTTATTCTTCTAATCCAAAAAATTGGGATAAAGTCACGTACAGTGCCTTGGATATCTTTTATCCTTATTTTAATATTAATAGTCTCTAATTTGAGCTATTTACAAACTATAATCCCTCTTAATTTACAAAATTTATATAAAAATTCCTCTGTTCTTTCGGAGTCTGAACAATTATGCCCAACTCCGATAATGGTTTTACAAGAATTTGAAACTACTTTTAATCCAGACATTATTGCGTCCACATTAAATGATGGTTTTGTGGATATTTCCGTATGGAGAATAGAAAATTTATTTAGTTCTTGTTATAAAGGTAAATATAAAGGGCAATATCCAGATTCTTTTTATTGTGATAATCTAATTGTTTCTCGTTGGGAGACTGGGATTTCTGGGGAGATAAATTATAGATGGTATACTGCTGTAACTGCTGAACTTAATCCAAAAAAACTTGGAAGCGGGGTTATAGTTTATTCACTGACTGATTTTTCATGTGAGAATGGTCAAAAAGTAACTGTTAGAAAAGGAATAACTGATTATTATGTTTATGATTCTAAAGATGGAACAAAAATTAGAATAAAATACTAATCTTAAATTTTCTTAATCTTCGTCCCTGGATTTTTTATTCCTTTTATTTAGAATTATTTCTTTCATTGCATCTCGCCCAATATTCATTCTTTTCTAAACTTGCTTTAAAATGGCTTTCCCCAGCCATTCTCATCTTCCAATAGATTGTTTGTCCATTAACCGTATCTATTCTTCGTGCTATCTTTTTCAGAGCTCTATTGACAGCAGCTTTTTTTTGGGGAGATGCTTTGACATCTTTGAGTTTGGTTTCCTCTTCTTTTTTCCACTTTAAAACTTCTTTCATTTCATCTTGGATTTCTTCATACTTCTCTTTAATTTCCTCTTCTGTTAAAGAAGGTGTTTGTAATTTTGAATAATATTTTTGGGGCATTCTTATTTTAAGTTTTTTTAATTTAAATAGTTTAAGTTTTGATTGAAATAATTTAATTAATTTAATTTTAAATATCATATTATTCCTTTAATTTTTTTCCTCTTTTTCCTCATTTTCTTCAGGAGCTTTATTGAGAAATCTTTTTTTGTACAAATTCATAAATGAATCTCCTATAACCGTTTCTTCTTCTATACTTTTTAAAAGATTCTCTATTATATAAACGTGATTAATATAAATCAAAGTGATTATAAATAAATATTCAGAAAAATTTTTAAACCATATTTTCCTAAATATCTAATAACACTTAATAGTCTGTTTTGTTTTCAGATTAGGTAAAATAAGACGCTGGTTACCAGTTTTGACTTTAAATGTGATAATCCAAAGAGGTATTGCTTTTCTCACTCAGACTTATTAAAAATTATATTAACTGCAAAAAATGTCTAACCAAAAAGAAAATAAGAAAATAAGAAACCCAATAATAAACGTTCTAAGAACAGAATGGGAGTTTTTAGGTAATCGGAAAAAGATTTTCTTTCTTTATATGTTTTTGTTTTTTATTGCAGGAATAATAAGTCTTATGACAACACTTGTGGTGGGTTGGATATTTAATTCTATTCAGCAAACAATAAATTCTGATTCTGAATTGAATAAATTGATTCTTATAATTTTCTTGCTTTTAGTAATAAAAGTAGCGTTTTGGACATTTCATGGAACAGCTAGAATATTTGAACAGATAACTGGATTTTATGTTCATAGAAATTATACTAATGATAAAATATCTAAAATTTTGGAATTACCTGTAAAATGGCATAAAGACAATCATTCGGGAGATACAATTGATAAATTAAATCGTGGAAGAGATTCTTTAGAAAGTTTTTCTTCTTATTATACTTTTGAATTAATGTATATCCTCTTAAACATTTTTGGCTCTTTGATTATCCTTTTTTTTGTGGATTTAAAAATAGGAATTTTTGCTTTATTCTTCTCTTCATTAATTCTTATTGTGGTTATGAATGTTGATAAGAAACTTAGAGGATATTATCTACAACTAAATAAATTCAGCAATAAACTCTCTGCGTCTATTTTTGATTATCTTAGCAATAT
>Ga0172379_10001019_pt1 | contig 60696 bp, 84 predicted proteins | sample GrowelOW334metaG_FD_119756 | JGI IMG/M metagenome (GOLD analysis project Ga0172379, IMG submission 119756) | Groundwater microbial communities from an aquifer near a municipal landfill in Southern Ontario, Canada - Groundwater well OW334 metaG | ecosystem: Environmental > Aquatic > Deep... | reverse complement strand
TTTTGCGGTTGTTCTTAAGAAGGATACAACTATCGAAGAGGTAAATACTGTGTTTATTGAAGCTTCTAAAAACCCCTTATATAAGGGAATACTTGCAACTTCCGATCAACCTTTGGTCTCATCCGACATAATAGGGAGAAGCGAGTCTTCGATTATTGATTTGTCGCTAACCCAAGTGATTGGCGGAAATTTAGTTAAGGTTTTTTCTTGGTATGACAACGAATGGGGTTATGCTAATAGATTAATAGAACAAGTAATTAGAGTTGGTAGAAATTTATCAGGTGGGGTAATTCCAACAGACCCGATTACATTAGCCTTTAAACCCTAGATGGAAGACAGATATCTAAGACATTTGATTAGGAACGTTGCTTTTTTTGGTGACGCCAATATTTCAGAGAAGGATCCGACCTATAAAGCGGCTTTTGATACAGCAAAACTTTTGGCAGGAAACGGTTTTACGGTTATAGACGGAGGGGGGCCCGGAGTTATGCACGCGGCAACATCAGGTGCAGAAGGGGGAGGTGGAACGACTTTAACAGTCACTTTCGATCCGGTTAATGCTCCAGGCTACGAAGGAAGATATTTAAAAAACGTTCCCGATAAAGAGATTGTTACCACAAATTATATTGACAGAATGTTTAAGCTCATGGAGCATGGGGATATTTTTGTTATTTTCAAAGGGGGAAGTGGTACCATTTCCGAATTTGGAACGGCTTGGGTACTTGCAAAACTTTATTATGGCCACCATAAACCGTTTATTTTATACGGAAACTTCTGGGCCGAAATAATAGATGTTCTTAGAAAACACATGAATTTAGATAAAAAGGAACTTTCAGTATTTGAAATAGTAGACTCTCCCAAAGAAGTTTTGGCTGCAATTGAAAAGTTTGAAAGGAGAATTTCTGATGGCACAAAACTTTAATGATTTACCAAAGATTGCAACTGAGGTAAGGGAAGACATTATTAAAATGCTTCTTGAGGCGGGTTCGGGTCATCCCGCGGGGTCACTAAGTATGACAGATATTCTGGTAGCACTTTATTTTGGCATAATGCACCACGATCCTAAAAATCCAAACTGGAAAGATAGAGATAGACTAGTTGTTTCAAATGGACATACCTGTCCCGCCCTCTATGCGGTTTTAGCGAGGAGTGGCTATTTCCCATTACAGAAGCTAAAAACCTATACAAAGCTGGGATCAACTTTACAAGGGCATCCCGAGAGGGAAAGACTTCCGGGGTTGGAAACAACCTCTGGACCATTGGGCTGCGGTTTAGCTCAAGCTTCGGGGATGGCCTACGCCTCCCGAATGGATAATTCTCATTTCAGAGTGTTTTGTACTGTGAGCGATGCCGAACATGATGAAGGAAATCATTGGGAAGCAGTACTTTTTGCTGCTAAGTACAAACTGTCAAATCTTACCTTAATAATTGACAGGAATAACATTCAAATAGAGGGCCATACGGAAGATACCATGCCTATTGAACCTTTAAAAGATAAATATCTGGCCTTTAATTGGAATGTTCTAGATATCAATGGGCACAATATCGCTGCAATTATTAATGCGGTTGAGGAAGCAAGAAAAGAAGATGTTCGACCTACCGCAATTATTGCCCATACAATTCCGGGAAAGGGAGTGGGGTTTATGGAATGGGATTCAGAGTGGCACGCAAAAGTACCGAACTTTCAGGAAACAAAAATTGCCTTAAGAGAACTTAATAGAATGCAAGGAAAAATTATTAGTGAACATGATTAGTTTTATAGAAAAATATTCCATTTACCTTATAGTTTTGCAGACACTTCACTCGTGGGAGGAAATATGGACCGTGTTTGAAAAGGTTTGGCCAGTTTGGAAAATGTCTAAGAGATTTTTTATTTCGGTTTGTTCAAAATAATTTGACATGATTAATAAAGAAGAAAAATTAAACACAAAGCTATTTCACACAAACCTCGAATTAAAATCAATTAGAGACGGTTTCGGGGAAGCCTTAGTTGAGGTAGGGGAGAAAAACAACGATGTAGTTGTTTTGACAGCAGATCTAAAAGAATCGACAAGGGTACATCTATTTTCAGAAAAGTTTCCAGAAAGGTTTATTGAAGTTGGGGTTGCGGAACAGGCATTGGTAACTATTGCTTCAGGAATGGCGGCCTGTGGAAAAATTCCGTTTACGACTTCATATGCCGTTTTCTCTCCAGGAAGGACTTTAGATCAAATAAGAACAACTGTTGCCTTAAATAATCTTCCCGTAAAAATTGTGGGGGCTCATGCAGGACTTGGGGCAGGACCCTATGGTTCAACCCACCAGGCTTTGGAGGATATTGCAATTGTGAGAACTTTACCCAATATGGTTATTGAGATTCCCTGCGATTTCGAGGAAGCCAAAAAGGCAACCAAAGAGATTGCAAAAAATAAGCTCCCCAGTTATTTAAGGCTTGCTAGACAAGAATCAGCGCTGGTTACAACCCAAAACTCTCCTTTTAAGATAGGTAGGGCAGAGGTTCTTTGGCAGGGAAAAAACCCGCAGGTCACCATCGTTGCCTGTGGAACTTTGGTTTATGAATCACTTGTTGCAGCAAATGAACTTGAGAAAAAAGGTATAGAAACGACAGTTATTAATAATCATACAGTTAAACCAATGGATGAAAGAACGATAATAAGAAGCGCAAAAACAACTGGGGCGGTACTTACGGCCGAAGAGCATCAAATAGACGGGGGAATGGGATCGGCAGTCTCCGAAATATTATCAAGAAACTTTCCTGTTCCAATTGAGTTTATCGGAGTTCCAAACGTCTTTGGGGAATCCGGAAAGCCCGAAGAACTATTCAAAATATTCAAAATGACTTCAAAAGATATTGTTGAAGCAGTAAAAAGAGTTATCTTACGCAAAAACTCTTGACAAAGGCAGAAGGTTGTACTAACATTGTACTAACATGCAAACTCAAACAGTTTTCAGGGCTGGCAATAGTAAGGTGGTTTCCCTTCCAGAGGAATTAGGTTTTGAATTTGGTGACAAAATTGTGGTAAATAAAGGTTTAAGCGATGGGACAGCTTTCATAAGTAAAGTGGGTGGGAACATGGCTGTTTTATCTATAACGCCTGAATTTATTAACATTCTTGATGGTATCAATAAAAGATACGGTAAAGCTCTTTCCAAACTTGCCAGCGAATAAATAAGTGATTAACACAGTTTTTTTAACCTTCGAACAAGTTTTAGCCATTCACGACAATCAAATTGAACTCTATGGCGGAAGCCATGGAATAAGAGAGCTTTCCCTTTTTGAATCTGCAATCATGCGTCCGCAAACAACTTTTGGCGGACACGATCTTTACCCGACCTTATTTGAGAAAGCCTCAGTATTAATGCATTCACTGGTTATGAACCACCCGTTTATTGATGGAAACAAAAGAACCGGAACAGTATCAGCACTAGCATTTTTCGAAATCAATGGTTTCAAAATAGTTAGTAAACAGGGTGAATTAGAACAATTATCCCTAAACCTTGAATCTAAAAAGATCAATCTACAAGATTTAGCAGATTGGTTCAAAAAACACTCGAAGAAAATTTAATTGGAAGTTGGACTTGCTGAAGGCGAGGCCTCAATAAATTTAAAACTTGATATCACTTCCGTAACCTCAGCGTCTTTATTTGTGTTAAGTAAAGTTATGAATTTACTGTTCGTTTTAAAAACAGAAAAGTCGTATGTTTGAGAATTATATTTTTGTTTGTATTCAGCCTCACTGTCCCAAACTTCTACGGCCATATCATAAGATTGACCCCCTTTATAGAGTAAGAGTATTGCTTTGGGCCATCCATAAAGGTTGGTTGAATCCGTCAGAACTTTGTATTTTTCCGGATAAGTAAATTCAAAGTTATATTTCTCGTTTATATATTTTCTCCAACCAGGTTTTAATGTGGGTACGGGTGAAGAAGTTTGAATTGGTGTTGGTGTAGATGTGGCTACAGTAGATTTATTTTCAGTCAACTGTTTAGAAAGTTTTTGAATTTGAAAATAAAAAAGTCCAGCGATAGCTACAGCTACTATTAGCAGAATTGACATTATTAAAACTAATGAGTTTTTTACTTGTGGTGTGGGTGTAATAGGGGGAATGGGTGGCGTCGGGGGTTGTGGTATGGCTTGGGGTTCCATAAAGATATTGTATCATGCTAGAATTTAACTATGAAAGATGCTGCCCAAAAGTTAGTTACTGCACCCCGAGGTATTTTAGCTGCAGACAGTACAAAAGGCATTATTAAAAGATTTGAAGGCGTTGGTTTGACCTTTTCTCCTGAACTTGACAAAAAATACAAGGAAATTATTTTGGGAACACCTGGCCTTGAACAATTTATTAGTGGTGTGATATTAAATGACACAAATATTAGGCAGAATATACCTGTAAATAGCGAGATTGCCCTAGGAATAAAAGTTGATGGAGGGCTGGAACCTTTTGGGGAAGGAATAGAGGAGGTTACCAAAGGACTTAGTGGGTTGGAGCAGAGACTAAAAGAATATTTGATGATGGGAGCAAAATTTACTAAATGGAGGGGGGTATTTAGGATTTCGGATATAACTCCTACGGATTCTTTTCTGGAAGAAAACTTAGGAAGAATGGTTGATTTTGCGAGAATTTCCCAGAGTGCTGGTTTTGTCTCCATTGTCGAACCAGAAATACTCCTTGACGGAAACCACACAACCACAAGATGCGAAGAGATAGAAACGAAAGTTTTGAAAGTTCTTTTTGAAAAGCTTAAGTCTAGTGGTGTTGATTTAACTTCTTTGATCTTAAAAACAAGCATGGTTCTTCCTGGAAAAGACAATGGAGTTAAAGCTGCTCCTTTGGAAGTTGCAAAAGTTACAGTAAGAACTTTAAAAAACTCTGTTTCTCCAGAAGTTGCTGGAGTTGTTTTTCTTTCAGGAGGACAGTCTGCAGACGACGCAGCTGATAATTTAAATGAGATAGAGAAGAATTTGGATGGGTTAATGTTTCCAGTCTCCTTTTCCTTCGAGAGGGGTCTCCAGGAGGAGGTATTAAGAGTATGGAGTGGGAAAGATGAAAATATAAAATTGGCTCAGGAAGCATTTATTAATAGGGCAAGAGAAGTTTCTTTGGCTCGGGAAGGAAAACTAATATGAATGAAGAAAACTATGATTTGTTAACAATAGGAGATGCCACAGTTGATGTTTTTATGACCCCCCTTGAGACTGAAACTGTTTGCGAACTTGATAAAAAGGAATGCAAAATATGCTTTAACTACGGAGATAAAATCCCTGTTAGGGATTTGGAATTTACAATCGGGGGAAATGCAGCTAATAATGCGGTTGGGGCTTCCCGTCTTGGATTAAAAGACGGGATAGTTATTACTTTGGGGGGAGATACAATTGGAGACTTAATTATAGAAAGGCTTATTAAAGAAAAAGTCGGCACAGCATTTGTTTCTAGACAACCCGCAACAGCCTCCAATTATTCAACAATTATTAATTATTCGGGAGAAAGAACAATCTTTACATATCATGCTCCCAGAAGTTATGAATTTCCGGTAGCTCTTCCCGCGACCCCGTGGATTTACTTAACGAGCATGGGAGAAACCTTCAGACCTTTTTACAACCATTTCCTTGAGTGGTTAAAGAAAAATCCCGGTATAAAACTTGCTTTTAATCCAGGGACTTGGCAGATGAAGGGTGGAGTTGAGGGAATTTCCGAAGTTCTTTCTTTAAGTTATATTCTTTACGTAAATAGGGAAGAAGCAGAGAAGCTTACCAATTTTCCTGATTCCCACGGAAAGGAAAAAGAACTTCTTTCCCTGGTTTCAAAACTCGGACCGAAAATATCAATTGTTACTGATGGCCCGGAAGGGTCTTTGGCATATGATGGACAAAAGTTTCTAAAATGTGGAATTTATCCTCAGGAAGTAACTGAAAGGACGGGTGCCGGGGATGCGTTCGGAAGTGGAATGATTTCAGCACTTATTAAAGGGAAAACCCTTGAAGAAGCTTTAATTTGGGGAACTATGAATTCAGCGTCTGTTGTAAGTTTTGTTGGAGCCCAAAAAGGCTTATTAAAAGAATCTGAAATGCAGGAATGGTTGGTAAGAGGTAAGGATAAAGTTAAGGTTGAAGTTTTTTAAAATAGCAAAACTTGAAGTGATTACATTGTAAGCAGAGTTTACAAACTAAAAGTTTATGAAGATTTTTGTTACAAGAAAAATTCCGGGTGAGCATCTGGATAAACTAGTTGCAGCGGGGTATGACCTGGATGTTTCTATTTTTGATAGACCTCTTCTTCCTGAGGAGTTAATTCAGAAAATAAAAGGGGTGGATGCAATAATATCTCTTCTTACTGACAAGATTGATGGGGAGGTTATGGATGCTACCGGGCCTTCCTTAAAGGTAATTGCAAACTACGCGGTTGGTTTTGACAATATAGAAGTAAGGGAAGCTACAGATCGCGGAATTGTTATTACCAATACGTCAAGTGCTGAGGTCGATGAGTCGGTTGCAGAACATACATGGGCTTTAATTCTTTGCCTCGCAAGAAGGATAATTGAGGCGGATGAGGCAACTAGGCGTGGAGCATTTAAGGGCTGGGAGCCCGATATTTTTTTAGGAGTGAACCTTGTTGGAAAAACTCTAGGAATAATAGGCCTTGGAAAAATCGGTTCATATGTTGCCAAACGTGCTAGGGGATATGGAATGACAGTTTTATACAATAAACATCAAGCCGATCCTGAAGCGGAAAAGGAATATGGAATTACTTTTTCCCCTTTAGATGATCTTTTGGCTAAAAGTGATTTTGTAACGCTCCATGTTCCTTTAACTGATGAAACAAGACATATGATAAATGCGGCGACATTAGTAAAGATGAAACAGGGAGCCTTTCTTATTAATACCGCAAGAGGTGCAGTTGTTGAGGAGCGGGCTTTAGTAAACTCACTTAGGTGCGGACATTTAGGGGGAGCGGCGTTAGATGTTTTTGAAAACGAACCCGATATTCATCCTGAACTTATTAATATGCAAAATGTAGTTACAACCCCTCACATAGCTTCAGCCACATTTGAAGCAAGGGATAAAATGAGTGAGCAGGTGGTTGAAGCAGTATTAGATACACTTTCCGGAAAGAAGCCTCAAAATATAGTTAACCCCGAAGTTTGGGAGAAAAGAAGAATATGAGATTATTTGATAGAAAAAATGAAGAAGAGGAAATTGGTGATGAGCCTTCCAGAAGAGTGGTTAAATCTAAATTAAAAGATTTAAAACCGGAAAATAGGAAAAGAAGAAAAGAACCGGTTAAACCGTGGGGGAAAAAAGAAAGGCTATTTATTTTTTCCCTTCTTTTGATAACTATTGTGGTCTCTGTATTATTTTCCATTTCCTCAGGTAACTTTGAGGTTCCTAAATTACCATCTTTTAATTTGGACAGTATCTTTAAAGGAAAAACGGTAATTGTCGGAGATAAAAAAGCTGCGGAAAAAGCGGCAAGACGCATAAAAGCAGAAGAAATTATTAGTGATTTTAAAGATAAAACCGAAGATCAAAAAGGAATTTATGCTTTTGAAGTAATTGACCTTTCAGATGAGTTTAAGTTCGGGGTCAATCAAGACGTGGTTATGCAGGCAGCCTCCTTAATAAAACTCCCTCTAATGGCTTATGTTCAGGGGAAGGTCGATGATTCTAAACTCGAAGCAATGGGAAAAAGAAGTGATAATAATGTGTTTAAAGAGCTTGTTACAAAATTCGGAAAAACTACTATTCAGAATTACATAAATAGTTTGGGAATGGAAAATACTTCAATAGAAAAAAATTCTACAACTTCCTCTGAGATAGGGAATATATTTTTGAAACTTTATAAGGATAGAAATGAAAAAATTTTAGGTTATCTAACAGATACTATCTTTGAAAAATGGCTTAAGGCGGGGGTTCCGGAGGGGATTAAAGTCTCCCATAAATATGGGAGAGAAGTTGGGGTTGTTAATGATGCAGGAATAATATATTCCAAAAGTCCTTTTATTTTGGTTATTATGACCCAGGGGGTTAACGAACTTGAAGCAGATAGGCTTATACCTGACTTAACAAAAATGATATACTCGGAATATGAAGAAAATTTTAAGTAACTTTTTTGCAAAACCAAAGATATTCGCAAGAACTTTTTGGAATAGTTTAACCAAGCCATCATATTACAAAGATATAAAAGACGCGAAGTTTTCGTTTTCTTTTAAATATCTACTTTTCCTGTTTTTGGCAATCTCCTTTATCATTGGTCTTAGCCTTTCCGTAAGAATATTGGGTTTTACCTCCCAAACACCAAAAATTGTGGAAAGTATCAAGGGTTTTTTGGTTGAAACCTATCCGAAGGAATTAAAGCTCACATTAAAGGAAAATAAAATTACGACCAATGTCAAAGAGCCATATTTTATCGACCTTAAAGAAGGTAATAAGGCAGCAATTGAACCTTTTAAACACTTTATTGCCATAAGTACAAAAGGCAATTCTGAGGATGTTAAGAAACTTGATTCTTTATTTCTTGTAACCTCTGATAATTTAGTTGTCTCCGAAGGAACCGCAAGCGGAAGTTATAGGGTAATTTCTCTAGCGACCACTCTTTCGAAGATTCCCAATGGAATAAGTATGGATAAAACACTATTCACCTCAATTTTAGATATGTTTACACCATATGTACTAAGAGTCCTTCCCAGAATTATTATTGGAATTGCAATCCTTATTCTTATTTTCTACCCATTATTTAGAGGAACTTTTGGATTCATTTTTGAAGCAATCTTTCTTCTTCCCGCAGCTCTAGTTTTATTTATTGGAGCAAAAATACTAAAGAAAAACCTCTCTTTTGCCAAGACCTATCAGATGTCTCTACATGGGGCAACAATTCCGGTTACTTTATCGTTTGTATTTGGCTTTTCGGGGCTTTACCCATACGTTTCAATTGCCTCATGGATAGCCTTTTTTGTTTTTATGTTTATCACGGTTTCGAAGTTGGATCGTTCTTAAGGTACACTAACTTCAGTTTGGGCTCCTGAATCTAAAATTTGTGGTTGGCCTGAAGGAAGCGGGGTGGGGGTCGGGATGGGTGCGCAGTTTGGGACATTTTCTTTCAAGAAATATTCGGTCTTTCCATAACAATCTTTTTTAATAAGTCCATCGGGTATTTCCCAGTTTTTGCTTTGGGAGTTACCTAATAGATTAACCATTATTTTATTCCAGATAGGGGAAGCTCCAGTTACTCCTGAGGCAACGCGCGACATTGGCGTTGAATTATTGTTTCCTACCCAAACAGCAGTCAGGTAATTTTGGTTAAAGCCGATGGTTAAATTATCTTTAAGGTCGTTGCTGGTTCCTGTTTTTACTGCAACTTCAGAATGATTTGGAATAACTAAATAAGATCTTGTTCCAAATTCAGGCGCACGGGCATTATTATCTCTTAAGATATCAATAAGCTGAAAAGCAACTCTTGGGTCAACAACTTGAGAAAAACTTGGATCTCCATTTTCTTCCAGGGTTTCTCCTTTATAGTTTTTTACTAGTGTAATTGCGTATAAATCTTTTCTTTTACCCATGTCCGCAATGGTTGCAAATACCTGGGTAAGATCTATAAGTTTAATATCTCCTCCCCCCAATGTTAATGAAAGACCATAATTAGAAGGGTCCTGCCATGTCGTTATTCCCATGGCACGTCCTTGCTCAATCATTTTTTCTACCCCATATGAAGCAAGAACTTTGACTGCAGGAATGTTTCGGGATTGGGCCAATGCGCTTCTTAAGGTAATTTTACCCCGATACTCTCCATCGTAATTTCTGGGAGTATATGCGGGAAGACCTGCTACCTTAAATATGGTTGGTGAATCATCAAGAATTGAGGCTGGTGTAAATCCATGGGAAAGAGCATAGGCATAATTGACTATCTTAATAGATGAACCTGGCTGTCTTAGTCTTAAAACTACATTTACATTTCCCCCATTAGGGTCGAAGTAATCTTTTGAGCCAACCATGGCCGATATTTCTCCGGTTTGAGGGTTAATTACGATAGCCGCACCGTTTCCAACCCTAAGGTTTTTGAGTTTATCCACCTCTTCCTTAACTACACCCTGAGCCATTTTCTGAACCTCGTAGTCTAAAGTGGTTGTAACTTCCAAGCCCCCCTTTTCAACAATATCTTCCCCATATTTATCAACCAATATTTGCCTGACATACATGACAAAGTGTGGTGCTTTAATGTCTTTGTTTCCTGGAATAATTCTAATTTCTTCCTTTATTGCCTCTTCTTCCTGTTCGGAGGTTATGAATTTATTTATTCTCATAAGTTTTAAAACCTCGTTTTTTCTTTCAATTGCCAGTTCAGGGTTTTGACCAAATGGAGAAAGTTTTGTTGGACTTACTGTTAGTCCTGCAAGGTAGGCGGCTTCAGAAAGCGTTAGGTTTTTGACCTCCTTACTAAAGTACTCCTGAGCTCCCTCTTTAATTCCATATGCGGTTCCTCCGTAAGAAACCTCATTTAGATACATTTCAAGAATTTGATCTTTTGTAAAAACTCTTTCTACCTGCATTGCCAAGATTATTTCCCTTACTTTCCTGGTAATTGTTTTTTCGGGGGTCAGAAGCGCATTTTTTACAAGCTGTTGGGTTATGGTGGAGCCTCCTGAAAGTTCTCCTTTCTCAACGTTATTAATTATGGCTCTAATGATTCCTCTAATTGAAAAACCAGAGTGGGAATAAAACTCCGCATCCTCCGCAGCTAAGGTAGCAAGCCTTACGTGTAAGGGTATGTCCGATAAAGTAATAAGGGTTCTGTTTTGATCTTTGAAGATTTTGTAAAGAAGTACGCCATTTCTGTCATATATTTTAGTTGAAACTTGTAAAGGTCTTGAGGTTAAGTCTTTGGGGGAGGGAAGGCCCCTAAAGATTGTTATGTAGAAAAAAAGGACGACACAAACAAAAGACAGTATTCCAATAAGAACTTTACAACTAAGTTTTAACTTAGGAACCTTGAAAGCGGGAAGCTTAAACTCTGGAAATCTGATTATAAATTTTGGGAATTTGAACTTAAATTTGGGGGCTTTGTAAATAATTCTTTTAAATTTAGGAAGTTTTATTTTAGGCAGTGAAACTTTTCTGGCTTTTATTCTTAATCGAGTAGCCTTGAGGGTTAAATTTCCGACAAAGTAAAGAAAACCTAATGCAACAATAACAATTAAAGAAAGAGCCCAGTAGAAGGGTTTACCGATTAAGGTGAGTAGCTTTTTAACAGCCTTGAGCATTTGGCGGTATTGTACCAGCTTTAGGTTTAAATAAGAAGGCTATCTAAGCGTTGAATCGTGCGTAAAATGCTGCCTGTTCGATTCCAGCGTTGAAGCCTGGCCTTTCCCCGAATTTCTTTTGAGCATATTCTGTTGTTTTAATAATAGCTTCTGCAGCCCCTTTGGGATTTGTGCCCCTAATCGCCTGAATAGCGGCTCTAACATGTTTTCGATAATCAGGATCATTTGCTATTTCTGCGGCAAGTTGGGTTTGGGGTTTTAATATATTAAGATCATACCTATTAAATGCAGGAATTCGGTATTCATCAACAACCTCGCAAATATCCAAATGGGTGACTGGTTTTATATTTCGTTCCATGACCTGTAGTATATGTAGAGTGCCTATAAATGTCAAGATTATTGAAGCGGATATCGAATTACCGCAGAAGATGAGGCAATGGGGCAATCCATGCAGTAAATAGTTCCTAATGGATCTACGTAAACAGGCCTATTTTGAGTTGAGACTTGATCAGCTGGGGTATCAGCTCCTGCTTGTTGCTGGGTTGAGTTGATAATCGTCAAATCCATTCTTTGTCCCGTTACCTTTTCCGGAATGGTTCCTTCCATGAAGTACTCAAATCTTGTCGGGCATCCGGGATTTCCTTCATCTCCTGAAGGTAGTAGTCCGTCAACCGCACAAATTGTTTTTCCTACAATGCTATCGGGTTGCCCCGGCCATGCATGTCCACTTTCATTTTTGTCATATACTCCCTTTTCAGCTTTATCTAAAACCGCCTTCATTATTTTATTCCATATTGGGGATGCTCCCGATATTCCCGAAACAGCTCCGCTCATGGGCGTATTGTCATTGTTTCCCACCCAGGTAACAACAGCTGCCTGTGGGGTAAAGCCAATAGTCCAGTTATCTCGTCTGTCGTTTGTGGTTCCTGTCTTAACAGAAACTTCAGGGTGATTTTTAACATTTAAGTAGGACGATTCTCCGAAAGCCTGCATTCTGGCATTATTGTCTAGAAGCGCATGCGAGATTAAGAAAGTCACATCAGGTGGAAGGACTCTTTCTCCAGTAAGTTCCACATCCGTCGGTTTTACCTCTTCATATACTTTTCCCTTCCAATCTGTAACTTTGGTAATGGCGAGAAGTGGCTCTTTTATCCCGCTATTTGCAAAAACACCAAAGGCAACAGCCATATCATAGGGTCTAACTTCTCCTCCTCCTAGGGTTAGGGACAAGCCGTAATTTTTGGGATCGGTGAGTGTGGTTAGACCCATTTGATTGGCAAAATAAACTAAGTTATCAACACCGTTTAAAGCAAGAACTCTGACCGCAGGAAGATTATATGAATTTCCTAAGGCAAAGCGCGCCTGTACCAGTCCGTGGAAAGTATTGTCATAGTTAACCGGACAGTAATCTTCCTGACCTGCCACCTTAAAACAGGTGGGAACATCGGCAAGAGCAGTTGCTAGATTTATTTTTTTGTCTCTTAAGGCCAGAGCATAATTAATTGGTTTTATGGATGAACCCGGCTGCCTTTTTGCCAAGGTTACATTTACATTACCATCTTCGTCTTTGGCAAAATAATCGTAAGACCCGACCATGGCTAAGATTTCTCCAGTTTTAGGTCTTGTTACAAGCGCAGCGCCATTTCCAACATTTTGCTTTTTGAGTTTTCCTACCTCAGTTGCAACCGTTGCTTGTGCCAAATCCTGAAGGTCAAGGTCTAAGGTAGTATTTACTCTTAAACCTCCCTGTTCAACTAATTTTTCCCCGTATTTTTCAGTTAACTGCTCCTTTACCCAAAGGGCGAAATGTGGGGCTTTTGGGGGGGTAACTTCAGCGTAGTGTAATTCCTCTTTAGACGCCTTATCGGCCCCCTCCTTGGTTATTTTTTTGTTCTCAACCATATTTTTAAGGACGGTTGCCTGCCTTTCTTTGGCATATTCTGGGTGTGCCCCAAAGGGTGAATATCTTGTGGGAGATTGGGGAAGGCCGGCAAGAAGGGCAGCTTCGGCCAAAGAAAGATCTTTAGCGGGTTTATTAAAGTAAAGTTCGCTTGCAGATTCAATTCCGTATGCAGTTGAGCCGTAAGGGATTTGATTTAAATACATCTCAAGTATCTGGTTTTTGGTATAAATGGTTTCGACAACTAAAGTTAGGGCAAACTCTCTAATTTTTCTTCTAATTGTTCTTTCTTGGGTTAAAAGGGAGTTTTTAACAAGCTGCTGGGTTATAGTTGAACCTCCCTGAAGCTTTCTTTTGAAGATAATATTAAAGACGGATCTCACAATTCCTGTCGGAGAAAATCCCGAATGTTTGTAAAACTCTTTGTCTTCAATTGAGACAGTGGCATCTACTACATACTGGGGCAAATCCTTTATGTTAATTGGGGTTCTTCTTTGTTGAGTATAAATTTCATAGATTAATTTTCCATTTCTGTCAAAAAGCTTAGTTGAAACAGGTATTGCATCCGATGAAAGCTTGGTTGGAAGTGGAAGCCCCCAGAAAAGCCAGAGGGAGACGGATATAAGGACTGAAAAAAAGATTGTTTTTTTGCGATTTTTCCCTTCCTTCAGAAAAGCCTTAATTTTTTCAAATAATTTCCTTGCCATGATATATTGATATTATATGGATAATGTCTACAAAAAGAAATTCTGGTGGCCGAAACTGGAACAAGATATTCGGGAACTTTTGGACGAATCATTTCTTTTACTTAAACTATTTGAGGAAGAATCAGGAAAATTTAAAGATTATTCGTTTGTCGTTTTTCCGGCAGCCAAAGCGTATGAAGGTTTTTTAAAAAAGCTTTTTTTGGATAACGGATTTATTACCCAAGATGATTACTTCGGAAAGCGTTTCAGAATCGGCAAGGCCTTAAATCCCTTTCTCGAGAATGAAATTAGAAATGAAAGCGTGTATGACAGGATAGTTTCCCATTGCGGGGGAAAGAGGTTGGCTGATTTTTTTTGGGAAACCTGGAAAAGTTGCCGAAACACAGTTTTTCATTGGTTTCCCAATGAAAAAAACATAGTTACTCTACCTGAGGCGGAGCAAAAACTAGATATGATTGTTAAGGCAATTGATGAAGCATATAAAGAGTGCGATACTAAATAAATGCCCAAAAAAGAAAAAGTAATTAGAAACATTACAATCTATGCAATCTTCATATTAATAGTCTGGGGATTTTACAGAGTACTAATTAAACTTCCAGATAATGTTGAGGAGTTAATCTTAAAACCTATTATTTGGCTGGCCCCCTTATTTTTTCTTCTTAGAAAAGAAAAACTTGGAATTTCATCTTTAGGAATAACCCTCAAGAATTTATTCCCTGCGGTTTATTTAAGTCTTGGATTGGGGGCCATATTTGCAATAGAGGCAATATTTTTAAATTTTCTAAAGTACAAAACTTTCAATTTTGGAGCAAACATAGGAGAGGGGGGATTAATGCTTTCCTTAGCAATTTCCTTTGCAACTGCTTTTTCAGAAGAGGTCTCTTTTAGAGGCTACATCTTTAACAGGCTTTGGGGAGTTTTAAATAATGAATGGTTGGTAAATATCCTAACAAGCTTTGTTTGGGCCTTGGTACATATTCCTGTAACCGTGTTTGTTTGGAAATTAAGTCTTTCCGCGGCAGCTTTATACCTATTCCTTACTTTCCTTTTCGGAATGGGATCAGCATTTGTTTTTGCCAGAACCAAAAATGTGTTTTCATCAGTATTCCTTCATGTCCTTTGGCAATGGCCAATAATACTTTTTAGATAATTAATTACTTTTATTGACAAGCAAAATTCTCAGCTGTAAGATGGGCGCATATGACACAAAGGGAAAGGTTACCAGAACCTGCTAGCTGGAGGCCGGTTTCGCACAGGTTTTATCAAGGACCAGAAATTGTGAATAGTGAAACCCCAGATTTTATAGAATTTGCTGAACAATCGAGGGCAAGATGGGATGTTCTTGAATGTTTAAAGGTGAAAATAAAGCGCTTATTAAATAAAGGAACTCCAACCAAAAAAGCTTGACGGGAACTGAGTAAAGAAGTAGTATTGTAACTACCCGATGCTAAAAAGAATTGCGGTAGTTTTGTCTACAGTTACCCTAGCCTTTATTATTCTTTCTATATCAGTTCTTCGTTCATCTGCGATTAGACCTTCTATTGATGTTTATTCAGCAACTCCCAAACCGGAATTGAAGGCTGAAGATATGTCTGACAAAGTTGAAATAGCTTACGTAATGCCTTTTCCTGGAAGGATTCTTCCCGACAGTCCATTCTGGTCTCTGAAAGCACTAAGGGATAAAGTGTGGATGATAGTTACCACAAATCCAATGAGAAAGGGAGAGCTATCACTTCTTTTTGCAGACAAAAGATTAATGGCAGCGAACGAACTTTTTAAATTGAATAAACCCCAACTTGCCCTTTCAACTTTAACTAAAGCCGAGAAGTATCTGGAAGAGGCCAGTACTATTGAGGGGAGAGAGAGGCAAAGGGGACTAGATACAAAATCATTCTTGTTTACTTTGTCAACATCCTCCTTAAAACACCGTGAGATTATTGAAAATATGCTGAATATAGTTCCCGACGACATTAAACCAGAAGTTATTAAGACAGAGGATTATCCCAAAAATGTCTACAAGGTAACTCGAGATGCTCTTCAATCCCAGGCAGTTTCCGCTCCAGAAAATCCCTTCGATACCAACTAAACTTAGTTTTTGGTTTCAAATACTTCTCCATATATTTTTCGTTGATTTTCTTTTTCAAATAATAACCGAAGAAAAACTGCGGTTATCTTTGTTTTTTAGGCAGGGGCTCGCTTTGGGGTGATAGTTTTTGACATAAAAGTTGCTAGTTGACGTTGCACAGTTGGTGTTGATATATACGTTATACAACTATATCTAGCGTATTTTGTTTTCATTAGTGAAACTATATTTTCGATATGAAATGTCCTTTTTGCCAGTTTAATGACTCGGAAGTTTTGGAATCAAGAGTTTCTGAAGATGGAGGCTCGATTCGAAGAAGAAGAGAGTGCCCTAAATGCAAAAAAAGGTTTACTACGCAGGAAAAAGTTAAAGATTCGGTTCTTTGGGTGATTAAAAAAGATGGAAGAAGAGAGCTTTTTGACAGAGAAAAGATTAAAAGGGGGATCGTCAGAGCTTTAGAGAAAAGACCTGTAGGAATGGCCGTGATTGACCAAATTGTGGGGGATGTTGAAAGCGAGATGTTAAGAGAGGAAAAAGAGGAAATCCCAACAACTGTGATAGGCAAAGCAGTTTTAAAGAGGTTAAAAAAAATAGATAAAGTAGCCTGGCTACGTTTTGCCAGCGTTTACTTTGAATTTGAAAATTTAGATGATTTTGAAAAGATAATAGAGTCCAAGAAATAAAATATGTTACAAACTGTTAAAAAGAGTAAAAGTAGGGAATTAAAATTAGCAATTAAGAAGTTTGAAAAAAATGGTCATAATGGGAATTCTAAAATTTCTCATCTTTCTCTGGAATCCTTGATTTTTACACCTTACGAAAAAATTAAAGAAGAAATTTACAAAAAAGTAGGATCAATGCCAAAGCTTCCCAAAGATCTTAATAAAGGTATTTGGACCGAGCAGGCAATCAAAGTTTTGAATGAGAGATATTTGATGAAGGATGACAAAGGAAAGGTTATTGAGACCCCCGAAGATATGTGTTGGAGAGTTTCCTGGGAGATAGCCTCAGCGGAGGCAAGATGGGGAAAAACAAGAAGGGAAGTAATTGAAATTAGTAAAGACTACTACGATTTATTAATCAAGCATGAGTTTCTTCCAAATAGCCCAACTTTGATGAATGCCGGGACGGGCAATATGCTTCAGTATTCAGCCTGTTTCGTAATTCCTGTCGATGATTCTATCGAAGGAATTTTTGACGCATTAAAATATCAGGCATTAATACATAAAACCGGGGGAGGTACGGGGTTTTCCTTTTCCAGGCTTAGACCGAATGGGTCTATGGTCAAAACTTCGTCGGGTACAGCTTCCGGACCAGTCTCCTTTATGAGAATTTTTGATGCGGCCACAAATGAAGTCAAACAAGGTGGGAAAAGACGGGGAGCAAATATGGGGATATTAAGAGTTGATCATCCGGATATCTTGGAATTTATTCACTGCAAGGAAGAAGGAGGAATTACAAACTTTAATATTTCGGTAGGAATTACCAATAAATTTATGGAAGCTTTTAAGGTAGGGAAAGATTATGAACTTGTTAGTCCCAAGACAAAACAGGTCGTGGGTAAGCTTTCTGCAAAGAAAGTTATGGATGAGATTGTCAAAGGAGCATGGAAAACTGGAGACCCTGGAGTAATTTTTCTTGATAGGATGAATGAAGGTGCAGCAAATCCAGTGCCCATGCTGGGACCTATTGAATCCACAAACCCCTGTGGGGAAGTTCCTCTTTATCCTTTTGACTCCTGTAATTTGGGAAGCATTTTTTTAACCTACTTTATTAAAGAAGAGGGAGGTATCAAAGACGTTGATTGGGAAAAACTTGAAAGAGTAACAAGAACTTCAGTCAGGTTTTTAGATGGTGTTATCGAAATTAACCCTTACACCTTGCCTCAAATAAGACAAACTTCACTGGCTGTAAGACGAGTCGGATTAGGAGTAGGCGGTTGGGCGGATTTACTGGTCGAACTGGGTATCCCATACGATAGTGAAGAAGCCTTGATTCTAGGAGATAAATTAATGAACTTTGTAAACGAAAAAGCCAAAGAAGAATCAATTAAACTTGCAAAAGAAAGGGGTCCTTTCCCTCTTTGGCAGGAATCAATTTACAAAGATGAGTTTCCCAGAAGAAATTCAACAGTTACAACAATTGCTCCAACCGGAACAATATCTATAATTGCAGGAAGCTCATCAGGAATAGAACCTCTTTTTGCAATTGCCTACGAGCACATAGTTCGGGATAAACATTTAGATAGAAAACTTGCCTTTGTTAATCCGAAATTTGAGGAAATCTTAAGACAAAGGGGGGTTTGGTCTGAAGAAATTAAAAACAAAGTTGCCAAAGTAGGGGTTGTTAGAGAAATTAAAGATATTCCTGAGGATATTAGAAAGACTTTTGGTACTGCTCACGAAATAGACCCTATTTGGCATATTAAAATGCAGGCCGCATTTCAAAGTCACACTGAAAATGCGGTATCAAAAACCATTAACCTTAGGCATGACTCAAAAGAAGAAGATGTTGAGAGTGCGTATCTTATGGCTTGGGATATGGGTTGCAAAGGAATAACTATATTTAGGGACGGCAGTAAAGATACTCAGGTTTTAAACCTTGGTTTAAACGACAAAAAAGAGACAAACGGGGTAGTTAAAGAAGTTTTCCAGGAGCCTTTAATATCAAGACCATTTAGGGTTTCTGGTTCAACCTACAGGATTACAACTCCAATGGGAACAGCATTTATAACAATTAACGAAAATGAAAAGAGGGAACCCATTGAACTGTTTGTAAATATTGGAAAAGCTGGAAGTGATCTTGCTGCCATGGCGGAAGCCTTAGGTAGAACCATTTCAACCGCGTTTAGATTTAGGGGGGACCTTTCTCCTAAGGAGAGGGCAAAGGAAATTGCCCTGCAACTTTCAGGAATAGGTGGAAGAAGGTCAATCGGATTTGGACCAAACAAAATTCTTTCTCTTCCGGATGCTGTCAGTATTGCTCTTTCCTGCCATTATGGCTTCAAAATCAATGGAAATTTGACTGTTGGACAATTTTTAGGTGGAAACGGGGCCTTACCAAGCGGAACCGTATCTACTGTGAGGGCTACCCAGCATCAGGAAACTGATGCATCTTTAGACCCCGCAGCAGTTGCGATTTCGCTTAGTGAGGCTCATATAGGGGATATCTGTCCATCATGTGGAGCTTCAGCTTTAGTATATGAGGAGGGCTGTTCTAAGTGCCATGCTTGTGGACATTCTGAGTGCTAAGGTATAATCCGACTTAAACATGGACATAAAGGTTTGGGTTGCCACAAAGGCCTTTCTTACCTATAGAGGCAAGGTTTTGATACTTCGGGAAGCTGATAAATACAAAGACGGAACAAATTTGGGAAAATACGATGTGGTTGGGGGAAGAATTAGGCCAGGACAGAGATTTAACGAAAGCGTTCTTAGAGAGATAAAGGAAGAAACTGGTTTAATTGCAAAAATCGGAAAGCCTTTTTATGTTGGTGAGTGGAGACCAGTTATAAGGAATGAACACTGGCAAATTGTAGGAACATTTTTTGAATGTGGCGTCAAAACGGGTAAGGTTCGACTAAGTAAGGACCACGATAGTTATTTATGGATTAACCCCAAAGAGTATAAAAAATATAAACTGATTGAAAATTTAGCTCCTGCCTTTAAGGCATATTTAATAAGATGAGCATATACACAAAAAAGGGGGATAAAGGAGAGACGGGACTTCTCGGGAAGGAAAGGTTCTCTAAAGCAGATTTAATCTTCTCCGTTATTGGAACTATTGATGAGGCAAACTCTCATTTGGGACTGGCAGCCTCCTTAATTAATCCGAAACTGCTTCACAAAAACATTCTCAAAAATAAGATTGAACAGGTCCAAAAAACGCTTTTTGAACTAGGCTCTATATTTGCAGGGGCAAAAGTTTCAATTTCGAAAAGCGTTGTTAAGAAATATGAAAAAGAAGTAGATAGCTGGATAAAAATAATGCCGCAAAGAAAGAATTTCATACTTCCGGGGGGGTGCCCTGCGTCGGCAGAGTTATTTATAGCCCGTTCGGTTGCACGTAGACTTGAAAGGGAAGCGGTTGCTTTTTCCAAAAACCACGAGATTAAACCCGGAGTTTTAATTTATATAAACCGACTTTCATCTTATTTATATGTTTTGGCAAGGTATATTAATTTTCAAGGTGGGGTTAGGGAAACAGTCTGGGAAAAATAACATTCAGTCTCGTGTATAATGGATTATCATGCCCATGTTTCCCGAAAGAGAAAAAAATGTTATTGAAACCCCCGAAGAAGGATCTGCCTTAACAATTGAAAGAAAAGAAGTTGTTACTCCAATCCCGATTACTTTTCAAAAACAGGTTAAATCTGACTCAGGGAAGCCCTTAATTCAAGTTCCTGGACAGGGAGGAAGGATTAAAATAACAATTCCTAAATCCCAAGTTGAACTGGAAAATCTTACTAAAGGTTCAATTTCTGACTCAATTACCTGGTTTGCTGCGTTTTGGATTAGAATGATTAAGAAAGCAGTTCATTTCGGTTGGGAGCTTTTAGGGGGACATTAATAATGGTTACAGATACTTTATTTAATCTTAATTTTGTAATTACCATACTTATCTCTGCGGGGGTTGCCGCAGTTCTTCTTGTTGCCTTAGGACAAATTGGACTAACCTTTTTTAAACATAGAGGTAGAGAAGAAAGATCAGTCGATTCGGTTTTCCTTCAGATTGCGGTACCTCGTAATAACGAAACAAAAATCGACGCAATGGAGCAAGTGTTTTCTTCCCTTTATACGATTAAAAAGGGGGGCTGGAAACAAAAGTTTTCGGTTCAACCAACAGTCTCTTTCGAAATTGTGGCTAAACAGGAAGATATTAGATTTTTTGTCTGGTGCCCAAAAAAGCTTCAGGACCTTGTAGAAAAGCAGATTAATGGAGGTTTCCCTGAAGCGGAAATCAAAGAAGTTTCGGAAGAAAGCATATTTACCCAAACAGGAAAAGTTGCTTATAAAGCTCTTCAATTATCCAAGGCAAATTTCTATCCTTTAAAAACTTTTAAAGATTTGGCAACAGATCCATTAAGTACAGTTACCTCAACTCTTGCCAAGATGGGTCCGGGGGAGGGAGCCGTTATTCAAATATTAATATCCCCGGCAGAATCAGATTGGCAAAAGTCGGGAAGCAAATTTATTTCGGATACTAAAAAACAGGAGTCAGATCCTGAGAAAGCGAAGTTTTCAACTCCGGCAAAAACACTGGAAGCGGTTGAAAGCAAAGTTGCAAAACCCGGTTTTGAAACTTCAATTAGAATTGCTGTTGTTTCAGAAACATCAGAAATTGCTAAATCCCATCTTGATAATATAGTTTCTGCATTTGGCCAATTTGCATCAGACACAAACCTTTTAAAGAAAAGAAAAATTCTTAATAAGGGAGCATTTATGGAAGATTTTCTTTATAGATATCAGCCCATGTTTAATCTTCCAGGAACGGGGAATAGGCATTCCGTATTAAATTCGGAAGAGCTTGCCACCATATTTCACTTTCCCAATAAACAAATAACAACACCGCATATTTTCTGGCTTAATGCAAAAACCGCCCCTGCTCCTTCCCAAATTCCCACAGAGGGACTTTTCTTGGGAAATAGCACCTACCGTGGAATTACAAGGCCAGTCTTTATATCCGATGAAGACAGAATGAGACACGTCTATATTATCGGAAAAACCGGAACAGGAAAGTCAGAACTTCAAAAAGATATGATTATTCAAGATATTAAAAACGGCAAAGGCCTTTGTTTTATTGATCCTCACGGGGATGCCTTGCAGGATATATTAAAACAGATTCCTCCGGAAAGGGCGGAAGATGTTATTTACTTTAATCCAGCCGATACCGAAAGGCCGATGGGAATTAATCTATTAGAGGCAAAAACAGAAGATGAAAAACACTTTGCCGCAACCTCAATTATCAATATGATGTATAAACTTTTTGATCCATATAAAACGGGAATTGTAGGACCGAGGTTTGAACACGGAGTAAGAAATGCAATGCTTACAGCAATGTGCGAGGAGGGAAGCACGTTTGTTGAGGTTATGCGTATTATGACCGACTCGCGCTATGTCCAGGAACTTCTTCCGAAAGTTCAAGATCCTATTGTAAGAAGGTATTGGACGGATCAGATTGCCCAAACCGCGGATTTTCATAAATCGGAAGTTCTTGATTACACGGTTTCTAAATTCGGAAGGTTTGTTACAAATAAACTGATTAGAAACATCATAGGACAATCCAAGTCGTCATTTGATTTTAGAAAGATTATGGACGAAGGGAAAATTATCTTAATCAGTCTTGCCAAGGGAGAGTTGGGAGAAGAAAACTCCAATTTCTTAGGACTTATTTTAATTCCAAGAATTTTAATGGCAGCCATGAGCAGAGCAGACATTTCAAGGGAAGAAAGACGCGACTTTTACCTTTATGTCGATGAGTTTCAGAATTTTGCAACCCCGGACTTTGCAACCATTCTTTCTGAATCAAGAAAATATGGACTGGGTCTTTGTGTTGCCAACCAATTTATAGGCCAGGTTGAAGAAGAGGTTAAAAACGCAGTTTTTGGAAACGTGGGAACAATTATTGCCTTTAGGGTGGGTGTAACTGATGCCAATTATCTTCAACATGAATTTACTCCAACTTTCGCGGAAGATGATCTTCTTAATGTCGAAAGGTATCATGCTTATATTAAAACTACGGTTCACAACGAACCTGTTCCTCCTTTTTCAATGGATTTAACCAAAGACTTAGCCAAACAAAAAGCAGCGGAAAATATAAGGGTGGCGGAGATAATAAAAGAAATGAGTAGAATTAAATATGGAAGAGACGAGAAAATTGTGGAAGCGGAGATTACAAGGAGAGCCAGACTCTAGTTGATTTTATTTGTCTTTTCCCGTAGTATCCTAATATTGAATATGAATATAGGCGTTATTGGTTGGGGATTTGTAGGCCAGGCAACAGGAAAAGGACTGGCAACAAATAAGAATAACAAGATCTTTGTATATGATAAACAAAGAACAAGCCCATTAACCCTAGAGGAAGTTACCCAAAAGAGCGAGTTTGTTTTCATTTGCGTTCCAACTCCAATGCATTCTGATTATTCCGGAATGAGTATGGCAATTGTTGAAGAAGTTGCAGGACAGGTTGCAAAAGTAGCTAAAGGTACAGAAAAAATTGCGATTGTTAAATCAACTGTTCTTCCGGGAACAACTGCAGGATTTATCAAAAAATACCCCAAAGTTAATTGGGCCATGAACCCAGAATTCCTGACTCAAAATAATGCAAACAAAGACTTTTTAAACCCCGCAAGAACAGTGATTGGGGCATCAAGCAAGGCCGTTGGGGAAAGAATAAAAATGCTATATCAGACAATTTATCCCAAGGACCAGACTTACCACATTATGGACACAACATCGGCAGAGCTTACAAAATATATGAGCAACAATATGCTTGCAGCAAAGGTTTTAATTGCAGATGAATTTTATTTTCTAGCAAAGAAAGTAGGAGCTAACTACGATGAAGTAAGAAAGGCCGTTGAGGCGGACCCGAGAATAGGAACTCACCTTAGAGTTCCTGGACCTGATGGAGATGTTGGTTTTGGGGGAGCATGCTTTCCAAAGGATATGATTGGAATATTGGGGCTTGCAAGGAAATTAAAGATAGACATGTCGGCACTATCGGCAATTTGGCAGAAGAACTTGAGGATTAGAAAGAACAGAGATTGGGAACATATGACCTCGGCTTTCAGAGAGAAGAAAAAATAGCCTCAAATTACTACTTTACTTCGGTATTTATTCTTATTATAGTTAATATTGGGAAGAGTAATACATATGGCAAGAGTATTGGAACATAGAGAGGCGTTGAGACTTAGGAAAGAAGGGAAAAGCTACAGTCAGATTAAAACCGCTTTAGGAATAAGTAAAAGTACTCTAAGCGATTGGCTTCATAAATATCCACTTACTAGAGAGCAAATAAATTCTTTGAGAAGTTTAAGTGAAAAAAGGATAGAAAGGTATAGTAACACCATGCGTAGAAAGAGAGAGGAAAGACATCGTCTCTATTACACCCAGGAAAAAGAAAAATGGTTTCCTTTTTCTGAGAGAGAACTGTTTATTGCAGGACTATTTCTATATTGGGGGGAGGGGAACAAAGCGGACAGAAATGTTGTGAGCGTAAGTAATACCGATCCGAGTGTAATTAAGTTTGCCATTAACTGGATAATTAATTGTTTATATATCTCCAGAAGTTTTGTTCGTATTCAACTCCATTTATATAGCGATATGGATATTAATGAAGAAACAGACTATTGGGCCAGACAATTAGATCTTAACAAAAACCAATTCTGTAGACCTTATATTAAGGAAAGTAAGAAAACAAGCCTTGATCAGAAAGGTCTTTTTGGTCACGGAACGTGTAATATTAGGGTTTGTAAAACAGAGATTAAAGAGAGAATATTGATGGATCTGAAAGCAGTATCCGACATCTATAGTAGGGTTTAGATAGTTTTTTGGTATAATTGCCTCAATGGGTCCGTCGTTCAACGGTAGGACACGCGTCTTATAAACACGGAACGAAGGCTCGACTCCTTCCGGACCCACAAGGGAAGTTTATAACTCTATGAGGGCTTGACGTTTACCTGATTCAGTAACTCCAGCTAGTTCAAGATAACGTTCTGTAGTTGATAGTCTTTTGTGTCCTGAAACCTGGGAAAGAAGAACAAGATCAACCCCTGCTTTAATGTTTTCAATCATGAAAGTTGTTCTTAAATCATTAACTGAATAATTCGGAATTTCTGCCCTTTGCATATATCTATCAATTGCCGCTCTAATGTTTCTTACTGCAATTGGTTTTCCTGTTTTACTTATAAATACATACTCTGATTCTATTTTTGGACGGTTGACCAAATATGCATCTAAGGCATCTTTTGCGGGTTTATTAAGAGGAATTGACCTTTGGGCCTGTGTTGCGTATGCCTCAACATTAATGGTTCCGTCTTTTACATCTTCTGTTTTAAGATTGGCAACTTCCGATATTCTCATTCCCGTTTGCAAGATGAGTTCAATCATGGCAGCAATTCTTGAATCTCCCCTGACAACATCCCTTAGGGCCCTATATTCAAGCTGAGAAAGAAACTTGGGAAGAGAATTTTCCACCTTTGGGTGGGATACTGCATTTGAAGTGTCGGTTGTTGAGAGGCCTTCAGAAACAAGCCATCTAAAGAAGGTTTTTACGGCATTAAGTTTTCTAGAAACTGATTTTGGTGTGTATTTTTGGGAAAGGAGAGTGTCTCTAAAACTTTCCAAATCTGAAGACACTACCTGTTCCAAAAGCGGTTTATTAATATTTAAAAGAAATTTAACTAACTGTTCCAAATCTGCTCTATAGGCGATAACCGTAGAAGGGGACCTTCCTTTAACTTTTAAGCTTTCAATAAACTTGGGAACCAGGTTTTTGACTGTCTCTTGTGTCATAATATTGATTAATTGTGGGTAGTGATCCTATATTATAGTTACAATTTTCTTTAAGTCAACACTATGGGAGAAAAACTAAAGCAAAACCTCGGAAAGGTAAGAGTTTATCTTCTTATTCTTTTTGTTTTTCTTTTTAGTCTTTCACTATTTAGAAACATTTTAAAGATAAATGAAGCTAAAGGGAGGATACAAAGGGAAAAAGAGAAGGTAATAAAATTGGAAGAGGAAGGAAGGGTTTTAGAAGAAGAACTTAAAAAGATGCAGGGAAATGAATTTTTAGAAAGAGAGTTAAGGGACAAACTCGGGCTTGCCAAAAAAGGAGAAAGTGTAGTTATCCTTCCAGATTCCGAAACTCTTAAAAAATTGGTTCCTGAAATTCCTGATGAAAAAGACTATCTTCCTGACCCAACTTACGTAAAGTGGATGAAACTTTTTGACATTAATATATGACATTTATTAAAAAGAAAGAGGATTTTATCTGTAAGGTTTGTGGGACGGAAGTAAAAGGAACGGGTTATACAAACCACTGTACAAACTGTCTTTGGAGTCTCCATGTAGATGAAGAAGTTCCGGGGGATAGAGCCTCAAGATGCAAAGGACTTATGGAACCTATTAAGGCAGAAATAGAAAAAGGGGAATATATCTTAACTCATAAATGTAAGATATGTAAAAAAGTAATTAAAAACAAAACTTCGGAAGAGGATAACTTCGAAGAAATACTTAAACTAATTTAATCTTCATACTCTTCGTTATATGATCTTCCGACCGGTTCCTGCGTCGGCGAAACCGGGCGTGAATATGGAGATTCGTTTCTATTAACCGGTTGTGGAGATTTTCGAACTACGACAACGACTTCATCTGTCTGTTGCAGTCCTTCTTTGTTATCAGAAGTAGGGGTTTGTTTTTTCGGATCAAATTCACTCATAATCGATATAATACATCTTCTAGTAAACTTTTCAACTTGTTATGGGAGTTGGAAGAAATAAGAAACTACTTTTTGATCCAAACTATACCTGTTTATATACCTGATTTAAGGTAGAAGTAAAAAATGGTTTTGATCCTATTCATTATGTGACTCTTGGATTGTCTCAATTAAGCCAGTTCCTCTTTTTTGGAGTTGCGTTTTATCCCTGTACATTTCCTTTATGTCCGAAAGCAAACCCCTCTCTGCTGCACTAAGAACAAGTTTGGGTTTTTGTCCTTTTTTTATAGTGAACCTGAATATTAACTCTCTTACTTTTGAAGCTAGTATGGTTGAATTATGTTGAATCTCCAAATCAAGTTGTGCCAGTTCTCCAAAAACTGAAAATGGATCTCCTGCCTCAGTCTGATGATTTCTTTCTTCGTCTACCATGGTTGGGATTATAATGAAATGAAGCAATAAGTCAACCTATAGGACTATATATTGCGGGGATTTGGAGAAAATAAGTAACGTATTCCTTGTCCAAACCACACCTATTTATATACCTGATTTGAGATAAGTTTGACAGTAAGGAATTGGCGTTGTATATTTCCTCAGTGGAAAGAAAACTTAGGTCACAAGAAGAAATACTTCAGGCTTATAATATTTTAGACTCTTTGTATAAAGTAGCTACAAATGGTGAAGTTTCTGCTCCAGTATCTATGTTGTCTGCGGTAAGAGAGTTTCCTAATGGAAGTAGTTTTAGAGTATCTAAACATGATAGGGTGCTTCACATTCAAGTGATTGAAAAAAATGGAGAGGAAATTCATTTAGGCACAAATGTGGATGGGCTCTCGAATATTGAATTCGTTGGCAAAAACGGTAAAAGAAATACTGTCACAGTAGAAGATATTGAAAAAAATGATGATATTGAGCACGTAAATCGCTTTAAAGGGCTTGTAATAGATATCACTCCGTGGATTGTCGGAAGGTATTTGAGCGAAGAGTCAAAACCGTTTCCAGGAGTAAAAATTCTTAAGAAGTTTATAGCTTAGTGGATAAAGTGTGAACGTATCCCTTTTAGTTTTATGTTCGGGGATTGGAAGAAATAAGAAATTACTTCCTTACTCAAATAACACCCGTATTTATACCGGATTTATGGCGAAGTTATTAATAACATGGTAGACATTTGACAATTATTAACTGCTAGATTAATCTACTGGTATGAATGAAGGGGAAGAAAGGAAATATAAACAAAAAATTTCCGGAAGGAGAGTAATAATAAAAGCAAGATTTCACCCTGATAGAAAACCGCCCCAAACAGAATATTGGGTAAGTGGAAAACTAAAGGGGACACATATTCCGGAAGGTTGTGGAGGGGTAATTGCCGATATTATCAGTCCCGAGATGCTTCTTAAGAGACTAAGGGTAGAAATAAAGGACATGATGTACAAACCTCCGACACAACCCAATATCATAGAAGAAGGTTAATTTAATTTTTCACCAGAATAAAAATTCTCAAGTTTTTGAAGTTAAAATTACGTATTGCGGGGATTGGAAGAAATAAGAAATTACTTCCTTCCTCAAACTATACTCGTTTTTATACCAGATTTAAGATTAAATTGTTTGGCTGGCGGATAAAGTTGGTAAATTACTATAATTTCCATTGATATTTCCAGTGCGGACATCTTACTTCTTCTAATTTACCTTCTCTTCTTTGTGTAATCTGACTACCCTGATATGTGAATTTTCTAGACTGTTTGTCAGACATGTAGACTCTCGTTTCTGGTCCTGGGACTATTTCACAGATTACTTTTAATCGGTCAACGGAAAAATCATCATTGTTATCTAGTTTAGCGGGGTTAACTGTTACTTTTTCCACTCTTTTACCAACAAGAGGACAACGTGAGCAGTATCTATAGTGTGATGGTCGTATAACTTCCGTTTGGCAAGGTTACCACAAGGACATTAGAAGGTAAAGTTGAGAGTTATGGTAAGCGAGCTAAGTCAAGGTTAATTATAAGGATAAAAACCCGTGTTTCGGGGATTGGAAGAAATAAGAAACGATTTCTTTAGTCAAACCTCACCCGTTTTATACCTGATTTACGCACAAGTTACCTTTGATATATACTTATCGAGTATGTCAGCCGATTTTTATCAACTTTTAGGTGTATCCAGAAATGTAAGTTCGGATGAATTAAGGGAAGCATTTAGAGAAAAGGCTTTAGAAAACCACCCAGATAGAATTAGTCATTTGCCTGATGATGAAAAAATGAAGAGAGAGGATTTAATGTATCAAATAAATGAAGCCTATGGTATTTTGTCTAATCCTCAAAAAAGAAAAGACTATGACAGAATAAGTGCTGAAAACGCTACATCAAGAAGAAGTCCTGAGGGGTCGACAAGGACAAGTTCTGGGAAGCCAGCCACGAGTTACGAAGACTTATTTTCCAGCATTTTTAGCGACAAAGGAGCCTTTGGAGGAAATCCGTTTGGAAATATGGGAAACTGGGGCGACTTTTTCGGGCCAGCAACTAAAGAGGAAAACCACTTTATGATTCCTGAAAATGATTGGGGGTTACTTGCGGCCCTAAAAATAGCTTACGAATCAAAAACTGACGGTAAATGGAGAGTTAAAAAGGCCGAAGACGATAAGAGAAGGTGGATGCCTGAGGAAGTCTACTCGGTTAAAAAAGAGGGGGAAAATGTATTTGTGTTTAGAAGAATCACGGATTGGAGAAGTGAGTGGGATAGGAGTAAAAGTATTAAAGCTAGAAAAGAAGGAAATATGTGGGAAACTGAGGAAATGAAAGCTGATACGTTTTTGGGCGAATACTATCTATGCGGAAAAGGTAGAAGTAATCTGATGGAATCATATAATTTGCCTTTTGGATTTGATAATTATCTTCAAGCATTAAAGAGTCTTGCTAGTAAATTTGCCAGTAAAGAAAGAGATAATGAAGACAAATATGATGTTACGGAAGAGTTAGGGGTAATGAATCAGTACGGAAGATACAGTTCAAAAAACACACGAATTGAGGGACAGTCTTTGTGGAAAGATGATACAAGTAGAGAATGGGTAAGAAAGATTTCCTTTAATGATTTTTGGAAACGGATGTCTCAAGCCGAAAGTCGGGTGGTTCAGGTAGAGGGTGCCCTAAAAACTACAGAGAATCAAACAAAATCCTCAGGTGAAAATCTGGGCTAGAGATTCTAAATAATATAGCAGAAAAATAGAATTTGGAATAAATTAGAACCTAATAAAAAAGAGCGTATTTACGTTCTTTTTAAATACTTTGGCTGCGGGGATTGGAGGAAATTAGTACCGAGTTTGTTCAGTCTCCGTCTCGTTCCGTATATCTACCAAATCTTTTAGATAAAAGTGCTCGTTTAATTAAATTTGCAGACCTGAATCTACCTTCCGCCTTCTCTGCGTTTGCTATGTTATTAACTGCGTAATCATTTGAAGAAGTATCAATTTCATAACCCAAATCCTTTACTATTATATGTATGGTCCCACTCAAATCAACACACGCACTATCCTCATCGCTATATTGCCCACTTTGCATACCGTTGTTAATTGCTTCACGAATAGATGTTTTGATTTTCAACTTGTCAGCTCTAGATATTTCTCCACCAATCTTACGGATAATCATCTCCTCAAACCAACCAATATCGCTTTTCATGAAATTTACTGCATTTTAATAGAGATTTTGATATAACACAACCTGAATGAGATTTCTATTGTGTTGCGGGGATTGGAAGAAATAAGAAACTACTTCCTTGCCCAAACCACATCTGTATTTATACCAGATTTAAGATGAAATATTATTTCAATTATCTTCTAGGTTGAAATAACTTACTTTAGTAACTGTTGCACAACTAGCACTGGAGAGCCATTGTTTCCTGCCTTTTATATCGGGTTGTGGTTTAGTTAACTCAGCTTCAATTATGGCATAGCCTTTATCGCCTGTTTTTCGTGCTTTTTGTGTACCATTGTAGCTAGCGTTTTGTTGAACGTCAGAATCCCAAAACCAGACTCCAGTTTGGCCCTCAATACAAGTGTGATTTTCAAACCCTCCATCTTCAATTTTTTTGGCGTTACCGGAAGATGTTCCGTGATAACCTTTTATTAGTTGTCCGCTTTTTATTTTTTTTAAAAGGTCTCCGTTAATTTGTTGGTCGCCATAACATTCATTTCTCATAGGGGGATTATAGTAAAAAGAAGAGAAACAATCAACCTATAGGATTATATGTTGCGGGGATTGGAAGAAATAAGAAACTACTTCCTTGCCCAATCCGTGCTTGTTTATATACCTGATTTAAGGTAGAAGTAAAAAATGGTTTTGGTCCTATTTATTATGTTACCTCCGGATTGTCTCAATTAAGTTATTTCCTCTTTTTTGTAGTTGCGTTTTATTCCTGTACATTTCCTTTATGTCCGAAAGCAAACCCCTCTCTGTTGCACTAAGAACAAGTTTAGTTTTTTGCCCCTTTTTCATAGTGAACCTGAATATTAACTCTCTTACTTTTGAGGCTAGTATGGTTGAATTATGTTGAATCTCCGAATCAAGTGATGCCAGCTCCCCATAAACTGAGAATGGATTTCCTGCCACAGTTTGATTATTTCTTTCTTCACCTGCCATGGTCGGAATTATAACGAAGGAGAAGCTAAAGGTCAACCTATAGGATTATATGTTGCGGAGCCAGGAGTTGAACCTGGCCTGCGAGATTATGCTTTTTATTGTTAATCTTATCTTTTGATAAGTATCGGACTATGTCTTCCTAATTGTTTAAATTAGGTTTGGCGTATAGTCTCTACGGATTCCTTTTAAAAGGTCTTTCCTCGGCGTTACCATGTTTTTTCAATTTAGGTTTCACCGATATAGCCAAATTCTACTTTAATTTTAATAAAGCAGCCCATTTTGAGCCTCGCGTGCAGCCGTACACTACCCCGCATATAACTAACAAGGCTATTATATCATACAAGTTTGAGAGTGGGTTCCCTTTAGGGTAAAATACTGATTAAGCCAGGGTAGCTTAGTTGGTGGAGCTCCGGATTCATATCCCGGCGGTCGTGGGTTCGAACCCCACCCCTGGCACAAGTTTAAATAATATGTTACAAGAAGATGAGCCTGGGCCTAGTAAAATTCTAGTTGAGGTACACCTTGATGGGAGGAGTGATGTGGCGGTTGTTGGGTCAGACGGTTCATACAATGGTGTTGGAAACGCTGTGATGTCAAAAGAAAAAGCCATTAAATACGCAAGAGGCTTAAAGGGGGCACTACAAATACCGGTTGTTTTGAAAGACAGTCTTCATATTAACTAGCCTTCACTTTTTCTCCATTCTGAAGTAAGATTGTCATTAGTATGAAAAAAAGAGTTTTTTCAGGTACCCGTGCAACAGGAAGGCTGCATTTAGGTAACTATTTAGGTGCAGTTAAGGGTTATTTGGAGCTTTCCAATACGGGAGAATATGAAACCATTTATATGGTCATGGATTTGCATGCCATAACAACACCGTTTGACAAAGAAAAACTTGCTCAAAATACAAAAGATGTGATTATGGATTATTTGGCTTGTGGGTTAGATCCCGAAAAATCAATAATTACTGCTCAATCTTTGGTTCCGGAACACACCTATCTCCAAAACATTCTTTCAACTGAAATAACTGTAGCCAGAATGCAGCATTTACCTACCTTTAAAGACAAGGTAAAGCAGTACCCCAAAAATGTAACCATGGCCCTTCTTAATTACCCGGTTTTAATGGCTGCCGACATTTTACTTTATAAAGCTTCACTGGTCCCTGTTGGCATTGACCAGGAACCCCATTTGGAAGTTGCCAGAGAAATTGCCAGGAAGATGAACGAAAAATACGGAACTAACTTTCCAGAACCGAGAAGGTTTGCTACAAAAGGAGAATATGTTCCTTCCCTAAGTGGGGAAGGAAAGATGAGTAAAAGCGTTGAAGGAAGCTATATTAACTTAGTTGATGATTTGGAAACTATTAAAAAGAGACTTGCATTAGCTCCGACAGACAGTGGAAAGGGAGAGAAAGTGCCCGAAGAAGGAGGAGTTTTCAATCTTTTAACCTTAGTAGGACTTTTTGAAGGGGAAGACAAAAGAAAGAAATATGAGAAAGACTACATAGGGAGTGGAATTAGGTATGGAGAGTTAAAGACAGAACTTGCTGAAGCTATTTATAATGAACTAAAGCCAATTCAAGAAAGAAGGAAAATATATGAAAATGATCCTTCGCAAGTAGACAGAATAATTAAAGAGGGAGCCCAAAAGGCAGAGGAAATAGCATCGGAAACCATTAAAGAAGTAAAAGAGAAAATGGGACTTATTTTTTAAGAAGAGGGAGCTATATTTATGGGTCTTGAAATTTTTCCGGGTGGGGCGAGAAAGAATTCAGAAATAGTGGACGCAGTTATAGCCTTACAGGCAAAGAGGCTTTGGACAAGTTTTGTAAATCACATTTTTTTCCTGAGCGATCTTGGAAGGGAGGATGAAGTAGAGGCAGAGACCGAGATGCATTGGAAAGAAGCCGTAGGTGAATTCCGCAAAAAAATAAATGATATTAATCAGCGATATGGATAATATTTCTTTTGATGATTTTCAGAAAGTAGATATTATGATTGGAACGGTTATCAAAGCCGAAGTTCCTTCATGGAGCCACTGGGTGATGAAGCTGACTGTTGATTTAGGAGAAGAAATTGGAGAAAAAGTCTGTTTTTCTGGAATAATGAAGTTTTTTAAGCCGGAAAGCTTTGTTGGAAAACAATTTCCTTTTGTTGTTAATCTTGAACCTAAAAAAATTGGTCCCGAGAAAGATTTTTCAGAAGCTATGATGATTATGGCCTGCCCGGGAGGGGATAATAATGAAGTTTCACCTGTTTTATTTAAACTTTCGAAAAAGGTCCCAAATGGAACAAAAGTCTTCTAGGTGTTACAATTCTCCCGTATGAAAGAGAAGCAGAAAAAAGAACAACTTAAGAAAAAAGGAGTTCAGGTTAAAATAAGAATCAACCTGCGAAGTATTCTTTTAGGAGTATTTCTTCTTTTGTTTATTTTACCTGCAATTCTTTCTTTTATTGACTCAAAAGTGGGAGATTCTAAAATTGAACTTTCTCAAGCCCTATCAGATTTAAAGGAAGATAAGATTAAAAAGGTAACTATTCAGGAAGATAAACTGGTACTAGATTACAAGGACGGGAGTATTAAATACACAACCAAAGAGCCAACCGACAGCTTTACCTCACTTTTGGAGAAGGTTAGCTTGGATCCTACTAAAGTTAATTACACAATTGCCGATAACTCCCTGATTAAAGCTTTTGGAAGCGTTTTGGGAACGGTTCTTCCGATTGCCATAATGATTGGAGCCTTTTATTTAATTTTTAAACTTCAATCAAGGGGAGCTCAGGATATATTCTCATTTGGAAGAAGCAAGGCAAAGCTATTTGCCAAAGGAAAACAAGACATTACTTTTAAGGATGTTGCTGGGGTTGATGATGCCAAAAAGGAATTAGAAGAGGTTGTAGATTTTCTTAAAAACCCAGCTAAGTACAGGAAAATAGGAGCAAGAACACCTAAAGGAGTACTTCTTTTTGGTCCTTCAGGAGTCGGGAAAACACTTCTTGCAAAAGCTGTTGCTGGCGAGGCCAATGTTCCATTTTTTAGCATGGCTGGTTCCGAGTTTATGGAAATGCTCGTAGGTGTCGGCGCTTCCAGGGTTCGTGACCTCTTTTCTAATGCCAAGGCCTCAGCCCCTTCAATTATTTTTATAGATGAAATTGATGCGATAGGAAGACAAAGAGGAAGAGGACTTATGGGAGGGCATGATGAAAGAGAACAAACCCTTAATCAGATTTTGGTTGAGATGGACGGCTTTACTCCTAATGATAATGTTTTAGTCATGGCAGCAACCAATAGGGGAGATTTATTAGATCCTGCATTGTTAAGACCGGGAAGATTTGATAGAAGGGTAACTTTAGATATGCCAGATAAAGAAGGAAGACTGGCAATTTTAACAATTCATGCCAAAGGAAAGAAATTTGGCAAGGGAATTAATTGGCTGAAGATTGCGGATAGAACCGTAGGATTTTCAGGAGCGGATCTTGAAAACATGCTTAATGAGGCAGCAATTACGGCCGCAAGAAACGGCAAAGATGCTATAGAAATGGTTGATTTGGAAGAATCTGCAACTAAAGTGAAATTGGGTCCTGCCAAGAAAAAGATACAAACAGAAGAAGATAGAAAAATAACTGCATATCATGAGGCGGGACATGCACTTGTTTCCCACAAACTTCCAAAAACCGATCCTGTACAGCGAATTTCCATCGTTGCTAGGGGAATGAGCCTTGGACATACGGAAATTTCCCCGGAAAGCGGTGATAGAACGCATGAAACAAAGACAAGACTAATACAAGCCATAACCTCAATGCTTGGAGGCAGGGCTGCTGAACAGATTGTGTTTAATGAACTAACCGCAGGAGCCTCAAATGATATTAAAGTTGCCACAAAGTATGCAAAGGCAATGGTTGTTGATTTTGGTATGAGCTCTCTAGGGCCCGTTAATCTTGGAGCAAACTCAGAGATGGGTGATTTTGGCAATATGGAGTGGTATGAGGGCCCACAGATATCGCAAGCGGTGCAAGAGAAGGTTGATGGTGAAATATCAAAGATAATTGATAAAGCCTACAAAGAAGCAGAGGTAATCATTAAAAAGAATAGAAAAACTCTAGATGCAATTGTAAAGAGGCTTTTAGACAAAGAAACACTAGATAAAGATGAGTTTGAAAAGATTGTGGGAAAGAAGGTGGGTAATTAATGGCAATAACTGAAGGAGGATCTCCCAAAGGGATAGGCTCTTCGACAAGCTATTTGGCTCCTAAAGAAGCGCAATCAACCGAGGCTACAAATTTGAATACAAGTGCATTAACCCAAAAACAATCGGATGCAATAGCTAGGCTTAGAGCTTTAGGAAGCGAGTTGAGGCGTTTTATCTCAGCTGGTAAAAGAGGGCATAAGGATGAGCATAATTCAATTGGTTTGTAATTGAATTATGGTTGATTTTGTGCTTCATCGAATTTAAGTTAAAATAACCTCAAATGAGTAGACTTGTCTTAATTGACGCCTTTGCCATACTTCATAGAGCCTTTCATGCAATCCCTCCATTAACAAATAGAAAGGGAGAGCCTACAAATGCCGTATATGGTTTTGTTTCAATGATTTTAAGGGTAGTTACTGATTTAAAACCAGATAGCTTAGCTGTTTGTTTTGATGTTAAGGTTCCCACATTCAGGCACAAGGAATTCAAGGAGTATCAATCCCAAAGGCCTCCAATGGCGGATGAACTAACAAGCCAAATTCAAAAAGCAAAGGATTTCTTGAAAGCTGCCAGCATTCCTATTTACTTAAAAGAAGGCTATGAAGCAGATGATTTACTTGGAACAATCGCCAAAAAGGGAGACTTTGATGAAGTTGTTATCGCAACAGGGGACAAAGATATTCTTCAGCTTGTAGATTCCAAGATTAAAATTTATATGCCGATTGTCGGGCTTTCCTCAGCAAAACTTTTTGGGCAAGTTGAGGCAAAAGAAAGGATGGGAGTTGATCCAATTCAAATACCGGATTATAAAGCTTTAGTCGGAGACCCTTCCGATAACTACCCGGGGATTGCGGGAATTGGTCCAAAAACGGCAATTAAACTATTAGAAAAATATGCAGATATAGATAAAATATATGCGCATTTAGATGAGATAGAACCGAATGTAAGGGAAAAACTTAAGATGGGGAAATCAGATGTTTTACTCTTTCATAGGCTTGCGACAATTGTTAAAGATGTTGACATTAAAATAGACTTTAAGGATATGAAGAAGTGGAATATTGCCTCCCCCGATGTATTAAAATTGTTTGAAGAGTTTGGTTTTAAGACTTTAACAAAAAGAATTAAAGAAGTAGGGGAAAAAATAGATCAGGAAAAACAGGGGAGTCTGTTTTAGCAATATGATTACACACACACCAAAAAATTATATACGCCCATTTTGTTTAGTTGCTAATGGAGTTGAGAATGAACATGTCATAACTAAACAGTCAGATATTTTTTACAAGGATGATGTTTGTATTGCCTTTGTTAGTTCTCATTGGTGGCGAAATAATCCTGGTAACATAATTATTATTTCTCGTAAGCATTATGAAAATATATATGATATTCCAGATGATACCCTAGGGTACATCAATAAAATTTCTAAACAGGTTGCGTTAGCAATTAAAAAAACTTACAAATCTGATGGAACTTCATTAAGGCAACATAACGAGCCGGCAGGCAACCAAGAGGTATTTCACTATCATTTACATGTATTTCCGAGATATTTCAATGACTATCTCTATAAATTTGATAATGATAAAAGATTAACTTCACTAGAAGAAAGAAGGCCATATGTTGATAAACTTAAGAAGTATTTCAGTAAACTAAATAAGAAATGAAGATCGCACTGGTTCATGACTACATAAAAGAGTTTGGGGGAGCAGAAAGAGTATTAAAGGTTCTTTCCGAAATGTATCCCAGTGCTCCGATTTATACTGCGTTTTGTGTAAAAGGCTCGACTGCAGAAAAAGAATTTAAAGATAGAAAAATATTTGAAAGTAAGTTTGCTCCGATATTAAAAATCTGGAAACTATATTCTCCTTTAAGGTTTCTAATTCCTGCAATCTGGGGAAGTTTTGATTTATCAAGATATGACTTGGTAATAACTTCCTCAAGCTGGTATGTAACAAGAGGTTTTAAGGTGGGGAAAAATACGAAGGTAATTGATTATTGTCATACCCCTCCGAGGTGGCTCTACGGGTATGAAACATCGGTAGGTTTTACCAAATATTGGCCGATAAAAATTTACGCTGCCATAGTTGGTCATTTTATTAGGATATATGATTTCAAAACCGCTCAGGACGTTAATTATTTTATAGCTAACTCAATAAATGTTCAGGAGCGAATAAAGAAGTTTTACAGGAGAGATTCAACCATAATCTATCCTCCCTGCGATGTAGAAAAGATTATCAATTTAACCAAAGATATTAAGAAAGAAAACTTCTTCTTGATTGCATCCCGTTTGACGGGAGCCAAGGGGATAGAAGAGGCTATTAAATTTTCCAAGAAGATCGGATTCAATCTTAAGATTATTGGAGAATCTGCAGGATATTCCAATATAGAAAGAAATAACAAAAGTGAAGTTGAGTTTTTGGGAAGGCTATCTGATGAAGAGCTTTACAAAGAGTATGCAAAGGCTAAAGGATTTATAGCACTGGCTAAAAATGAAGACTTTGGCATGACTGTGGTTGAAGCCCAGGCAGCCCAAACTCCGGTTATTGCATTTAATGGAGGAGGATTTAAAGAATCGGTAATTAATGGGGAAACGGGAATTTTGATAGACGAAATATCTGAAAAATCTTTAAAAGAAGCAATTAAGAAGATTGAAGAGACAAAATGGCATAGAGAAAAACTGATTTCAAATGCTCAAAGATTTTCGAGGGAAGCATTCGAGAGAAAGATTAAATTGTTAATAAATTAGTTTTGAATTAAAATCTCTGTTTTATATTTCACCGTTTATTACACCAAAAGCCATGTTCCTTGATCCTAAACGAAGGTCGGGATTTTCAAAAACAACAACTTTATTAGGACCCCGTCTTTCGAATGACGGTTTATTTAAAAGGTGGTTTTCTGATTCCCAATCTTGTCTTTTTTGCTTTAGGACCACCAGACAAATACCGTCAGAGAGTTTCTTACCCCCGCAATACCCGGAATCGGAAATTTCTTTTGCCCCCTCTACTGGTTCTCCCGGTCTTAGGCAAAGTTTTCCGGTTATTTGACAAATGAATTCTGACATTATGGCTAGATTGTATTATGAAAAAATTAAAATGCAATAGTAGGTGTGCTTTTTGCTACAATGGGGAGATATGCCTGAACTTCCTGAGGTAGAAACAATTAAATTGCAACTCAATAAGTTCCTCAAAGGAAAGAAAATTGTATCTGTTGAGGTTAATAACAGGAAACTTTTCCAAGGAGACGAAATTAAATTAATAGGAGGAAAGGTAATTAATGTTAGAAGATTTGGAAAGGTAACTTCAATTGACCTTTCAAATGGTTATTCAATCCTAACGCATGTTAAATTAACTGGCCAATATATTTATCGAGGTCCTGAACTTAAAAATAATATTCTTTCCAGTAAAGTTGTTGGTGGAGTTCCAGGTCCTCATACCCATGTTATTTTTAAGTTCGACAAAGGCATTCTTTACTATAACGACATTAGACGTTTTGGCTGGATAAGGGTTGTAAAGACTTCCGAAGTTGAAACGGAACCCTTTATTAAAAAACTCGGGCCGGAACCTTTAAGGGATTTAACTTTAAAGAAATTTTCTGAAATTCTTTTAAAGTCTGGAAGAGCTGTAAAACTTGTTTTAATGGATCAGGAAAAGATGGGGGGAGTAGGGAACATTTATGCAAACGATGCTTTGTGGCTTGCAAAAGTCAGTCCCAAGTGTCCGGCAAAGAGTTTGACTGAAGGAGAACAAAAAGAACTATTTGACGCAATACTTACCGTTCTTAAAAGTGGTTTAAAATATGGTGGGGCCAGTGAACTTGCCTTTGTTACACCGGATGGTGGGGAAGGAGAGTATCAAAAACATACTTTGGTATATGGGAATGAAGGAAAACTATGCCCAAGGTGTAAAAAAGATAAAATATACAAATTTTTCTTAGGGGGGCGCGGGACTTATATATGTAAAACATGCCAGAAATAAAGAATGAGATTTATTTATTAAGAAGTAAGGTTTCAAGGTATAGAAAGCTACTTATTGCCGGAATTATCCTTTGGATTGTTTTTTACCTAAGCGGTTTTTTTACTGGTTGGTGGGTGGTTAAGGGGAAACTGGGAAGTTTTCCGCAAGTTTCGTCTCAAACCCGCCTTTTGGTTATTGCACCCCATCCCGATGATGAAACTGTAATGACGGGAGGACTTATCCAAAGAGTATTGGAGAACCGAGGAAAAGTAGAAATTGTATATTTGACAAACGGCGATGGAAGTAGGACCACCATTATCCAAGAGGATAAAAAAATTGATTTAAGTCCTACCGAGTTTATTGCACTAGGTGAAACACGAATAGAGGAGGCTTCAAAAGCGGCAAGTATTTTGGGGGTTGAGAGGAAAGATGTTTTCTTTTTAGGTTTTCCAGATCAGGGTTTAACCAAAATTTATAACAGAAACTTCAGTCAAGCAGACGGAATTGGTTCTTCGGCAATGACTAAGGTAGATCATGTTCCATATCCCGGAGCCTACCGACCAGGTCAAGCTTATTACGGGGAGAATTTGTTAAACGATGTAAAAGAAATTGCACTTGCCTTTAAGCCGGATATCATAGTTACCGGGCATCCTCGGGATAACCATCCTGATCATAGAATTTCCTTTGCACTGATTGAAAAAATCCGTCCGGAATTTGGTCCCGACTGCAAGATTTATAGTTCATTAACTCATTTTAGGGGGTATCCCGCGCCAGAAGGCTATCTTTTTCCTCCCAAGAAACTTTTTGGAGGAGACTGGCTTAGCCTGGAATTATATCCTCCTGAAATTGCAAATAAAAAGAAGGCGATTGAAGTTCATGTGAGCCAATATTCAAGACCTCAGGATAAACTGTTACTTGAAAGATTTACCTCCAGAAACGAGATTTTTGAGGTGGAGTAGTTGTTCTTATGGCAGGCGTTGGTCCGATAACTTCCTTTCCCATTAGTCCATTGACGATGTAACCTGTGATCCTGTGCCAGCCGTTATAGAGAAGGACATTGGTCCAGATATGATCAAGTTTCCTGGCAGAGGTTTTACAGTAAACTTTAGGATCAATTTTGACCTCTCCTAAGTGGAAGAATTTGTATAAGATATACTGCTGATCTCCAAGTTCAACTAGATGCTTGGGATATCCTCCAATTTTTTCCAAAGGATCTCTCCTAAAAGCAAGATTAGCGGCATAGCAAACAGGAAACTTTTTTGTATATTTTTGTAAAAAGAGATTAAACTCCTGATTTAAGGCCATAAGGTAATTAAAAATAAACGGAGTATTTGAGTAGTAAACCCAGCCTACAAGACAAATAAGCCTGGGGTTTCTTTCAAAGTTAGCTTTAATTGTCTTTAACCAATCGGGAGGATAATAAGTATCGGCATCTGCTGAAACTATTATTTCCCCACTTGATGAATCTATTCCCTTTTGTCTGGCCCAAATAACCGACTTTTTAGCTTCATAAACTACCTTTACAAGATATTTTTTGGCAATTTGAGAGGTTTTATCATTCGATGCGTTATCTACAACAATAACTTCATAGAACTTTTTATTCAGAGTTTGCTTAGACAGAGAATCAAGGCATTTTTCGATAAACGCCTCTTCATTGTGCGCAGGAACAATAACAGAGAGTTTTGGTCTCATTTGCTGTATTATACTTCCTAGAGATGATCAAAAGTATTAGTCTTCAGAATTTCAGGAATTTTAAGAGGAAGGTTATTGAATTTTCCCCGGATGTAACAGTTATTGTCGGACCCAACGCCAGCGGTAAAACAAATATCTTGGAGGCTCTTTACCTTTTATCTTCAGGAAAGAGCTTTAGGGCTCAGATTGAAGAAGAAATGGTTAATTACGGAGCAGACATTGGGAGAGTAAAAGGGAAGTTGGATAAAACAATATTGGAAGTGGTTGTAACCAGGGGTTTTTTAGATGTGGGAAACGGTAACCCTGAAAAGATAGCCAGGAAAAAGCTTTTGGTTTCTGGAGTTCCCAAAAGACTGATTGATTTTGCAGGAAACTTTAAAGTGGTTTTATTTGGCCCCTGGGATTTGGATTTGGTTACAGAATCTCCCTCCTTAAGAAGAAAGTTTTTGGATTCAACACTCTCCCAGGTTGATAGGGAGTATAGAAGAGCAATTCTTTCCTACGAAAAAGGTCTAAGGCAAAGAAACAGACTTCTTTTTAGAATCAGAGAAGAAGGATTATCAAGAGGACAACTACTATTTTGGAACCAGCTTTTAATAAAAAACGGAGATTATATATCGGGAAAAAGAGAAGAACTGATAAATTCAATTAATTCTAGGCAGGAATTGAATAATACAAAGTTCGAAATAACATATGATAAAAGCTCGATATCAGAAGGAAGACTCAAACAATACGCAGAAGAAGAAATTTCTGCAGGGACCACATTGGTAGGTCCCCATAGAGATGATTTTCTTTTTAGAATTCAAACAAATAAAAAAGAAACAAGGGATCTTGCAACTTATGGCTCCCGTGGAGAGCAAAGAATGGGAATATTATGGCTAAAATTAAGAGAACTTGCATTTGTAGAAGAAAAGACAAACGAAAAACCAACACTACTTCTTGATGATATATTTTCAGAACTTGACCATCCACACCGTGATGTGGTACTTTCAGTTATAGGAAATCAGCAAACTATAATAACAACAGCAGACGAGCATTTTATTAAAGGGTTTAAAAAGGTAGGTATTATAAAATTATGACGAATGAGAATGATCTTGTAGTAAGTATTGTTACTTTAAAAAATGTAACTACCGGTAAACGAGCAGGAAGGGTAACAAGAAAAGTTGGTTCTGCTCACAATCTTTCAATAGATGAGTTCCCCCCCCAAGGTACAGATAAACTAACAAAAACCAAACAATCAGAAAATTTAAATATAATTCCTTCAAATCAGCCGTTACATCTACATAAACCATCAGACATTGGTACTCCTGCCTGGCAGGAACGGGATAATAAGGATTAGTTACTTTTATTTCCGCAAGTTTTGCGTTAATATGAGGTATGTATTCTCCAAAGTACGTAATTTCCAATAAAATTCTTAAAAATATCGGGGCAATTGAGGCTTCTAAGGAGGTTATTGAATCAGCTCCCTTGGTTCCTACCTTTCAAAAGCAATTTCAAACAGACGCTGTAATTAAAACTGTTCATCACGGGACCCATATTGAGGGAAACGATTTAACTTACCTTCAAACCAAAAAGATTCTTGAAGGTCAGGAAGTGTATGGAAGGCCTAGGGATATTCAGGAAGTAATTAACTACAGAAATGTCATAACTTTACTTGATGAACTTGCCTTTAAAAGGGGAGGGTATGAACCCGATATGCTTAAGGAGATTCATAAATTAACCGTTGATAAAATTGTTTCTCCTGAAAAAATAGGTGTATTTAGAACTTCACAGGTTGTAATTAAGGATGAGGTAACAGGGGAAGTTGTTTTTTCACCCCCACCATTTGTAGAAGTTCCATACCTTTTAGATGATTTTTTTGCCTGGCTTAACTCATCCGAGGCCTTGGAAATTCATCCGATATTAAAGGCAGGTATTACCCACTATATTTTAGTTGCGATACACCCTTTTGTGGAAGGAAACGGTAGGGTTTCAAGGGCATTCGCAACGCTAATCTTAATAAGGGACGGGTACGATATTAAAAAATTCTTTTCTTTAGAAGAACATTTTGATAGCGATCCAGCTTCCTACTATGAAGCTTTTTCTAATGTGGATAAACAGTCCAAAAACATTGGAGCAAGGGATTTAACCGCCTGGCTTGAATATTTTACTCAGGCTGTAGCTTCCGAACTATCCCAAATAAAAGAAAAGGTTAAAAAGCTTTCTATTGACACCCGCCTCAAAGTAAAGATGGGGGAGCAGGTATCCCTTTCCGAGCGTCAGGTCAGGCTTTTTGAATACGTTTCAGACCAGGGATCTGCAGGAATGCTTGATTTAAAAAAGGTTCTTCCCATGGTTTCCGATGACACAATCTTAAGAGATGTTAGGGATTTATTGGAAAAGGGTATTATTAAGAAGACGGGGAGCACGAAAGCCTCCCGTTATGTAATTGCAAAATAATATGTCACATCTTGACCCACAATTTATGTATATGATTTTAGTTTTACCTTCCCTTTTTGGTCTTACCCTAATTGGAGAAGGAATGAATAAATTAATTCATGAAGAGTGGAGTGGGGTAATAAGTGTAATTTTTGGAGTAATCTTTGTCGGAATGGTTGTTTTTGCCTACCTCTTTTTCTCAAGCTATCTAGCCGGTAAGGCTGTGTAATGTTACAAGCGGAATCTAACTTAAGCTCGTGTATTACGTTTTTGGATGTGTTCGTGTAGTAATGTGCCCATATGCTCCGTAACTCTTTGTTCTAAAACTTCCACATCTCTTTGTGCAGCCGAACGGGAACGGCATTTTTGCCCACATACAACTTTCAAAGGACCAAGAGAAAAAGCTATCCGTTTTTCTGGTTTTACATAATCCTCTGTTTCATTGGCTTCGGGCGGTTCCTCGTATTCTCTAATTCCGTTTTTGGGATCTAATACAACAAGCATCGGTCTATATATTTCCATGTTCAGCATGCTACCTGTTCTGATTCTTCTTGTCAAGCTATAAGACGAGTTATAATATAGGCATATGCTTTTTAAGGACCTTTCTATCTTTCTTGAAAGACTTGAAAAAACCTCTTCCCGTATTGAAATAACTAAGATTCTTTCTGAACTTTTCAAAAAAACTCCAGCAAGTGAAATAGACAAGGTTTGCTATTTAGTTTTAGGAGGCCTTGCCCCAAGTTATGAAGGATTAATCTTAAATATTGCTGAAAAAATGATGTTTAGAGTTCTTGCTAAAGCCTACAACAAAGATATTTCGGATGTTATTAAGACTTATAAAGAAAAAGGAGATTTAGGTCTTGTTGCTTTTAGTCTAGCCAAAACCCATGTAAATAAACTTACTGTTTTTGATGTTCACATTGAGCTTATGAAAGTTGCAAAAGAGGGCGGGGAAGGAAGTCAGGAAAGAAGAATAGAGATTTTATCGGATCTTCTTAAAAATCTTGACCAGCTGTCTTCCAAATATGCCTCTCGGATTCCTGTAGGGCGTCTGAGGCTTGGGTTTTCTGATAAAACGGTACTTGATGCTCTTTCTTGGATGGAGGCAGGGGACAAAAGTCTAAAACCGTTATTGGAAAAAGCCTTTCAGGTTCTTCCTGACGTTGGACTTTTGGCCCGTGAGGTAAAGGAAAAAGGTGTAGAGAAAGCCTGTAAGGGGGTTATCCCAGTTGTCGGAATCCCAGTTCTTCCTATGCTTTCCCAAAGAATAAAAAGTCCAACAGAAATGATTGCCAAGATGGGGGAAGTTGATGTAGAACCCAAACTTGACGGGCTTAGAATTCTAATACATTTTGTTAGAGGAAAGTTTGTTAAGGCATTCACAAGGAATTTAAACGAAACTTCTCATATGTTTCCAGAACTTACAATAATAGACAAATTTGTTAATTGCGATTCTGCTATCTTTGATTGTGAGGCTGTAGGGCTTGATGAAAAAACCAAACTCATGGCTAATTTCCAGACAACCATGACAAGAAGAAGGAAACATGACATAGGAGAAACTTCCAAAAAGGTTTCAATTGATTTTTTCATTTTTGACATAATTTCAAAGAATGGAAAAAGCTTAATGGATAAAAACTATTTGGAAAGAAGGAAGGCTTTAGAAGAAACCCTAAAGTTGGGAGGCCCTTTTAAGCTTGTTCCAAATGAAATAACCAAAAGCCCTGAAAGAATAAACGAGCTTTATAAAAAAAGAATAAAAGAAGGATACGAAGGAATTATGGTTAAGAAAGTTAGTTCAGGTTATATTCCAGGACGCACTGGCTGGAGATGGGTAAAAATGAAGCAAGGGGAAGAAGCTAAAGGGAAGCTTGCTGACACTATGGATGTTGTGGTTATGGGATATACGGTAGGGAGAGGAAAAAGAGTCTCATTCGGAGTAGGGCAGTTTCTGGTAGGTGTGAAAGATGGGGATAAGATTAAAACGACTTCAAAGATAGGAACGGGACTAACGGATGAAGAGTTTAGGGAAATGAAAAAAAGGCTTACAAAACTTAGTGTTAAAGAAAAACCAAAGGAATATGAAGTACACAAAAACTACACTCCTGATTACTGGGTAAGCCCATCACTTGTTGTTGAAATTGCAGCGGATGAAATAACCAAAAGCCCAACCCACACGGCAGGTATTGCCTTAAGATTTCCAAGACTGGTTAAATTTAGAGACGACAGAAGTCCGAATGATGCAACTACCCTAAAAGAACTCAAGAGACTTTTTGAGATGCAGGATAATAAATAACAAATATTATCGAAGAGGGGATATGTTAGGAGAATGATAACCATTTGGACAATGACCTGAGGGAATTTTATCTATATTGCACTTTCCTAAATAGTCCTCGACATCTTTAGTGTTTGGTATTTGTCTCAAGTTCAGTTCAATAAGCGCAAGCGCACATCTGTGGAGACTATTGTATTTTGTGGGTGTCCAAACAACAGGGCATTTTAAACAGACCCTACTTCTTATAAATACAGAAACTTCTGTTTCAGCCATAAACTATGGGTAGTATAATCCTTTCTTTCTGTATGTCAAGCTCAACACTCTCTGATTTACAGTCTTGACAACTTGTATGAATATTGTATTATTATTGTATGACTACAATTAATATATCTCTTCCGGAACAGCTTAAAAAGGAAGCAGATACCCTTGTTGGGGCAGGTTATTATGTTTCCTTCAGTGATCTTGTTAGGGAAAGCTTAAGGCGGATTGTTGAAGTAAGTCGTTATGATCAGTGGTATAAAGAAGCTAAGCAGGATGAAAAGGAGGGCAGAACCACAATTTTGAAATCAAAGAAAGATATTGCAAATTACTTCAAGAAGCTTTAAACCGAATTAATGTTTCGTTTGGTGTTTTCTGACTACTTCAATAAACAGGTTTTGAAGCTGTCTAAAAATAAACCATTAAAGTCTCAAATTCAGAAAACCGTAGGTTTCTTGTATTCGGATATGAACCATCCTTCTTTACACCTTCACAAACTGGCCGGAGATAATTATTGGTCCGTATCGGTAAATAAGAGTATTAGAATAATATTGAAGTGGAATAATGACACGCTTCATCTGTTGAGAATAGGTAAACACGAAGACGTTTATTGATTTACAAAAGCCATAACAGTTAAGCCATTGAAGCTTTTTTCCTCCAATAGTTTTCCTGATTTACTTATGCTCTTTAAAGCATTTTGAGTGTAGATAGGTGGAATTCTTGGTGTTTCATCTACTATCAAAAACATATATTTCTCTTTACCCGTAGCTTTCTCAAGTGTGTTATATGGTGCAAGTTGGTCTCCTCCGAGCCAAGAGGGTTTGTAACCAACCTTTTTTCCATACCAATCATAGTTCCAGGCCCAAACAGCGTTTATATAAAGAGGGTTGGTAACAGTATCTATGGAAAAAGATTCTCCGTTTGATTTCTCATATGTGTATTTCATAACCGCAATTTGTTTTGAAAGAATAGATCCTTTATCCGGTTCCAATAGTGGCTGTCCCAACCCATATGAACCATCAACTGTGGAAAGATTCATATAAATAAAAAACAAAACAACAGGAATAATCAAATATTTGAATTTCAATTTAGAAATTAAATATGCTCCCATAATTATTCCCGCAGCCTGCCTGCCTATTAAAAACCATGGTGCGTTATGAGCTCCCAGGAAAAACATAATAATAGGGGATAAAAGCCAGACAAGAAGGAAAAGATTTCTTTTTCTAATTTCTTTGTTTCTGTAGTTTTTAATTATTTCAAAAACAAAAAAGGAAACCACAATGAGTCCGAAAACAATTCCGAACTCTTTATTCTGAGGCCAAAAATTCAAATAAAAAGTTTCCCAATCTTTTATCAGAAAACCTTTTAAAAGACTAAAAAAGCTGGTATGAACCTCTCCTACAAGTTTTCCCGCCCCAAAGATGCTTAAGATCCCTGCAAAATGAAACTTAATTTCGGTTGCAATCATGGTTGAAAGCGTTACTAGAAGAGTAGCAGCGGAAATAATTAATATTTTAAGGTTCGGGAACTTGGGTTTAAGAGTTAACCATAAAAGAAGAAAGATGGGAATAAGATAGATAAAAAATAATTCAAACTGGATTGAAAGTCCCAGAGCAAGCATGGATAGAATAAGTCCCCAGCTTCTTTTTTGGTAATACTTCCATACTCCAAAGAAGAATAGGGGGACTGTAAGAAGCGTTACTGTAGGGTTTGAAAGCCAGCCTGAGAAGGAAACATAGTAATAGGAAGCTGCGGTTAAAGTACCCGCAATAATTCCAGCCTTTTTGCTATTAAATAAATCCTTAGCCAGCAAGAAGATTACAATTACCGAGAAAGCATTAAATAGAGAGTTCCATAAAACCGTGTAGATTGGGTTATGCGAGAATATTAGTGGGATAGCTATAAAGTAAAGCCAGAGGATTCCATGATGTAAATTTGGATTATTACCTGCGGTTGGACCGATAATTCTTAAATCTCCCTGAAGAATCTTTGCGGAATCAAATAAATCCCTTGCCTGATCGAAGCCTAATATGGTGTTTGCGGGCCAAACAGAAAGAAATCTAACGATAAATGCAAAAAGGAAAATTAAAACAAGAATAACCAATGTATTTTTGTTCATACTAGCCTTAAAAAGATTGTAACATGTTCTTGACTAATATGAGTGTTCTATGAAAAGATGAATATTGAAATGGGGGTGAGAATAAGATGAAGGGAACAGGTCTTAAAAAAGAAACAGCGGGAGCATTATCCTACGTATTAGGTCCGGTAACAGGTATTATATTTTTAGTACTAGAGAAAGATCCGTTTGTTAAGTTTCATGCCATGCAGTCAATAGTCACTTTCGTAATACTTTTTGGCTTGCAGTGGGTTCTAACTCTTTCAATAGTTTTGGTTTTCTTGGTTCCTCTAATAGGTATTGTTACATTCGTCCTTTGGCTTTTACTTATTTATAAAGCTTGGATGGGGGAATCGTGGGAAGTACCAATTCTAGGGAAGTTAGCCAAGAAACTATTAAAGAAAGCTTAAGTCTGTTTTTAGTTTGGCTATTGGGGGTTTGTTATATTAAAATTACTTCAATATGAAGCTTTTTGTTGGGCTTGGAAATCCGGGGGAGAAGTATAAAGAAAACCGCCACAATGTCGGCTATATGGTTGTTGATTTAGTTAAAAAGAAAAGCTTAAAAATTAAGGATGTGGCAGTTGTTAAAACCAATACCTTCATGAATGATTCTGGAACTTCAGTTAGAGAGCTATTAAGTAAAAATAACGTAAGTGTAGAAAACTTATACATTATTCATGATGATCTTGATTTACCTCTGGGAAGGTGGAAAATGCAGTTTGCAAAAGGTCCCAGGGATAACAGGGGAATTAACTCAATTGTGCAAGTTTTGGGTACAGAAGATTTTTGGAGAATTAGAGTTGGGGTAGATAATAGAAACCCCGAAAAAAGAACTTCCGGAGAAAAATATGTTTTAGAAGATTTTACAGTGGAGGAAAAAATTGTTTTGGACAAAGTAATTAATGATATATGCAAAAAATTGGCGACATTATAAAAAAGTTTGATAATGATAGGGATAAATATGTCTCACGGGAATTTCAGAAATACGGATATGATTTAGCTCAGGAACTTGGAGACCCCAAAAATGTTTCAATGTATATTAAACTTGCTAAAATTACTCCGAGGGTAATTTTGGAAAACGCTAAGAATTTTGTTAAGGATGCATATAAAGTTAAAAGTAAACCCGCCCTTTTTCTTTGGAAGTTAAAGGAACTAAACAAAAATGCTAAAGGGATATTACATTGATTTAATTATAATTTTAGTTTTGGTCTATTTTGCCTCAGAAGTTTGGAGGCATGGATTTTGGGTAATTATGGTTGATTTCATTTCCTTTTTAGGTTCAATACTTATTTCTTTAAGTTTTTATAAATACGTCGCTTTCTTTTTAAGATCTAATTTTTCTCTTTCTAATTCAATCTCAAATGCTTTAAGTTTTTTGGCAACAGCTATAATTACAGAGGGAATTTTGGGTTTCATCCTTGCTAAATTTCTTCACAAAGTACCTGAAAAACTGCGCGAGCACACCTTACTAAAAATTGCTGCCATGGTTCCAGCAATTGGAGAAGGGTTAATTTTAATTGCGTTTATTCTAACTTTGGCTATAGCTTTTCCGATAAAACCGGGGGTTAAGTCGGATATCGTTAGATCTAAAATCGGCGGGGCAGTTCTTGCAAAAACAGTTGTTATTGAAAAAACTGTTAGCGAGATATTTGGAGGAGTAATTGAGGATTCTTTAACATATCTTACTGTAAAACCAGGAAGCGAAGAAAAAGTTTCCTTACCAACATCGTCCAACGATCTTAAGGTGGATGAAGAAGCTGCAAAAGAAATGTTCACCTTAGTCAATAAAGAAAGAATGAAGTTGGGAATTACTGAACTTACATGGAATGAAAAAATTGCCAAGACCTCTCAAAATTACGCGACGTATATGTGGGAAAATCATTATTTTGGTCATATCTCTCTTAATGGGAAGGACGTTGGAGATAGGTTGAAAGAGGCAAAGATCAATTATATAGTTGCAGGAGAAAACTTAGCTCTTGCCCCAACCGTAATTTCTGCACATAATGGATTAATGAATTCGGAGGGCCATAGAGACAACATTCTTAACACGGGATTTAAAAAGGTTGGAATAGGAGTTGTAGATAATGGTATATATGGCAAAATATTTGTTCAAGTCTTCACAGATTAAAACATTGAGATTATTTGATAGGGTGTACTTGGTGGTTAAGAAAATCCCCAAGGGAAAAGTAGCAACTTACGGCCAAATTGCAGAGATTTTAGGAACAAAAGATTCACGAAAAGTAGGGTTTGCCCTTCATGCAAATAAAGACCAAGATGTTCCTTGTCATAGAGTAGTAAATAAAGAAGGACGCCTTGCTCCAAACTTTGCCTTTGATGGTTGGCGTGAGCAGAGAAGAAGATTGGTTTCTGAAGGAGTTAATTTTAAAGATGAAACACACGTAGATTTATCAAAATGTATTTAATTTGACAGACTAAGAGTGTGGGAGTATATTCTGTCTTATAAATATGTTGTGGATTCCTCCAGCATCAGTTGTAGCAGCACAAAGAGCCTTTCGTCAAGAACATAGTGGAGAAGGACATAAAATTGAAGTTAAATACGAACCTTTTCTTGCAGATGGAAAACCAACTCCGACTCAAAGGGAGATAACCGCTTGTAGCTGCAGAAAAGAGGGGGAGGGGCAGATGGTTCAGTTTCTTATTCACGGTATGTATTTAGATCGCCGATAACTTCATTCGTGCTACAATTTAGCTACTGCCATAAGCAGAGCTTGTAAATCTAATTTATGAAACGGGTTTTCTTTATTCATTTCGCCTTTTTTATTTCCGTATTTATCCTTTTTTCTATTTTTCGTGGTTGGTTAAACTTTTCATACTGGACGTTTTGGGTTGGGGGGGTCTTTGGAACCATAATTCCGGAGTTAGACCAGATTCTATACGTTTTATTTATAAATCCCCAAGAGTTGTCTTCCCAGAGGGTGGTCTATTTAATAAAAAACAGGAATTTTCTTGGAGCTTTAAGACTTCTTTTTGAAACAAAAGCAGAAAGACATACTTTAATTTTCCATTCAAATATATTTTTAGCTGTTTCAGGAATTTTATTTGTTTGGATTTTAACCTCTTCAGGAAGCGTTTTGGGTTTCGGATTAGTATTAGGAATTTTCTTGGATCTTCTTCTTGACCGATTAATAACCCGTGTATATCATAAGCCTTCATAGTTTCACAAAAATCTCAGAATGCTACTGGGAAGTAGAAATACCATACAATTATTATGACAACGGCTTTTGATAACGCTCAAAAACAGCTTTTCGAAGTAGTTTCTCTTCTGGAAGAGGAGTATTCAGACAAAAAAAGATTTAATAAGGCAATTGATCTTTTAAAAAAACCACAAAGACTTCTTTCAAAAAAGCTTTCCATAAAACTTGATAGCGGAAAGACAAGGACTTTTCAGGCGTATAGATCTCAATTTAACGATGCCAGAGGCCCATATAAGGGTGGAATTAGATATCACATTAACGTTTCCGAGGATGAGGTTAAAGCCCTTTCCTTCTGGATGGCTGTTAAATGTGCAGTCGTAGGAATTCCATACGGGGGAGCCAAGGGGGGAATTGCATTGGACCCCCAAATTCTTTCCCAAAACGAATTAAAGAAACTTACCTATGCTTATGCCGAATTTGTAGCCCCATATATCGGTCCATGGATTGATGTTCCAGCCCCCGATGTTAATACTGACGGCCAAATTATGGCTTGGCTTCTCACGGCATATGAGAAAAAAGTAGGGTATCAAGCCCCTGCCACATTTACCGGAAAGCCAATTGAACTTGGGGGATCTCAAGGAAGAACTGAGGCGACAGGACTTGGGGGAGTAACTGTTTTAAAGCAGTACCTAAAGAAAAAGGGAATTAATATTAAAAAAGTAACACTTGCGGTTCAGGGTATAGGCAATGTAGGTTACTGGTTTGCAAAGATAGCTAGAGAAGAGGGGCTAAAAGTAGTTGCCATATCGGATTCAAAAGGTGGAATTTATAATCCCAAAGGTCTTGATATAGATGAAATTGCAAAAGAAAAGGAAAAGATAGGAAAGATTAAGTCAAATATCACAAACGAAGAACTTTTAACCTTACCTGTTGATGTTTTGGTTCCTGCAGCTTTGGAAAATGCAATTACAAAGGAAAACGCAAATAAAGTGAGAGCAAAAGTCGTCTTTGAAATGGCAAATGGCCCAACAACTCCAGAAGCTGACGAAATCTTAGCGAAAAGAAAGATAGACGTAATCCCCGATGTTTTAACAAATGCTGGGGGAGTAACCGTGTCTTACTTTGAATGGGCTCAAAATTTAAACGGATACTACTGGGAAAAAGAAGAAGTTTTAAATAAAGAGAGAAAGATAATGATTAAATCTTTTAATGACATTCATGACTTAGCAAAAGAGAAGAAGATAACTTACAGAAAGGCAGCTTTTATTCTAGCCATTAAAAGAATAATTGATGCAATGATGCTTCGGGGAAGGATTTAATTTTCCAAAAAAGGGTTAATAACTTTAACTTCTTTAATGATTGAAAAATCCCTTTCGTTATCAGTTGCAATTTCTTCTATGCCGTTTGAAAGCATGGTTGCTGCTAAATAGGCGTCAAAAACGTGATTTGATTTTATTTTGTATTTCTTTAGTATCTCTAAAGTAATAAATATTGTATTTTCTTTAGGGAATACAATTGGTAGACCTTCTGAAATTGCGGTTACTGCTTTTATTGCACTTTCGATATCCATTGGTTTAATGTGTTTGGGGTGGGTGAGAACTCTCAAGGCTTCATTAATATTTTGATGGGCAGCTACCAGATTCTCAGCGTTTCTCTTGATGTAATTTGTGGCGATGTAATTTTTTGAGGATTTCTTGTCTAGTGAATAAACAATGACATTAGTATCAAGAAGAATCATAATTTGGGTACGTCATAAATATCATCACGCGTAAGATTTTCAATGGGAGTTCCAAAATCGTGTGTATGGAAAACAATTTTTTTTGCATCAGCCTTTGCTTCTCTTAGAAGATATTGAGCCAGGGCTTGGTTTAATACATCTTGAAATGTTTGATCTTTCTTCAAGGCAAACATTTCAACCTCCTTTTTAAGGTCCTTCCTTATTCTTAGGGTCGTTCTAACTAATTGCATAGTCATAAATTAGCATATATATGACAATATGTCAAGAAGTAGATTATTCTCTGCAGCAATCCAGTGCCTTTTGAACGAAGTCGTTTAATTTTGAAAATACCGATACTTTTTGGAATTTTTCTGCCTTCTCGTCAACCATATATATATCTTTCGCGTCTCTTTTGACCTCTCCCAGATCTACCATTTTTGTATTTAATCCCCAGAAAAGTGAATAGAGTTTATAAGAATTATCAAACATTTTTGTAGCTTTTTCTTTGTCGCCTTTCTTTAACTCCTTGGTTCCTACCTCCATCAGCCTCATTGAAGCTGCGAGTAAGTGTTTGCTGATGCACCAAACCTCTCCTTCATAATCTTTAATAATTTCCCTGAGAAGTTCCGTTCTCATTTTCCTTACCTCGCTTAAAAGATCTAAATATTCCTTCTTTCCAGTTTTTTGGGCCGAGAAGAAAAGGTGCTCCTCAATCGAAATTAAGTTCATAATTCCTATTGAAAGATCCTCACCTGAAGATAAATCTATCTTCTTTTCGGCCTCAACCTTTTTTACTTTATTAATTAAAGTTTCGTAGTTATTAACCATTTTACCTTAGGTAGCCTCCATAGAAAAACATAAGCAAACTTGCGGCAGTTAGAAAGCTTACTGGAATTATAACCTTTTGGAAGCTAAAAAGCTTCCCTCCCTTAATTTTTCTTACTTTTCTATCTGCATATAGGGAAAGCAGGAAAACTCCTGCCCCAACCACACTTCCGAATATTAGCTTGTCTATGCCCCAAATTATATTGAAAGGATGCCCGATAATACCTGCCTTCCAGAGTGGAATATAGGTCAGTAGTGCCCAGGCGATTACGGATAAATAGGTTAAATACTTCTCCTTAATGAATTTCAAGAATTTGTAGTTTTTCTTTTTTAACCAACCAGCAAACCAGAGGGAAAATGAAATAACAAAAGCTCCTGCCCAGATGCCCGAAACGGCATCGTCAATTCCCAAGTACCTCGAGAGCCCCAGCCCTGCTCCGACAGCAAGCGTGCAGACAGGGCATTGGGCATAAGCTGGGAAAATCGGAACAAATAAGAATAGAAAAATGCTAGTTAAAAACGTAATTAATTTTTTCATTTGATGTTTTTAAGATAATCAATTATCGGAGTATCACCAGAGAAACATTTTCCATCAGGCGTAAAAAGAAGTGGAACTCCCATTTCGCTTTGCGGAACTTTACAATATTCATACCTTGCTTTAAGTTCTTTGGCGTTGGCTACATTATTCCAGACCTCTTTTTTATCTAATTTAACTGCATCTTTTTTGTCCCAGGAAGAAAGAAAATCTGCAACGATTTTGCAGTGTGGGCAGCCGTCTCCCCAATAATAAGTTAATTCTGCAGGCAGGGGATAGCTATTGGCTGGGTTGGAGTTTTGGCTCTTGGATGTTAAAAATACCCCCCCAAAAATTATTACTAATGTTAATGCAACGGCAACGATTGTGAATCTTTTCATAGATCTATTCTATCTGTAAATCAGCCTTTTTAACAGTTTCAAAAACCAGTTTTTCTTGATCCTTGTTTTTTAATATTACTTCTAAAGTGTTTTTGGTATAGCTACATTTTGCGGAGAAACACTCAAGGTCACACTCAAGATTTGTTGCACAGGAAGGACAATCTATCCCCTTAATTTTATATGTTTTCTTAATCATATCTTACTCAGTTACATTAAATAATCCCGTATACATGCCCATACTGCAGGTGTAAATTAGCGAACCTAACTTATCTGGTGTGAACTCAACTACTTCTTTTCCGCTTACAGGTAAGAGTTTAAAATAATTTAGACTCGGAATAGAAAATGATCGTGTACAGTTTCTGGTATTATCAGATATCAAAGTTAACCTAACCGGAACCCCAATTTTAAGTGTATTAATATCTGATTTATAACCGGTATTTGTAACATAGATGGTCACTTCCTGAAAACCTGATTTGAAAACGGCATTTTTAACTTCCTGGGTTGAGCCAATTAGCGCTTTCCAGTAGTTTTGTATGGTGTGTACTGAACCTCTTAATATTTGACCACCGTTAATGGATATTATGCCCATACTTATGATAAACACGGCTGCGATAACAGAAAACACTTTCTTTTTAAGAAATTCTATTGTGGATAATCCGATTAAGAAAAATACAGGTAATGTTCCTAAGGTAAAGAAGAACATTAGGCCGGCTCCCCAGACGGGATTATTGCCCGCAACAGCAAGAAGCATCATTCCGGAAGTCAAGCCGCAGGGGATAAGTATGGTTAGTGCCCCTAAAATCAAAGGAAGGGTCTGGTTTTTAAGAACCTTAAAAACACTTTTTGAGGGTTTTAGTGAAAAATATTTGAAAAATGGGTGAATGTTTAATATCCTTGCTGCGGTTGTTAGCATAAAAAGTCCTACAAGGATTTGTAATGTTCCTCGAATCCGGGGTGTTATATTCAGGGCTGATCCCAATAAACCAAGGAAAAACCCCAGTAGGGTATAGCTTATAAGCTTTGCGATAAGAAAGAATAAGACATCTTTCTTTTTAGTGGAGATCGAAGTTAAGAGTCCCCCCTGAACCGCAAAACACGAAATTCCGCCTGATGTTAATCCTGTGAGAAACGCTATTGACAAATCCATATTATGAATATATATTCATAACTAGGAAAAGTAAAGGGTTATTTTAAAAGGCGGTGATATTAAATGGCAGATATTAAAAAAGAGGAAAAGAAAAAGTGTGAGTGCGGCAAAGACTGTACTTGCAAATGTGGTTGTTGTGATGAGTGTTGTAAATGTAAGTAAAGTTTATGTCCAGACCTAAAATCCCGCGAAAAACTTGCGGGAAACCGTTTTGCTCTTGTTTTAAGCCGGAAGGTCCTTCAAAAAAGGATCTTCTTGGCGTTATTCTTCAAAAGGACGAATTTGAAGCTATAAAACTTCATGACGTTCACGAACTTGATCAAAATACAGCTTCAAAAAAAATGAGAATATCCCAGTCAACTTTTGCCAGAATTCTCTCGAGTGCACATAAAAAATTAGCGAGCGCTCTTGTAAAAGGGGAAGAGATAAGAATAAAATAGTCGAAATGAAAGTCAGACATTTTATTTCCATTAATGATTTAACTCCCACGGAAATTAAGAAGGTGTTTGCTCTTACCATAAAACTAAAGAAAAACCCTCAGAAATATAACAAAGCCTTAAAAGATAAAACTTTGGCAATGATATTCGAAAAACCATCGCTTCGTACCCGTGTCTCTTTTGAAGCCGGAATGACACAACTTGGAGGACATGCAATATACTTGGGACCAAATGACATTCAAATGGGAGTAAGGGAAACTCCGGGGGATATCGCTAGAAACTTAGAAAGAATGGTTGATATCGTCATGGCGAGAGTATTTGAACATCAAAAGTTAATCGATCTATCCAAAGATACAAAAGTTCCTGTTATCAATGGTCTTTCGGATTTGGAACATCCTTGCCAGGCAATGGCAGATATATTCACTGTTTTAGAAAAGAAAAAGAAATTAAAAGGACTTAAACTTAGCTTTATTGGAGACGGCAACAACAATGTTACCCGATCCCTTTATTTTCTCTGTCAGAAGCTTGGTATAGATTTTATTTGTGCAGCACCCTATGGCTACGGATTGAAAATGGGTAGGGAAACCATTGACCCCAAGAAAGCCATAAAGGACGCTGATGTCGTTGTCACGGATACTTGGGTTTCAATGGGTGAAGAAAGAGAAAAGAAAAGAAGACTTAAAATATTTCCTCCCTATCAAATAAACGGAAAGTTAATGAAGTTAGCAAAAAAGGATGCAATATTTATGCATTGTCTTCCTGCATATAGAGGCTATGAAGTAACCGATGAAGTAATTGATGGACCACAATCTGTTGTTTTTGACGAAGCGGAGAATAGACTTCACATCCAAAAAGCAATTATGCTTTTTCTTCTTGGTAAATAGATATTACTTGTACGATCCTTGGCGGTGCGCGATTGAACAAATAATTATCTTTTTAGGATTTATCTCATAAATTATCCTATAAGGCCAGGGTTTTACTGAATATAAACCCGTCAGCTCTCCCTTGAGAGGTTTCCCTGCATATGGATCATTTTTTAAAATTTCGAGTTTTTTGAAGATTTTTTTAAGTTCTACCTTTGGAATTTTCTTAAGTTGTTTAAAAACGGCAGGTCTGTAGAATATTTCCATCTTTCAAGACAGATCAAGTCTTTTGAGAATATCATTGTGAGATATAAGTCTTTTTTCTTTTTTTCCCATCTTGATTGCTTCAACTTCTTTGGGGGAGGAGAGTACGTCAAGGGTTTCAATCCATGACTCAAGCTCATTTTTACTTATAAGTACAACAGGATTGGCTCCTCTTAAATTAATCTCATAAGAACGAAGACCGTTGGAAACAGTTTTGATAAGCGTATAAAGATTTTCCCTAGCCTCACTTGCGGTCAAAGTTGTTATTTGATTCATGATATAAGTATCGTACGCTTTAACGTACGTATTGTCAAGTGCGTATTGACTTAAGCTTTCGTGTAAAGGTATAGTGAAAAAGTTAAATATGGCAACAATTAATGTAACAGATTCTGATTTTGATGCGCAGGTGTTAAAAAATTCTCTTGCCGTACTTGTTGATTTCTGGGCTCCATGGTGCGGTCCATGTAAACTGGCGGGACCTATTTTGGAAGAGATATCCGAAGAGCATAAAGACAAACTTGTCATTGCAAAAGTGAATGTTGATGAGAATAACCAAAAGCCAGGTCAATACGGGGTAATGTCAATTCCCACAGTGATTTTATTTAAAGGTGGTCAGGAAATTGGCCGCCAGACGGGTTTTTCAGGAAAAGAAAATTATGAAGAATTAATTAAAAAGGGAGGTGATATTTGATGGATCCAAATACAAATCAACCTACGGGTCAGCCAGTTATTGATCCAAATCAGCAACCAGTGGTACCGCAACCACCAGCCATGCCAGCGGATCAGCCAGTAGTTCCAACAACACCAGTTGAGCCACCTATGCCGGAACCGGTAGTTCAGACACCAATTGAACCCCCTGTTGAGCCACAGATACCTGAGGCACCAGCAGTGACGGAAGTTCCGCAGCAACCTGCGGTGTAATACTAACCGATATATGGAAAAAGTCTGGGACGTTCTAATTATTGGATCTGGTCCTTCTTCCTTTACCTGTGCAATTTACACAACAAGAGGGGCAGCATCTTCCTTAATTTTGGCAGGAGAATCATGGGGGGGGCAACTTATGTTAACTACAAAAGTTGATAATTTCCCGGGTTTCCCTGACGGGATTGACGGACCTCTCCTAATGACCAATATGCGAAAGCAGGCGGAGAACCTTGGAGCGGAGATTATAAACAAATCAGTAACTAAAGTGGATTTTTCAAAAGCTCCTTTTGAGGTTTTTGTAGGTGAAGAAAAGTACATGGCAAAATCTGTAGTTATTGCAACAGGTGCCCAAAATGTATGGCTGCAGGTTCCCGGAGAAAAGGAACTAATTGGCCGCGGGGTTTCATCATGCGCTCCATGCGACGCACCATTCTTTAAAGGAAAAGTTGTTGGGGTTATCGGAGGAGGGGACACTGCCATGGAGGAAGCTTCAGTCTTAACTAAATATGCATCAAAAGTATACTTAATACATCGAAGAGATACATTTAGAGCAAGTTCTGCAATGCAGGATAAGGTAAAAAAAGATGCAAATATTGAAATAATTTGGAATACTGAGGTAACAAAGATAAACGGAGAGGGGAAAGTTGAAAGTTTAAATTTGAAAAACAACAAAACAAATGAAACCTCGGAACTTAAACTTGATGGAGTATTTGTGGCAATAGGCCATAAACCGGAAAGCGACATTTTTGCCGGACTGGTAGAAATGGATGAGGCGGGTTATATTTTGCCCAAAAACTGGCACTGCGGAACAAGTATTAAGGGAGTTTTTCTTGCGGGGGATGTCATGGATAAACATTTTAAACAGGCAATAGTTTCAGCAGGAATGGGTTGTATTGCTGCTTTGGAAGTTTTGAAATACCTCGACGGTCTTGGGGTTGACAAATAACCTCTTTTGGAGAAGAATGGACACATGCTAGAAAATTCTAAGCCCCGAAAAAATCTCCAACAGATATTTTTTCCCATACTAGTTATTGTCGCAATCGGTCTTGCTTTCTTCTCGGGAACCCTTTGGCAGAAGGTAAAGAGTTTAGAAAAGGGCGGGGAAGCTACCCAACCAACAGCAAAAGCTCAACCTACAGTTTCATTAAGTACCATTAAAGGTCTTTTTGACAAAGATTTAATCAAATTTGGAGACAAAGAGAGGAAGGTTATATTTGTTGAAATTTCCGACCCGTCCTGTCCTTATTGTCAGGTCGCAGCGGGGCTTAACCCAACCCTTAACAGGCAGGCCGATACTACTAATAATAGATTTAAACTTGTTTCTGATGGTGGTAAATATCTTGCGCCAGTTCCTGAAATGAAAAAGCTTGTAGATAGCAAAAAGGCGTCGTTTGTCTGGATTTATTCTCCAGGACATGGCAATGGGGAAATGGGAACAAAGGCTCTTTACTGTGCAAATGAAAAAGGTAAGTTCTGGGAAGTAAGCGATCTTCTCATGACCAGTAAAGGTTATGACTTTCTTAATAACACAATTAAAAATGACAAAACTAAGTCTGGAGACATAGCAACATTTCTTAAAAGTGCTGTTGATCCAACTTTCTTAAAAGAATGCCTAGACAGTGGAAAGTATGATGCAAGATTAACTAGCGATACTCAATTGGCACAAACCTTGGGTTTTCAGGGAACACCGGACTTTTTTGTTAATGACAAAAACTTCCCGGGAGCATATAGCTACACAGATATAAAATCTACGGTTGACGCGCTACTTAAATAACTTCCAGAATTTTGTAAGCAATAATTGCACAAGACCCCCAGACATTAAAGGATTTATTAACTCCAAACATGGGAAGTTCAACGATAATATCGGATAAATCTAAGACTTCTTTGGAAACACCGTCTGTTTCGTGACCTACAACAATTGCACAAGGAAACTTAGGTTTAAGATCTTTGTAATAGGTAGAACCCTTAGCCTGTTCTACGGAAATAATTTGAATGCTCTTGGATTTTAGCTCCTTTATAACTTCTAAAACAGAATCTTTCTTCTCCCAAGGTACCCATTCTTCTGTTCCTACGGCGGATTTGTGTATTTTGGAAGATGGGGGATACTCCATGTCTCCGCAAAGAAACACTTTCTCGGCGCTTATTGCATCAGCAAGCCTAAAGAGGGAACCTATGTTATACGTATCAAAAACCCTGTCTGCAACAATATAAATAGGGTTTCTTTTAATTTCTTTAAAGTTTTCTTCTGTAGGCTTTGTTTTTCTAAGTTGCCTTGCATTCAACTTAACCATGCGTATATTCTAGCATTTAGATATATAAAATGATAAAATTCGCTTGCTTTGGCGCTATCGTCTAACGGTTCGGACGACACCCTTTCAAGGTGTAAATTTGGGTTCGACTCCCAGTAGCGTCACACATACACTATATTGATACCGTTCAAAAACAGTCACCTGATTAGCTTCAAGATATTTTCAATTTTGTAAGAATCTTTTAAAGTAATCTCGAGTGAGGATTTCCCGTTCAAACTTTTGAATTGTTTTGTGCAATCT
>Ga0172379_10001018_pt1 | contig 60717 bp, 55 predicted proteins | sample GrowelOW334metaG_FD_119756 | JGI IMG/M metagenome (GOLD analysis project Ga0172379, IMG submission 119756) | Groundwater microbial communities from an aquifer near a municipal landfill in Southern Ontario, Canada - Groundwater well OW334 metaG | ecosystem: Environmental > Aquatic > Deep... | reverse complement strand
ATCAAGTACGCAATCCCGCACTAGGTGGCGCCACTCCATCATGAACTTTCAAACATCCAGGACTCGGGCGGAAGGATATCAACTCGTCGCCGGCTACCTTGGCATCGCGGCCATGCTCATCGGCTGCGTCATCCTGCTTCCCCTCCTTTTCCTTATCGCCTATCCCGAGGAAACGCCCTATGCCGTGGACTTTATCGCTCCCGGCGCGGCAAGCGTCACGATCGGGTACCTGCTCTACTTTTTCATTCGGGGAAAGACCAGAAGTCGGCTCCGCGGCCACCAGGACTCGGTGGCGATTATTGCCGCCTGGATCATGGCCATCCTCATCTCATCCCTGCCTTTCATGCTTACGGGGCGCTACGGTTTCGTTCAAGCCGTTTTCGAGACGACAAGCGGCTTCAGCGCCACGGGGCTCTCCATCGTGGACGTTGAGAAATGTCCGCGGATTTTCCTGGCCTTCAGGAGCATCATGCTCTTTTTTGGCGGGGCGGGATTTGTGCTCGTCATGACATCGATCCTCTCGGACCGCGGCGGAATGAGGCTCTACACTGCCGGGGATCATGGCGATCGGCTGGGTCCCCCCTTGCTGAAGTCGGCGAAGACGATTCTCACCCTCTATGCCGGCTACATGGCTTCGGGCACCCTTCTCTATCTCGTTTTTGGCATGGGCTGGTTCGACGCGCTGAATCACTCGATGGCCGCCGTTGCGACGGGCGGATTCTCGACCAGGGCGCTCAGCATCGGCTTCTATGACAGCTTATCCATAGAGATCGTCACGATGGCGCTCATGGCGCTCGGTTCGACCAGCTATTTCGTCCATCTCCTTCTCATCAAAGGCAAGATCGGCGCATGGATGCGGCACAGCGAAACGAAATTTTTCCTCGTCCTCATCGCTTTGGCGACGCCCATCGTCGGGGCGCTTCTTTTGGGGGGAATCGCCGCGACTTTGCCGCGGGCAGCCAGAATGGCTCTCTTCCAGACCGTTTCCGCCCTGACGACGACGGGCTTCAGGACAACGCCGGACTTCATCTCCTGGCCTTCTTCCTCGATCTCCATTCTGATAGTATTGATGCTGATCGGAGGCGGAGCCGGATCGATGGCCGGCGGCATCAAGCAGACCAGGGTGGTCATCGCGCTGAAATCCATCGTGTGGGACCTGCGCGATAAATTCAACCACAAGAGAATCATCAGGGACGACACCATCCATCATTTCGGCCTCACGGATGTCGTGTCCGACAAAGACAAATGCCAGGCTGGTCTTTTCGTTATCGTGTACCTCGCGATCTTCGCCCTGGGCACCTTGGCTTATAGTTTCTATGGCTATTCCCTGCGGGATTCGGCTTTCGAGTTCGCTTCGGCATTGGGTTCGGTGGGCTTTTCGTCCGGCATAACCGGTTATGGCGCCCCCGCCGGCGTGTTGTGGATAGGAATAGCGGGCATGATCCTGGGCCGGTTCGAACTCTATGTCGTATTCATGGGATTCGCCCGAATCGTCAAAGATGCGGCGGACGCGTTGCGCGGAAGGTGATATGAAGCATAAACATGACTTGATCGCGAAGCATGCCGCCGCGACATTCGGCATCCTTCTGCTTTCGACGCTCGTGGCCTTTCTCATCAGAAGCCTCAATCTGCGCGTCGAGAACATCCTCATCATTTACGTGCTCAGCATCCTCGTCGTCGTCATCGAGACAAAGAGTTACGGATGGGGCGTCGTCGCTTCCCTTTTCTGCACCTTCGCCTTCAATTACTTTTTCACCGAGCCTTTTCGAACCTTTGTGATCTACGACCCCTCCTATTTCGTCTCCCTCGGCATTTTCCTGATCGCCGCTTTTATCGTCAGCACGCTTACATCGAGGCTTCAGAGCCAGATCGCCATTTCCACGCGCAACGAGGAGATGACCGACAAGCTTTACAAGGTCAGCAATGGCTACCTCAATATCTTGGAGCGGAACGAAATCATCGCCTATGGCGAGAAAAGCGTCACCGCCCTTCTTGGAAAGCCTTGCCGGATTTTCTATGGCGAAGCGAGCGCGTTGGCCGATCCGGAAGCCGCCTCGTGCTACCGCAACGGGCTCGACAGCGCCAAGGATGAACGCCTGCCCCCCGGCTCGAAAAAGCGCTTCGTGCCTATCGTGAATAAGAATGCCATAGCGGGAGTCCTGAGCATCGACTGCTCCGCGGGCGATGTCGCGAAGGATGAGTGGCTCTATCTCGAGACCATCCTTTCCCAATTCGTGCTCGCGATGGAGCGCGAGGAGCTGCGTCAGGCGGAAGAGCTCCATCGCATCAACATGGAGAAGGAAAGGCTTAAAAACAACCTCCTGAGGAGCATCTCTCACGACCTCAGGACTCCCCTCACCGCCATCGCCGGAGGATCTGAATTCCTCCTCGAACGGGTGGACACTATCGACGGCGAAACGATGAAAAGCCTTTTGACCGACATCCATTCGGATGCCGTGTGGCTCGGGACGATGGTGGAGAATCTCCTCAACATGGCGCGCATCCAGGAGGGGAAGCTGCTCATCAAGAAGCAGGGCGAAGTCCTGGACGATATCATTGGGGAGGCGCTGTCGAGGGTGGCAAAAAACCTCGGCGAGCACCGGCTTTCCTGCGCTCCCTCCGACGGGGTTTTTCTCGTGCCCATGGACGGACAACTCATCATCCAGGTGCTGATCAACCTCCTCAACAACGCGATCGAGCATACGCGGCCCGATTGCCGCATTACGGTCAGGGCGAAACGGTGGCAGGGCTATGTCGATCTTTCCGTGTCCGATGATGGCGGCGGCATCGAGGCGGAAATGATGGATCATCTTTTCGAGAGCTTCGGCAGCTCGGGAAAGAAGGCCTCGGAAAGCAGAAAAGGCGCGGGTCTCGGCTTGAGCATCTGCAAGGCCATCATCCTGGCCCATGGAGGTTCCATCGTGGGCAGGAACAACGCGGAAGGCGGAGCGACCTTCTCATTCTCGCTCCCCATCGAAGAGGAGGAAAGCCATGGATGAGGCGCGCGTTCTCATAATCGAAGACGACAAGAGCATCCAAAATTTGCTGAAAATCTCCTTGAAGGCGAGCGGCTATTCCTGCGAAGCGACGGAAACCGGTCTTTCCGGAATTTCCCTCTCCATGTCCAACAACCCCGACATCGTGCTGCTGGATCTTGGCTTGCCCGATATCGACGGCGCCGAGGTTCTCGCGCAGTTGAGGGAGCGTTCGGGCGTGCCGGTCATCGTTATTTCGGCCCGCGACCAGGAAAGGGAGAAGGTGGCCGCCCTTGATGCAGGAGCCGACGACTATGTCACGAAGCCTTTCAATATTCCGGAGCTTCTGGCGAGAATTCGGGTCGCCCTCAGGCATGCCCAACCCCGGGATGCGCAGGCGACGACCTTTTCGATCGGAGGCCTTTTCATCGATTTCGAACGGAGGGTCGTCAGCATCGACGGGTCGGAAGTACATCTCACTCCCATCGAATACAAGCTATTGGCCTTGCTGGCCGAGCACTCGGGCAAGGTGCTCACGCATCAGTTCATCCAGAAAAAAGTCTGGGGATATGAAACGAGCGACGAATACCAGTCGCTGAGGGTTTTCATGGCGAATATCAGAAGGAAAATCGAGCCAGAAAGCTCCCATCCTCTTTATATACTCACCGAAATCGGGGTCGGCTACCGATTGGTCGATGAAATCGTCTGAATGAAGGGCAAAGGCGAACAAATGATACAAATTTTCAAGATCACCTTCCCCAACAACAAAATCTTCATCGGCAAGGATCTGACGGGAACGCTGACCTATTTCGGGGGCTTCGATCCCGGCCGGGTGAAAGATGATTACAGGAATGTCAAGATTCCCTATTTCACTCTGAAAAAGGAGATTCTCTGGGAATCGGAGACCGCCGATGATGCCGAAGTGGACAAGAGGGAAGCCGCCTATATACGAATCTTCGATGCCACCAATCCAAAAATCGGGTATAATCGGTAGCGTTGCCTGAGGCCGATGCTGACTCGTGCCCTCCTCGGCTGCGGGCGGCTTCCATGGAGGACAGAATGCACCCGTCATCTGAAATGATTGAATCGCTCAACGCTGACTTCGCCAAGGCGGAAGCCGTGAGCTTCGACGTCGGCCCCCAGGGATTGATTGTCGCCACTCTGGCATGGGGCGATTCATCGGCGCGTGTCGCGCTCCTTGGCGCGACGGTGCTTTCCTACGTCCCGGCGGGGGTCCCGGAAACCTTGTTTCTGAGCGGGAAAAGCGAATTTCTGGCGGGGAAGCCGATTCGTGGCGGCATTCCGCTTTGCTGGCCGTGGTTCGGCGCCCATCCCGGGGATGCCCGTCTTCCCCGACATGGCTTTTTCCGCCTTTTCGAGTGGAAGGTGGCCGGAACCGAGCGCGATTCTCGGGGTTCATCGATGACGCTTTCTCTTTCGGCGTCGGATGAATCCAAGAAATTTTGGCCCTACGACTTTGAAGCTCTTTGTCGCATAACGTTGGGACGAACGCTGAAGGTCGATGTAAGCGTTGTCAATAGCGGCCAAAGCAGTTTCAGCCTTACCTGCGCCTTCCATCCTTATTTCAGGTTCGGGGATGTGAGGGGCGTGGAAATTCCCGTTTTGGCGGGAATGGCTTACGATGATTTTCTTGCGCCGGGAAGTCCCTCCGAACGGAAGGTCGACGCCGCGCCCTTCGCAATTTCAAAGGAAGTCGATCGGGCCTATGCTCATGATGGCGCCGCGGTCATGGAAGACCGAGCGGGAAAGCGCCGCATTATTGTATCGGGCTCCTCGATGGAATCTTTCGTGGTATGGAATCCCTGGGAAAAAAAGTGCGCCGCCATAGCTGATCTCGAAAAGGACGATTTCCTGGAATTCCTCTGCGTGGAACCTGGCATCATACCTCCATCGGCGAGGGAACTGCGGCCCGGCGCTAGTTTTGAAGCGGGGATAGCGATAGAGGTTGCCTCTCTGGAGGAATAGGAAAAGCCCTAATCCAATCTTTCAACTGGCGGGTTCCGCGACGTTGTCGGTTATCGTGATGCGCGCATCCCTGTGTCCCTGCAGCAGGGTAACCGGGAAGAGCGCCGATTTTTCCCCATATGCGGCCTTGCGGACGACAGCGCGATGCCAATCCCTGAAGCAATAGAGCCTTATTTTCCTGGCTTCCAAAATATCCTTCATGCCGACGGTGACGCACCATCGGGGCATCGCCTCCACGGCGCCATTCAGATCGCCGACTGCGTTGATGGTTCTCGTTTCCGGCGAGATGGAAAGGACACGGGCGGGGCGGTTCGCGAATTCGCCTGCGGGAATGTCTTCCGGCTCATTGAACGCGACATGCCCTGTGATGCCTATTCCCCCGTAGCAGACATCGACGCCGCCCAACTTCGCTATCATACGGCCGATCTCCTCGGGATGCCGCGGGTCGGGAAAGACGCGATGCGATTCCGGCATTACGAGATCATGGTTGATACGGTTATATACATTCCGGTTCATGAATCCGCGAAAACTCAAACGATGTGCGATATCGATATACGCCTTATCGTCATCGAGATATTCGTCCATGTTGATGAACCAGACATTCTTCAGGCTGACCTTTCGCTCATTCACGAGTCGGACGAAAATTGGATACTGGCCGATGGGACCGACGGGGCAAATAAAAACGGTCGTCTGTTTTTTAGCGTTGTGCGCCGATATCGTTTCGATCATATCGGCGGCGGCTTCATAGAAGACTTCTCCAGCCTGCCCGAGTTTGACAAGGGGGATTTTCGCGTCCTTGCCAAGATCTTTTTTCGAGATCGCGTAATAATCCATCGTCATCTCCGGTGCTGGCGCCGCGCCTCAGCGCGGGCAGCAATTCCTGTCCTGGGAAACATCAGCTTGCCCGTCCTTCATGCAAAGATGCACAGCCGCGGTCTTGAAAGCCTTGGGCAGCGCCAAAACGCGCGGTTCGCCTCCGACATATTTCTTGGCGTCCTTCAGCGCTTCCTCGAAGGTCGAGCGCGTTTTCATCCCCATGCTTCGAGCATAGCCCGGTTCCTGCGCTCCGACAATATAAATCGCCGCGCAGTTTTTTTCCGCGATATGGGCGCAGGAAATCATCGAAAAAGCGTGGAATGGGTGATAGCCGTAATTGAACCGGTATTTGTCGACGTATTCGCGCTTTTGCGACAGATACTCGGCATAGCGCTCTATATCGGGCAGCGTGTTTGCGTAGTTCTTCTGGAACAGATCGTACACTTCGCGATAGGCGGGGAACTCTTCATCGTGGAAATAGCCATTGCAGGTCGAGGAGCAGATAATCACCGGGTTATCGCTCAGGATCCGCTTGTGCCGGATTATCTGGGCTGATATCGCCTGCATCATCAAAATGGGATTCGTGCCCATGCCATTGCCGTAATGGAATGCCTGAGGCATGCCGAAAACCATCACGTCATACTTCTTCTCGGCCCAATGCACATATGTCCGCTTGTCGGCCACCTTCCACGAAAGCGGCTGGATGATATCGGCCGCGCCGGAAAATATGGCGATCTGCCGCTGATTGGTATCGAGTACCGCGTCGCAGCAGAAGAATTTCTTTCCCATGCGCTTTTCCATGTGCTGGCCGATGGCGTCGAATTTGGAGCGCATCAGGCTGTTCGTGCTCACGGGCACGAAGTCGTCCCGATGCATCACGGCGGGCGTGTGGTGGGCGCCGATGCATTTCCAGTGCGTAATGCCGGTCGCGCAGTGCTTGTAGCCGCCGGAATAGCCGCCGTAGGGATTGCCCAGCGTATGCCCGATGAGAACCGCCAAATCGGCTTCGAAAACTTCCTTGTTCATGATGACGCGGGCGTTGTAGGTTTCTTCGTTCCCCAGATCGACGAGATTGGACCAATCCTCGCTGTCGTGATTCACGATCTGGCCGCTCGCCCAGAATTGGTCGAAAATCGCGTCGCCCAGAAGCCCGCGGATTTCTTCTTTGGTGTTCTTGCGGTGCAATCCGTTGGAGCAAATCAGTTTTATATCCTTGAGATCGACGCCGGCTTTAGCGCACTCTTCTATAATGATAGGGATGGAAATCTTCCGATGCGAGTTCGCCTGTGTCCCACCTTTTACTCTGTCGGGGAAAACGATTGCGACCTTCGAGCCCTTTTTTACCTGGCGGCTGATGGGCTCGATGCCGACGGGATGAAGGATGGAATCCCTGGTGGCTTTTTCGATATCGGGCAGAACGGGCGGGTCGGCGACGGTTTCGCCGGGGATAAAAACATCGGTAGTATCGGGCAGCGTGGCGTCCATAAAACCCTGCCCATACTCGAAGGATAGTCTCATGCTTTCCCTCCTGCGGCGCTTCGGCTTTGGAAATAGGTATCGACAATTTCCAGATACTCATCGGGATAAAATCCGATTGCGCCGCTGAAACGCGTCAGCGCGATGAGCCCGCCATCCAGGTCGGCGATCGCGCCTATCGATGCCGCGTTTTCCTTTTTTAGCCCGCCTCCATAGACAAGAGGACAAGGCGCGATTTTTTTTATCTCGGCGGCGATGGACGCGATCTGTTCCGCTGTCGGAGGCGTCTTGCCCGGCCCGATTGCCCAAATGGGTTCATACGCCAGCACTATCTTCGAAAGGTCGATGCCGGTGAGGCCTTCTTTAATCTGCTTCTCCAGTACGTTCATGCGGTAGGGCAGCTCCTCCGCCTTTTCGCCTATGCAATAGACAACGCTCAAGTCCGCCCGCGTCGCGCATTGTATTTCCCGATTGAGGAGTTCGTTCGTAGCTTTTGCGATGGATTCCTGGTCTGCTCCGGCAAGTCTCATCAGCTCCGCCTTGTAAGCCCGTTCTTCGCTGTGGCCAATGAGGGTCCATGAGCATCCTAGTTCCTTCGCCGCGTTTGCCGTCCTCAGGGAGGTGAAAGCGCCAAAATTTCCGCCCTTGGCGGTGTCGGCGTGGTGGACGCTTTGGCAGCCGATCCGCATGAGGCCTGAATGGGGAGTCGCTTCCGTTGCGGCCAAAAGATGGGCTTCGGGAAAAAATGCGGCGAAGCTGCAATCGCGGACTAGTGAGGCGCGGCTTTTCAGCCCCTCGTTCAGCGCGGCAGCTATAGTTGAACCCCATGTTGTCATGGGCGCGAGCGTATTGATGCCGCCATGTTCGGGTTGTATGTCAAAACGCTTCAGATTCAGGAAGATATAGTTCATTGTCGCCCCTTGTCAGTGTGAACATGTCAGCTAATAAGCCAAATGTTTGGCAATAATTTGGCATAAAATCTATGATATTGATGAGTTTATACCAGGGATATGGATTTGTACAGCAAAAATGCAAGAATTGATGCAAACTTTTGCTTTACAAATTTACAATGTTGAGTGATACTCTACAATCAAGCGACAATATTTGGCAAATGTTTGCCTAAAAATCATGTGATTTGCGTACGAGCCGTCGATACGTGAAAATTATTGGTGTGAAGATGGCGCTGTTGCATGGCAAAGGATGAAGGAGCATTGGATGGCAGCTGCTAATGGCGGGGACGCCAAACCGAAAAAGCCGAGGAAATTGAAGGATTTCAGCGATGGCGGCAAGGGAACCCGACTGGCGCTCAATTCCGCTTCCATCATCGTAGGCATCCTTCTTTGGTTTTTAATCACGTTGATACCCACGATAAACACATTCCTGGCAAGCCCAAAGCAGGTCTACGCCGCTTTGCTTTCGGAGTCGGCCGCCAATGGAAGATTCTTCAAGGATATTTCCATTTCCCTTCAGCGCGTTCTCATAGGCTTTGGCTTGGCTTTCGTCTGTTCGATACCTGTCGCTTTCCTGATGGGCTGGTACCCCAAGGTCAGAAGCGTCGTTGAACCCTGGATCCAGTTTTTCAGGACCATCCCGCCGATCGCGCTCATCCCCTTGGTGATTCTCGCTATGGGACTGGGCGAAGCGCCGAAATACACGATCATCTTCGTGGCCGCCTTTCTTGTCATGGTGGTCACCATTTATCAAGGTATAAAGGAAGTCGACAGGACGCTTATAAAGGCCGCCTACACTTTCGGCGCCACGGACAAGGACCTCTTTCGCGACATCATGATACCTGCCGCATTTCCCTTTATTCTGGTCGGGGCGCGGCTCGGCATGGCCGCCTCGCTCACGACGCTGATCGCCGCCGAATTGACGGGAACTACCTTCGGCTTGGGCGCGCGCATCCAGGGCGCCCAGCAGTTCATGGATACATCGATAGTCCTGCTTGGCATCATCACCATCGGTATCATCGGCTTCCTGCTCGACAAAATACTGCTGCTGATAGAGAAAAGGCTCACCAGGTGGAAGTAGAATTCTCGTCCAAAGCCAAGAGAAGGAGTGCAGGGTGACCGAGACAATGATCAGAATTGAAGATGTCCATAAAGAATATAAAGTCGATGGCGGAAAAGACGTGAATGCGTTGAACGGCGTCGATCTGGAGATAGGGAAAAACGAATTCGTGTGTGTCGTGGGCCCATCCGGCTGCGGCAAGACGACGTTGTTGAACATAGTCGCCGGCTTGGAGCCCTACGACAGCGGGAAAGTGACCATGCACGGCGAGGATATCATCGGTCCGGGGCCTGAGCGCGGCGTCATTTTCCAGCAGTACGCGCTGTTCCCCTGGATGACGGTGCGAAAGAACATCGAATACGGCATGAAATTTCTGCGAAAGAAAACCCCCTTGGCGGAGCGGTACTCGCGGGAAGAAAAATCGAGGATGGCCGATCATTACATCGACATGGTCAACCTCACGGGATTCGAGGACAGCTTTCCAAAAGCGCTTTCCGGAGGGATGAAGCAGCGAGTCGCCATAGCGAGAGGCTATGCGCAGAACCCTGAAGTGCTTCTGATGGACGAGCCCTTCGGCGCTCTCGATGCGCAGACGCGCGCCCAGTTGCAGGAGGATTTGCTGCAGACATGGGAAAAGGAAAAAAAGACTGTCCTGTTCATAACGCACGATGTCGAGGAAGCGGTACTTCTCGCGACGCGTGTGGTGATCATGAGCGCCCGACCTGGGCAAATCAAGGAAATCGTCGATATCAGTCTGCCCTATCCGCGAAATCAGGCGACCAAGTTGGATCCGATTTTCATAGAGCACAGGAACTATATCTGGGATACGGTCTATAGAATGTACCTTGAGATCAGGAAGTGATTCGCCGCGGCTTAAATGTCGCCGATCTGTTTTGGCACGAATTCGGGTATGATCCCGAATCTATATACAAGGAATCTGGTAATGGAGGCGAAATCATGAAGAGACTATTGGCAGTTGCGCTTCTGGTTCTCTGCGCGGCGACGGCGATGGCCGCGGGGCCTGCTCTCGTCAATGTGCGAGTAGGCGTTCATGCGAACGAAGGCGGCACGCCCTTGGCGGCCGTGGCCCAGGATCAGGGCTTCTTCAAGAAGTACGGGATCAATCCGGTATTCACCATCGTGGAAAGCGGGCCAGCCGAAATGACAGCCATGCGCGCCGATAAGAGGACGCTCGATGTCGGCTATATCGGAGCGGGCGTTGCCTGGAATCCGATCGACGGCGCGGGGAATCAGCTTTCCTTCGTGTTCCTCGACAATTTGAGCAATTCGGAAATGATGCTTGCCAAAAAAGGCGTTTTCGTCGATTCGAACAAGAACAAGAAATTCGATAACGCGGAAATCTATGCAGGTCTCAAGGGCCAGACGGTCTATATCGAAGTGGGGACGACGCCCGGCGGATGGTTCAAGACCCTTCTCGAAATGTCCAACGCCGGCAAACCGGATGCCGACAAGTTGTGGATTTCCTGCGAGACCTCAGCCTATTTGGCCGGATATACGGCTCCCAACAGCAACCCGGCGAACAAGGTTTCCGTTGTGAATACGCTCAACGCCAATCTTCCCGCGGGTATGGCCACGGGAGGCGGAATGCAGGTTGTTGCTGGGTTCGCTCCCGCCACCAGCACCATTCTCAAAACCAATAAGGACGTGGAAAAAATCGCCACGACCGTCAGCAATTTCCCGCCGGAAAAATCCTTCCCTTCAACCTGGGTCGCGAGCGACAAGTGGATAGCCGAGAACCCCGTGGTTGCCCAGAATTTCATCAACGCGCTGTATGAAGCGGCGATATGGAGAGCGAACAATATCGACGCGGCGATGAGAGCCGGAGAAATGCTGGCCCAGAGGCCTGTCAACTCCTACGATCCGACCAACCTCGTCGCTCCGGACAAGGCGGATTACCAGGCATGGTTTGCCAGCAATAACGCGCTTGGCTACAATTTCATGAAAGCGCTTTATGACAGCAAGGTTCCGAATGTGCCCAAGGGCAATCCGGTAAAGCCCTTCGAGAAGGCGTTCAACGACAAATTGCTTCTCGAGGCGCTCAAGACGATCAAATAAGCCGCTGGCGTTTCGCGCCGCGTCCCTCGAGAAATAGTTCGTGGGGCGCGGCTTCCATATGGAAGGAAGTGTATGAACCTGACCTTTGGTTCCGAATTCGCGCGCGGTCATATCACCGAGGATGAAACGCGGCGGCAGATTACTGTCAACGAAGCATTGATAAAGCAGGTTCAGCAAGGCGCTGTTTGGAACGATCGCTGGCTCGGCTGGTTTTCCGTCGCGGATTCGGCGCCTCAAGCGCTGCTCGATAAAATCCTGGAAGAAGCGGCTTATGTCCAAGACAATGCCGAGGTAATGGTCGTTATAGGCATAGGCGGCTCTAATCGCGGCGCGATGGCGGCGATCAAAGCCATGCATCGCGGATTGCGGTCGCCGACGCGCATCGTCTATGCGGGTGATACGATGAGCGGCACGGAATTGCTGGACGTCGTCGAAATCGTGCGGAACGAATCAGTCATTCTCAATGTGATCGCGAAGGATTTCAATACCTTGGAGCCCGGGATAGCCTTCCGTGTCCTGCGGGAAGCGATGATGGAAAAATATGGGGTCAGCTGCGGGGAGAGAATCATGGCTACGGGCAGCCGCGGCCCGGGACAGCTTTTTGAATTGGCCCAAAAGCACGGATATCGCTTTTTCGACTTTCCCGAATCCATCGGCGGCAGATTTTCCGTCCTCTCGGCGGTCGCCCTATTTCCCATGGCGGTGGCGGGAATCGATATTGTTGCCATCGTCGCCGGGGCAAAAGCCGCCGAAAAAAAACTGAAAGAAACCGACATATATTCCAACGCCGCGGTGCTGTATGCCGTAAACAGAAATATTCTCTTTTCGAAAGGATTCACTATTGAAAGTCTCATCCTTTTCGAACCGGACCTGACTCCCTTCGCCCGCTGGTGGACGCAGCTCTTCGCCGAAACCGAGGGGAAGAACCAGAGAGCCATCTTCCCGACCTCTTTCCTGTTCTCAGAGGATCTCCACGCCGTGGGGCAGTATGTGCAGCAAGGAAAGCGCTGCATCGCCGAAACCTATCTCCGGCTGTTCCACGAGGACGGCGATTTTGTGATCGGCGCATCGAACGGCGTGCTGGATGGTTTCGACTATCTTGATGGGAAACCTTTCGGCGAATTGAATCGCGCGGTGTACCAAGCGGCGCTTAACGCGCACTCGCGCGATGGCGTACCCTGCTTCGAAATTTCCGTTCCGGAGATGAACGAGGGCGGCTTGGGCGAGCTCTTCTATTTTTTCATGTTCGCGTGCTATCTGTCCGCGAGCCTGCTTCGCGTGAATCCTTTCACGCAGGACGGGGTTGAAAACTACAAGAAGAATATGTACCAGCTTCTTGGGAAGAAAATCTAAGGTGAACTCGATCGAAGACGCGGCGACCGTCCGCATGCTGGCGCGGGAACTTTCCCGCAGGCCGCTGCCGCTTAAAACAAACAAGATTGCCTACGTGATCGCTGGTGGGTCCCTCCTCCCGCGGTTCCTGGGCGAGGAGGCTGAGGCTGGCATCGCCAATCCGCCTTCGCAAATGTGGGTGGCGTCGACGGTGACATCGGCGCTGGGGGATGAAACCGAAGGCTTGTCGCGCATAGCGGACGAAGATGGCGGCTATTATCTAAAAACCTTGCTCGATTCAGCTCCTGAGCTCTTTTTAGGCACGGCCCACGTGAAAAAATGGAATGCCAACCCGGGGTATCTGATAAAGCTGCTCAATTCCAGGGATAGGCTTCTCGTGCAAGTGCATCCCGACAAAGAAAAAGCGAGAAAATATTTCGATTCCGATTTCGGAAAGACTGAAGCCTGGTTCGTAATCGCCGCGGAAAAGAGCGCGATCGCCTATGCTGGTTTCAAGCCTGGCGTGACGAAGGAGATATTGCGAGGCGCTATTCTCAGTCAGGATTCAAGTATAATCCTCGGATTGCTCCACGCCTTTCCCATCATTCCCGGCGACATCATGTTCATTCCCGCTGGTCTTCCTCACGCGCTGGGAAAGGACAGTCTTGTCCTTGAAATCCAGGAACCTACCGATATCACGTTAAGGGCGGAGCGCAGAAGACCGTCGGGAGAAGTGCTGCCTGAATCATATCTGCACGCGGGACGAGGAATGGATGTGCTGCTCGAATGCTTCGACTACCAGTGCCGCGATTTCGAGTCGGCCAGGCGGGAGATCTTCCTGCGGCCCGAGACGGTTTTCAGCGATAAAACCTGTGTTGAGCAAAGTGTCATTTCGCGCGCGACCACGGATTGTTTCGCGATGAATTCGATTTCCCTGACCGCCGGCGCCCGGCTTGAAAAGCGCAATGACAGCTTTGCCGTTGGTATTGTGATTTCTGGTTCAGGCTTCCTGCGCGGGAGCGACCGCGCGATATCGCTTCGGCAAGGGATGGAAATTTTCTTTCCTCATGGCGTTGAACGCTACAGCTATGAAGCGGAAAGCGCCATGAAAATCATGGAGTGCTATCCTCCATCGGCTGATGATGTTCCCGGGGGAAAGCGATGAAAGACAATATGCTGATCGTCCATGGTGGAGCGCCGACTGCGGTGATGAATGCGTCATTGTATGGCGCAATAACGGCAGCGCAGAAGTCTGGAGTTGTGGACTCCATTTATGGGGCGCGCGGAGGCAGTTGCTCCTTGCTTACGGGCGATTACATCGACCTCTCCGCGCTTTCGAGAGAAGCGCTGGAAAAACTGCCGTACACTCCCGCTTCGTTCATTGGGACTTCGCGGTTTCCCGTGGACAATGATTATGCCGCCATTGCCGACAAGCTCGTTGAACAAGATATACGGTACCTTTTATTCAATGGCGGAAACGGCTCTATGGATACCTGCGGAAAGATCGCGGCCGCTATCGCGCGACGCGCTCCCGGCAAGGGCATTCGCGTTGTCGGCATTCCCAAGACTATCGACAATGATATCGCCGTGACCGATCACGCGCCCGGATTTGGAAGCGCCGCCCGCTATCTCGCCGCGTCGGTTTCAGAGCTCGCGCAGGATGTAGCCTCGCTTCCGATTCATATTTGCATTGTCGAAAGCATGGGGCGGAACTCAGGCTGGCTCACCGCGGCGGCGGCTTTGGCGAAAACGGCGGGACGAAGCGAGGCATCATTCAGTGAACAGTCGCAATTGGGACCGCACTTGATTTATGTCCCCGAAGTCCCCTTTGACGAGGAAGAATTCCTTGATGAAGCCAAAACGTTGTACGATCGCTATGGGGGCGTCGTTGTCGTCGCCAGTGAAGGGCTGAAAACCGGTGATGGGAAACCGATCGTCCCGCCGCTTTTCCAAACTGGACGTTCGGTGTATTACGGCGATGTCTCGGCGCATCTGTGCGCCACGGTGATACGGAAGCTCGGCATCAAGGCGCGAAGCGAAAAGCCCGGAATATTGGGGCGCTGTTCGATAGCCCACCAATCGGCCCTCGATCGCGACGAAGCTATTCTTGCGGGTGCCGAAGCCGTCAAGGCGGCGCTCTCCGGACAAACAGCGGTGATGGTGGGGTTCAGGCGCATATCGTCGAAACCGTATCGTTGTGACACCTTCCTGATCCCGATAGAGGAGGTCATGCTCCATGAGCGGACCCTGCCTCTTGAATATTTGAATCCGGAAAAAAACGGAATCAACGGGAACTTTCTTGAATGGTGTGCACCGCTCATCGGCGGACCGCTTGCGGATTTCGCGCGGCGCCTCGTATAAATATAACCGTATTCAGATTCGAAGCCGGGATAAGGATGGAAAATGATGGCTGTCACGTTGAAAGACATAGCGAAAGCATCTGGCGTCTCGATCTCCACGGTGTCCAGAATTCTCAACAAGGATTCATTGCGGAAATCCAGCGCTGAAACCTGCAAACGCGTCATAGAAATAGCGCGCGAAATGGGATACATGTCCGAAGTCCCCGCGAAACTGCAGATTTTGGCGAGCAATCAGGAGCAGCCAACGTATTCAATCGGCTGCATTCTGACCTCCGACCACGAATCCTTCGTGTCGCCGTTTTTCTCCACGCTGCTGGCCGGGATCCAGAACGAATTGGCCCAGACAGGCAATCATTTGAAATACAACTTCTTCGTCATGAACATCAAGGATCGAGGTTTCGCCCACTTCATCCAAACAACCAAACTCGACTGCGCGATCATGCTGGGCAGGACAAGCCTCGAAAATATAACATTGCTGAGGGAAAGGATCCCTCATCTGGTCTACGCGGGCGTAAACAGCATCGGCAGCGATTTCGACGAGGTGATATGCGATGGATATTCGGGGGCGATCTGCGCGGTGCATTATCTCGTCGGCCTGGGGCACAGGGAAATAGGGTATATTGGCTCCACGCAGCAGAAATACCAGGTGTTCAACGAACACCGCTACCAGGGCTTCTTGGATGAATTGAAAACTTCCGGCTTGGCGGTGAACGAGGATTTCGTCGTGGACACCTTCCTGACTTCGGCCGATGGCTATGAGAGCATGCAGTCGCTGATCCGGAAGAAAACGCTACCCACGGCCATTTTCTGCGGAAACGATACCGTTGCCCTCGGCGTAATGAAAGCGCTGAACGAAAACAATATTTCCATACCCGAGGATATTTCCATCATAGGCTTCGATAACATCGAAACGGCTTCATATGTGCAGCCCACGTTGACTACTATTTCAGTACCGACCAAGGAACTTGGCCGGCTCGCGGTGAAAATAATGCTCGACAGGCTTGAAAGCGGGCGCGATTATGCCATAAAGGTGAATCTCCCCTTCAAACTGATCGAGCGCGAAAGCTGCAAGCTGATTGCCCGTGAACGATAAACCGATTTTTTTGAAAAATGGATCGGTGCTGTTCGGCGGCCAATTCTCGGCGGCCGATCTTCTCGTTTCCGGGGGGGAAATCATCAGCATATTCCCGGGCGGGATAGGATCGGGCAAAAGGCCAGAGGACGCGGCCGAACTCGATTGTTCCGGGAAGAGGATTTTGCCCGGCTTCATTGATATCCACACGCACGGTGGCGCCGGAGTGGATTTCAACCACGCGTCAGCCGATGATATCCGGGACGTTACCCGCTTCTTCTCGTCCTGCGGGGTAACATCGTATTTGCCTACCTTGCTGGCGGATTCGCCTGAAATAATGGAACGACAGCTTGCCCTGGTGGCAAGTGATGCCGTAACAGAGGAATCCCCGCAGATAATCGGCATCCACCTCGAGGGACCATTTCTGAGCGCGAAATACAAAGGAGCCCAGCCTGGACAATATCTCCGCGATTGCGATGTTGGGCTTTTCGACGCTTTCCAGAAAGCCGCGAGAGGAAAAATCCGTCTCGTCACCATGTCCCCGGAACTCGAGGGAGCGGAGTCGTTCATCAGGGAATTGACCGCTTCGGGCGTGCGCGTTTCCATCGGTCACAGCGCCGCGAGCTATGAGCAGTCTATGGCGGCGATAAATGCCGGCGCTATGAGCGCCACCCATGTCATGAACGCCATGAAGCTTCTTCACATGCACGATCCCGCAATCCTCACCGCGGTACTTGAATCCGATATCTACGCGGAAATGATCTGCGACGGTTTTCACCTCTTCCCGCCGATCATCAGACTGCTGCTGAAAATCAAGGGACTGGACCGGATGATAGCGGTAACGGACAGCATAATGGCCGCGGGCTTGCCCGATGGTACCTATGTTCTTGGCGCGAATGATGTCGTTGTAGACAATGGAGATGCGAAAGTGATTTCGGATGGGGCGCGGGCGGGAAGTACCCTCACGATGATAAAAGCTGTCCGAAATATAATGAATTATTCCGGTCTGCCTATCGAGGGCGTATCCAGGCTCGTATCGGAAAATCCGGCCAGAATGCTCGGCATTTTCGGGGAAACGGGCTCGATTGCCGAAGGCAAACGGGCCGATCTGGTAGTTCTGGATTCGGCGATGAAGGTTGTGGTGACGATTGCTTGTGGGAAGATTTGCTTTGGCGATTAGGCGATTCGCGGCCGCGACGCTCCGTCAGTCTTTCGGATTTTTCCGGTCAAAGCGTTTCAAGATTATGTAATTCGCGATGCCCAAAATCGCCATGAGGCCGATCAGGACGGGATAGGCGATCTTCCAGTTATCCGTGCCCGTGATCATCGTCCACTCCGACATGCCGCCGATGCCGGCAACGAGGCTCAACGGCATGAAAATAGTGGTTATCAGCGTTAGTCGATTTACCGACCTGTTGGTGCGGTTGGCCGATTCGGCCATCGCGTTGCTCGTGAGGGAGAGCTGGATCTGAACGAGGTTCGTCACCGTCTCGCGGTTTGACTCGACGAGTTCGACGAATTTCGCGAGATGATCGTACAAGTTGCTGAAATAGGCCAGATCCCCTTCATGGATGAACGGGCTATCGCGCCTGCAGATCCGTGCCAGTATTTCCCGTTCATGGAAGAGGCTTTTCCTCATGACCATCAGGCTCTGTCTGATGGTATGAAGTTTGGCGTTGTCGACAAGTGCGTTTTCGGTGAGGATCGAATCCTCGAATTCGGATATCCTGTCGCCAACGCTTTCGACCGACGCGAACTTGTTGTCGATGACGCGGTCCAGAATCGCGTGAAGGACACGCGCCGGCCCCAGCGCGGGCTGAGCGGTATCCATCGCGAGTTCGGCGACAATCTTCGCGCATTGATGGATTTCCGAGCTGCCATCGCGGAAAACGGAAACGAGAAAATCCTTCCCCAGGAAAAAATTCATCTCCCTGATCGTCACGGTTCCGCTCGCGTTCAAGAAATCATTGAACAGGATCCCGGTATATTCAGGAAATATGTCGATTTTGGGCAGGTAATCGTCGTCGAAGCAATCTTCAACGGAAAGGGGATGGAGACCGAGCGCTTCGACGAGGGGATCGAGATCCCTCTTTTCGGGTGAGCTGTAGGCGAGCCATATGAATCCGGCCTTCTCTTTCAGGCTCAGCGCCTTCTTGAGGGTAGGGGCCTCGGTCGCGGTGCCTTCGGGGGAAAAGTGATACAAGTGATGCGTTTTCATAGCGGATACGGTACAAATGACGAGCGCGTCCGCGTTGACCGCTCGAATGGCGCCAAAAAACGCGGACGTGCCGGTCTTTGATTCATTTCATCTCGGCGAGAAGCTTCACCGCGTCTTTGCTGCCCATCGAGGCGGCCTTCTGCAGGTCGGCCTTTGCCTCTGCCTGCCTGCCCGTATCCTTATAGAGCTGCCCGCGATAGTACCAGGCGTTCTCGTTGGGGTCGGGATTGGAGCCGAAGAGGGAAATATACTCGTTGAAAAGCTGCTCGGCCTTCTTCCTGTCCTGTCCGGCGATTCCAGGCAGTACCTGCCAGAATCGTCCGAGCGACAGTATCGGCCCGCCGTTGTCGTACATCTTGTCGAACTTGTAGGCATTCTCGAAACCCATCTGGGTCTTGCCCTTGAGGCCTTCGGCGAGGGCTTTGATAATGCTCACGCAATCGGAGTACGTACCGACGCAGAGGCCATACCAATACCAGCCTTCTATCCCGGTGGGATTGAGCTTGAAGGCCACTTCGCCATACTTGATGCCCTCTTTCGCGGCGGCGCGGGCGGTATCCTTCCATCCAGCGGTTTCTTCCACGACGAGATAATCACCGTATTTTCGCGCGGCCTGGGCAGCTTGCCAGTTGAGCGCGTAATCCTGCGGGGCGGCGGCGGCGAGCTTCACGGCCGTCTCGTAATTTGCCTTGAGTTCTGCCTCCGTCGCGGCCATGACGGGGACGAGGGCGAACAAAACCAGGGCGAGTGCCAGGGGCAGTATTCGTTTCATCGGGGAATCCTCCTTGGAATCACGTCGCGCGCCGAGGGCGAAAAACGCGCGCATCGTACGTGAAACGTACACGGGGCGCGCCGCGCGGTCAAGATGGACGACGTCATCCCAATAGCCATGGTGACTGCGCCGTCTAGCTGTTTCATTGATGCCCGTGGCCTACGAAGTTCAGGCGAACGCGAACCTATTCTCGCGGAACAGCTTCTGGCACGCGTCGACGACGTCGCTATCGTAGAGTATGCCCTTGTTCTTCTCGATCTCATCAAGGGCAGCCTCGATTCCGAGGGCGGGTCGGTAGGGGCGATAGGAGGCCATCGACTCAACGACATCGGCAACCGCCACAATGCGCGATTCCAAAAGGATTTGATCCCCGACCAAACCGTTCGGATAGCCGGACCCATTCATCCGTTCATGATGTTCAAGAACTATCCGCGCGATCGGCCAGGGGAATTCAATGTCCTTCAGGATATCATAACCCGCCTGGGAATGGATTTTGATAAGGTTGAATTCGATGTCCAGCAGTTTTTTCGGTTTGGTGAGAAGTTCGGCGGGAACGGATAGCTTGCCAAGATCGTGGATTGTGGCGGCAAGGCGAAGTCCCTCGATCCGGTCGGCCGGCAGTCCAATTTCGGTAGCGATGGCTTGGGCCAGATCAGCTACCCGGCTCTGATGGCCTGCCGTGTAGGGATCCCTGGCTTCGACGGCGGCGGAGATGGCATATATCGTGGCGCCCAGCGCTTTGCGCAAACGTTCGAAGCTCAGTCTGCGATCGGTGATGTCTTCGCAGAACCCTTCATAGTGGAGGATGCCGCCGGCCTTGTCACGAACGGCATGCATGTCGACGGATACCCATCGCGCGCTTCCGTCCTTCTTGTAAAACTGGCATTCAAATCCGGTCGCCGAACCCCGCTCATCGATTCGCTTCAGCAGACGCGATCGATCTTCGGGATCGACATAGAGCTGATGAGCGATATCATTGACCGTGGACATGAGATCGACGGGAGAATCGTATCCAAGCATGGCGGCCATGGCCTGGTTGACGGTAAGATACATCCCCTCTTTGTTCGCCTGGAAGATCCCTTCCTGCGCATTGTCAAAGAGGCTCCGAAATTTTCCCTCACTCTGCCTGAGCGCCTCGACGGCTTTTTTGCGATCGGTCGTATCGGAAAAAATGCAAGCGAAGCGCATGGGTTCGGGCTGGAAAGCCGTGATCTCGAAGTACTTGTCCATTGTCCGCGAATAGTCTTCAAAGAAGGCAGGCTCGCCGGTCAATGCCACTCGGCCATAAATCTCGATCCAGGACCGCTCGGTGTCGGGAAGCGCCTCGAGGACGGTCTTGCCGATGATTTGCTCCGCCTTCAAGCCGGTCAGGCGTTCGAAAGCCGGATTGACCGCCAGGAAACGGTAGTTCACCGGTTTTCCCGAGGCGTCGCATATGATCTCATGCAGCGCGAAACCGTTCAGCATTTCCTGGAAGAGAGTCTGGTAATTCCGCTCCGCCTTGCGCTTTTCCGTCATGTCGCGGAGTATCATGCTGGTTTTTTGCCTGCCGCTCTCATCGATGAAGACCTTCGAAGAGATTTCCGCCGGGAATTTTTCCCCATTCGCGCGCACCATGGTGATTTCGGCCATTTCTCCGCCCTGAAGAGCCCTTTCTTTGAGGGCGAGCTGAAGATGCCGGTCCGAACTATCCACTAAACCGCTTTGCCCCAACTCCTTGATATCGGACTGGGATCGGCCGAACATAGTGCACGCGGCGGGGTTCGCCTCGAGAATGGAGCCGTCGGGGCTCGTCAGCAGGATAGCGTCCATGGAATTGTCAAAGAGGGAGCGGTATCTCTCTTCACTCTCCCGGAGCGCCCTTTCCACCCGCTTCTGTTCGCTGATGTCCTGGTTCACTCCATAGGTCTTGACTGTCCTGCCCTGGGCATCCTTGGCGACGAAAAAGCGGACGGCGATATCGCCTACCGTCCCGTCAGCGTAGAGCATTCGGTGCTCGATGCGCCGGTTGAAATTGGGATCCTGTGTTTCTATAGCTTTCCGCGTCTCGATGCCGACCAGTTCGGCGTCTTCGGGATGCACGAATCGCCGGGCGTAATCGGCGGATTTCATGGTATACCCGCCGACCTCCCCGACCGTGGTCCTGAGCATTTTATAGAATTGATCGTTGAATGTGAAAAGATCGCTTGAAACGTCATATTCCCAGTGTCCGAGATGGGCTATTTCCAGGGCGTTGGACAGCTGGGCCCTATTGGCCTTCAGTTCCGCCTGGGCTTTTCGGTGTTCTTGCCTGACTTTCGCTTCCTGCAGTTCCCGCTCCACGGCCGGGACAAGGCGCGGAAGATGCCCCTTCATGATGTAGTCATTGGCGCCGGCTTTCATCGCTTCCACCGCCGTCTCCTCGCCGATTGCCCCTGAAATTATGATAAAGGGCAGATCCATGCCGGTTTCCCTCAGGATGGCTAGGGCGGCCATCCCGCTGAACTGCGGAAGCCTGTAATCGGAAAGGATGAGGTCCCACGACTTTTTCCCCAAGGCCGAACGCATGGCTTCAGCGGTTTCGACCCGCTCCCACTCCAATTCGTAGCCGCCCTTCTCCAGGGCACGCTTCACAAGCAAAGCGTCGTCGTCCGAATCCTCGACACTCAAAACACGCAGAACTTTTCCCATACTACAGAAGATACCGACATCGGATGGGGAGGCAAAGTCGATGCCTCATATTCCTTCGAATTCTTCTTGACAACTTTGAAAACCTGATCATATCATTGATCATATCAGAGAAATGGAGCGAATGATGAACAAAAGAGAGCGGTTGGAATGCGCTATCCGGGGCGAAAAGCCCGACAGGGTTCCTGTTTCGATCTATCAGCATTCAACGGCCAGCGATCGAGGCGTGGACGAATTCACGGCATATACCTTGGCCTTTCATGCAAAATTCGATCCCGACTATGTGAAAGTCATGTACGACGAAATGTACGACGCTCCGGTCAATTACCAATTCGCCACTGACGCTTCGGTTTGGGAGATGCTGGGGCCTCTCGATCCCCACCAAGGAGCTTTCGGAAGATATCTCGAATCATTGAAAAGAATAAGAAATGCCGTTCCCGCGGACACCCCCGTCATCGGGACGGTTTTTACGCCCTTCCATATAGCGGTGCGGCTGGCATGGAAAAGGGTTCTCAAGGACAATCGCAACGACGGGGACAAGCTGGCAAAGGGATTGGCGACGATCGGCGCCAACCTTGTCGCCTTCGTGAAGGCGGCCAGAGCCGAGGCCGGTTTGGACGGATTCCTCATCGGCGCCTACGGCGGCGAGCCCGAGTGGCTTTCGCAATCCGATTACGCGAAACTTGAATCACCCCACGACAAGGAGATGCTCGCCGCGATGAAGGGTATGCCCTATGTGGCCGTTCATGGACACGGTGAGCAAGGCTCGTATTTCGATCTTTTCGCCGGCTACGACTGCAATGCCCTGAGCTGGGAAGACCGCCAGGCCGGTCCGAGTATCGGCGAGGCGCGAAAAAGAACCGCGAAATGTCTTGTCGGAGGCGTCGACCACATCGCGGCCCAGACCTGTCTGGCGGCGCAGGTTTACGCCCAGGCCCGGGACGCCATAGCGGCGACGAAGGGCACCGGCTTTATCCTCGCGCCGGGCTGCACCTTCCTCGGCGGCACTCCCGCGGAAAACATGCTCGCCTTGAAGCGCGCTTCTGTCGACGCGGCCGAAGAAGCCGCAAAGGCTTGATGGTCGCCGCGATGAGCGTACGAAGCATTTTCGATCTGGCGAACTCCGACCTTCAGTCCGGGGACGGCATGACGAGAAAGGAAGAAGCGTACCGCCGGATTCTGGAAATAGTCCTCAAGAGCGATTTTCAGGGCGGGGAATGCCTCAACGAGCAGAAGCTCGCCGAGACGTTTGGGATGAGCAGGGCGCCGGTGAGGGAAGCCCTCCAAATGCTCTGTTCCGAGCGGATACTGCAGAACGTGCCGCGCCTGGGCTACCGCGTCGTTCCGATAAGCGTCAGGGAGACGCTCGAGGCCATGGATGTTCGCCTTCTGCTTGAGATAGAAAGCGCGAAGCTGGCCTGTCGCAACCGAAGCGAGGCGGGGCTTGCCAAGCTGGACGCGATCATCGCGCAGGAGAGGAAAATCAGCGATGACGAGGATGACATCCATTCCTGGATCATGCAGGGGGATCTTGTCCACCGGACGATCGCTGAATTGTCGAGGAATACCGTGCTTACCCAGACCATCGTCTCGCTCATCGACCTTCTCCGGCGAGCCAGCATCCAGCTGATCCTCGAAGGGAAGGAAAAGCCGGCGGGCATCCACTATCATATGAAAATTTTGGAAGCCGTGCGCAGGGGAGACGAGAAGGAAGCAGAGGAACTCCTGCGCAAGGACATACTCATACTGAAGGATCTGATCACGAGATAAGGAAAATGAAGACAGACAGCCGGCGTCGCCGGCGATTATGGAGAAAGGCGGAGGAATACAGGGAATGTCCAAGATTACAAACGAAGCGACCGTGAACGAAGACAAGATCAACCTTGCCCGTTCGTGCATCGAGCACCGGGCGACGTGGATGGCGCTCACCTATGCGGAGATGGAGAAGGCCGGGGTCGACGCGGAGAAAATCACGCGCGCCGCCGTGAAAAAATGCGGCAACATCCACGGACTGAAGTTCCGCGATCAGTGCGCCAACCCCAAGGATCTCAATGACTTCAGCGGCGTCTTCCTCGGCCCGGACGGCAGGAAGATGTTCGAGATGGAAGTCTACGGCGTGGACCGCGACAACATCAAGGCCGATTTCCACTACTGCGCCCTGGTGAACGCGTGGAAGAAACTCGGTCTCGACGACGAAAAGATCGCCCTATTCTGCGACATCGCCATGGATGGCGACAGGGGAATCGCGGAGAGCATGGGCATCACGCTCGACCTTGGCGACACGATCGCGAAAGGTTGCGCTTCATGCAAACTTCATTTCCACAAATAAGCGGAAATGGGAATTTTTAGGAGGCTACAAATGGAAAGAGGCAAAATTCGCCGGCTCCTGGTTCTCGGGCTGCTCATGGCGGTCTCGGTTTTCGTCGCTTTCGCGGCGGGCCCGGTAAAGACCTACAAATTCGGCGTGATGGCCCCCATAACGGGAACCAATGCCGAGTACGGCAAGGGCTTCCAGATCGCGACCAAAATGGCCGTGGATGAGATCAACGCCAAGGGTGAGATAAAGATCGAGCTCGTGGTGAAGGATTCCAAGGGTGATCCCAAGGAAAGCGCCGACATCGCGCGCCAGTTCGGCGACGATGCGAGCATCATGGCGATCGTCGGCGATTTCACGAGTTCTTCCTGCATGGCGGCGGCGCCGATCGTGGATGAAGCGGGCATCGTGCTTCTCTCCCCGACCGCGTCGAACCCCAACTACGCTTCGATGAGCAAGTTCGCGTTCTCCGTGATGGGCCGCCAGGATGGCGAAGCGCCCTTCTTCTCGACCTATCTGCTCAAGAAGTATGCCGGCGCCAAGGATATCGGCGTGATTTGGGTCAACTCCGACTGGGGTAAATCCTCGCACGACAACCTCGTCGCCCAGGCCAAAAAAGATGGGCTCAACGTCGTTTCCGATGTCAACTACATCGCCGATGAAAAGGATTTCAGCGCCAGCATCGCGAAACTCCGCCGCGGCAAGCCCGACCACATCGTCATCCTCGATCAGGGCGCCGTGCCCACCATCATCAACCAGATCGCCCAGGCGGGCTGGAATGATGTCAAGATCACGACCCTCGGCCCCGGCACTTCGCAGCAGATCATAAGCCTCTGCGGCAAAAACGCCGAAGGGCTTCTGTTGACGACCCCGTTCTTCTTCGATGAGAATTCAAAGTCGGACATGGCCTGGTACAATACCTTCTACAAAGCCGCCGGCTTCTATCCCACCGTCCATCCCGCTTGCGCTTACGACTGCGTGTATCTTCTCGAAGCGGCCATAAAGAATTCGGGCGACAAGGTCACGAGGGAAAGCATCCGCAGCAATCTCCAGAACTACAAAGGCTTCTCCGGCCTCACCGGCCCGATCGTCTTCAATCCCGACGGCGACATCTTCAGAAAGTACCTGATCGTCGCTGTTGAAAACGGCAAATTCGTCAAGAAGACGAACTTCGATTTCGCGAAATAAATAAGGCATCTGAAAAAGCCGGGCCGCGTGAGCGGCTCGGCCGTTGCCTGCGCGCGGCGAAATGACTCGCTTTTCAGACTGCGCATATAGGAATTTACATGGACTATTATTTATCGCAAGTGATCAATGGAATATGCCAGGGTTCCATTTATGCCTTGATGGCCATCGGTTATTCGGTGGTGGTGGGCGTCGTAGGTCTCGTCACCTTCACGCACGGCGAAGTCATCATGCTCGGGGCTTTCGCCGCCTATTTCGCGTTCCAGTTTTTCGGGAACAATCTCATCCTCGGCATCATCGCCAGCTTCTCCGCGTCAGCCTTCATAGGGATTTTCGTCTACAAGATCTGCTATGAACGCTTTTTCGACGCGCCGAGACACATCTCCCTCCTGCTCACCATCGGCGTGAGCATGCTTCTGAAGAATCTCACCCAGATTCTGATCGGCCCCAACAATATGCCGCTTCTCGGCGTCGTGCCGAACAAGTTTTTCGGCATCGGCCTGGTCGGCGTTACCTTGGTGCAGATAATCGTCATCGTGACGGTAATTTCCCTGTCGCTCCTCTTGTTCCTCCTGTTCAACAAGACGCGGTGGGGAATCATGCTCAGGGCGGTCAGCCAGGACAAGAAAGCCGCCGCGCTGATGGGTATCAACGTGAAAGTCACCTCGATGCTGGGCAACTGCATCGGGTCGGGGCTGGGAGGCATCGCCGGCATGCTTCTCGCCATCTATTACCAGACGCTCATCGCGACGATGGGCGGCTCCGCGGGCATTAAGGCATTCTCGGCTTCGGTGCTCGGCGGATTGACCGACATTCCCAGCGCCGCCCTGGGCGGGCTGAGCCTCGGCATCATCGAAAATCTGGGGATCACCTTCGCTTCGGCGAGTTTTAGGGATATTTTCGCCTTCATATTCCTTCTCCTCGTTCTCCTCATCAAGCCCGAAGGTTTCGCTCGCAAGCGGGGAGTCAGGCCATGAAAATGAAAATAAGCGCCTTTGTGAGGAAGCTTCCCACTTGGGTCAAGGCCCTGTGCCTGACGATACTTGGCGCCGCGCTCATCGCGCTGCCGATTGTCTATCCGAAATCCTATGTAATGGGCGTCATGTGCAGGATATTCATGTACATGATCCTTGCGGGATCGCTCAACGTCATAAATGGCTATTCGGGGCAGTTCAACATAGGACATGCGGGCTTTTACTGCATCGGAGCCTACACCGAAGCGATCCTCGCCACGAAGGTCGGACTTTCGTTCTGGATCGCCCTTCCTTTGGGCGGCGTCATGGCGGCGGTCATCGGGCTGCTGGTGGCCACTCCGACCTTGAAGTTGCGTGGCACCTATCTTGCCATCGTGACGCTCGGCGCTTCCGAAATCATACGGCTCGTCGCCCTCAACTGGGAAGGCCTCACCGGGGGGCCCATCGGCATCAAGGGAATCCCCTCGCCGGTGCTTCTCGGCTTCAAGATTTCGAAATCGATCCACTACTACTACATCTTCCTTGCGCTGGCCGCCCTTTTCTTCTTCGTGACCTACAGGATCATCAACTCGCGCATAGGCAGGGCATGGCTTTCCATCCGCGAGGATGAGCTCGCGGCCCGATCGCTCGGCGTGGAGACGAGGTTCTACAAGGCAATCAACTTCATGTACGGCGCCTTCTGGGCAGGCATCGCGGGCGCGGCGTTCGCTCCTTATTTCAAGTTCATTTCTTCGGACATGTTCTCGCTCGATGAGGGATTCAACATTCTCTCGATGGTGATCATCGGCGGACAGGGCACCCTGCTTGGACCTGCCGTCGGTTCCATCATCGTCAACTTCCTCACGGAATTCCTCAGGCCGATTTCCCAGTTCCGCTTGGTCGTCTATGCCCTCCTGATCATCGTGATGATGTGGCTGCGACCGCAGGGTCTCGTGGGGGCCTCGAATTCCATACTGGCGGGAAAGAAAATCGGCGGCAATCTCAGCCGGCGCGGGAAAGGCGGCGCGGCGGTTGCCCGCGCGGGAGGCAGATGATGGCTACGATACTGGAAGCCCGCGACGTATGCCAGTATTTCGGCGGCCTCAAGGCTGTCGAAAAAGTGAGCATGAGCATCGATGAAGGCGATATTTTCGGCGTGATCGGCCCGAACGGCGCGGGCAAAACGACATTCTTCAATATCTGTTCGGGGATATTCAAGCCGACGGCGGGCGAGATAATTTTCAGGGGCGAGCCCATAACGGGAATGATGACGGAGAAGATCGCCCGAAAGGGAATGGCCCGGACGTTCCAGAACATCCAGCTTTTCAAGTTCATGACGGTGCTGGAAAACGTGAAAATAGGATTTCACATAAGGACGAAGACGACGATTCTCTCCGCGCTGCTGAGGTCGAAGCGATACCGCGCCGATGAGAAATTCGCCAACGAGCAGGCGCTGGAAATATTGGAAAGAGTGGGCCTTTCCGCGTTCAGGGACACTCTCGCGAGCAATCTTCCTTATGGACTGCAGAGAAAAGTGGAAATCGCCAGGGCGCTCGCGCTCGATCCGAAGATACTCTTGCTCGACGAACCGGTAGCTGGCATGAATCCGGCGGAAACTCAGGAGTTGAGCGATTTCGTTATCAAGCTCAACAAGGATGGCCTCACCATCGTCGTCATAGAACACGACATGAAATTCGTCATGAATACCTGTAACCGCATTCTTGTGCTCAATTTCGGGCAGAAAATCTGCGAAGGTACGCCGGAGACGGTGAGGAACGACAGAGGCGTGAACGAAGCCTACTTCGGCAAGGGGCTCGTCGTCGGGGAGGGCTACAACAATGCTTGACATCGAGAACCTGTCGGTCAACTACGGCTATGTCAGCGCGCTCTCCGACCTCAGCCTCCACGTGGGAAAGGGCGAAGTGATCACGCTCATCGGCGGAAACGGGGCGGGCAAGACCACGACCCTCATGGCGATCTCGAATCTCGTCGAGAAGCTTGAAGGTCGCATAACGTTCAAGGGCAAGGATATCACTTCCATGGCACCGCACCGGATCGTGAAGATGGGGATTTGCCATGTTCCGGAAGGCAGGCGCATTTTTCCCGCGCTTACGGTGAGGGAGAATCTCATGGCGGGAACCGTGGGGAATCCGGCCCTCGGGAAAAAGGACCACGCGCGCCTTCTTGATGAAGTATATTCGCTGTTTCCCCGCCTGAAAGAACGCATGAACCAGGGCGGCGGCTCGCTTTCCGGCGGCGAGCAGCAGATGCTCGCGATCGCCCGCGGCCTGATGATGGATCCGGAACTGATTCTCCTGGATGAGCCCTCTCTGGGGCTCGCGCCCATCGTTGTGGAAGAAATATTCGAACTCATCCTCAAAATAAAGCATGGCGGCAAGACGATTCTGCTTATCGAGCAGAACGCCGGCATGGCACTGCAAGTGGCCGACCGGGGCTACGTTCTCGTCACGGGCCGCATAACGTTGACCGGCACCGGCAGCGAGTTGCTCGTGAACCCGGAAGTCAGGCGGGCGTATCTCGGGATGTAGAAAGGCGGGCGGCTGGCTTTGCGCCGGGGCTCCAACAATGCTGATATGAATCGCGAAGGGGGAAGACAATGAAAAAAATTCTGAATGATCCCGCGAATTTCGTGGATGAAGTTATGGACGGTATCCGGCGCGCCTACGGCGATCGGCTCGCTTTCCTGGATGATGATCCCCGCATACTGGTGAGGGCGGACGTGGTGAAGTCCGGCAAGGTGGGCATCGTCACCGGCGGCGGATCGGGTCACCTGCCTGTTTTCCTCGGTTATGTCGGCCAGGGAATGCTCGATGGATGCGCGGTGGGCAATGTGTTCGCCTCCCCTTCGGCGCAGAAAATGGCGGCGATGATCAAGGCCTGCGACAAAGGCGCCGGTGTGCTCTGCCTGTACGGCAACTACGGCGGGGACAATCTCAACTTCGATCTGGCCTGCGAAACGGTCGAATTCGACGATGTGAAGACGGCTACCGTCCGCGTCGCGGATGACGTGGCTTCGGCCCCGAAAGACAAGGCCGAAAAGCGTAGGGGCGTCGCCGGTATGGTGTTCGCGTTCAAGGTTGCCGGAGCTTCTGCTGAACGCGGCGACGATCTGGAAAAGGTAGCGGCCTGCGCCAGGAAAGCGCTCGCCGCCACGAGGACAATGGGTGTGGCGCTGAGCCCCTGCATCCTTCCCCAGGTCGGAAAGCCCACGTTCTCCATCGCCGATGATGAAATCGAGATCGGCATGGGCATCCACGGCGAGCCCGGCATCGAAGTGCGGAAAATGATGGGCGCCGATGAGATCGTTGCCCTCGTGCTCGGGAAAATCATGGACGACCTGCCGCTCGCTTCAGGCGACGAAGTCGCCGTCATGGTGAATGGCCTCGGCGCGACGCCCCTCGAAGAGCTGCTCATCGTATTCCGCGCCGTGCACAAGAAGCTGGAAGAGGCGGGAATCAAAGTGTTCATGCCCCATGTCGGGGAATTCGCAACCTCCATGGAAATGGCTGGCCTCTCCATTACGCTGATGAAGCTCGATGCCGAGCTGAAAGCGCTTTTGGCCGCGCCGGCGTCAACACCTTTCTATACCAACGTGAATAAATAGGGGATTGGAATGCAGGTCAAAGAATTGGCTGGCGCCATAGCGGCTATACAGCGGACCATGGTGTCCAACAAAGATTATCTCATCGAATTGGATCAGCAAAATGGTGATGGGGACTTGGGAATCTCGATGGCGCAAGGCTATTCGGCGATTGCCTCATATCTTTCCACCACCGACGAGGAAGATATCGGGCGGGCGCTCCTGAAATGCTCCTCGCTGTTCAACGAGGCGGCGCCATCGACGCTCGGCACGATCACTTCCTTCGGCTTCATGGGCATGGCGAAAGCTTTGAAGGGCAAGCGCGAGGCACGTCTCTCCGAATGGGCCGACGCTCTCGACGCGGGCCTTAAACTCATCATGGACAGGGCGAAATCGAAGGCGGGCGACAAGACGATTCTCGACGCCCTCATTCCCGGCGTGGAAGCCTTGAAGGAAAATGCCGCGAAGGGCAAGGTCGAAGCTCTCGCCTTCGCCTCGGCGGCCGCCGCCCAGGGCAGCGAAGCCACCAGGGCAATGAAGTCGATCCACGGCAGGGCCGCGTATTATGGCGACAAAAGCATCGGCATAATCGACGGCGGTTCCGTCGTCGGCCGGCTGATCTTCGAGAGCCTGGCTGCCTGGGCCCTCGCCTCGAACGCCTCAGAAAAGGGAGTCAACTGAATGTCCGATCCGCGACCACTCTATTACGACGCCTATCTCGCCATCCTGCGCGAGGAACTCGTGCCCGCCATGGGCTGCACCGAGCCCATCGCCGTGGCTTACGCCGCGGCGATGGCGAGGGATGTCCTCGGCATGCGCCCCGAAAGCGCCGAAATCCGCTGCAGCGCCAATATCGTGAAAAACGTGAAGGGCGTCACCGTCCCCAATACGGGCGGCATGAAAGGGATCGCCACGGCGGCGATAGCGGGCATCGTCGGCGGCAAAGCCCAGGCCAAGCTCGAGGTGCTCCAATCCGTGACCAGTGAGGACAGGGCCGAAATAAAGAAGCTGCTTTCGGCGGGATTCTGCAAGGCTGTGCTCGCCGAGGGCATCGAAGGGCTCTATATCGAAGCCATCGTCAGATCGGGCGACCAGAGCGCCGAAGTGATCATCGCGGACAGTCATACCGGCGTCGCGCGCGTTCGGAAAAACGGCGTCACGACCTTTGAGCTCGAAAAGGCGGCCGCCGGCGATGCACCTGCCGGCGGAGCCCCCGCCGCCGAAGCTGCCGCCGGCAAGGCAAGCGCCGCCGGTTCGGCCGTCGCGCGCCACGACTACGCCCTGCTCAATGTGAAGCATATCGTTGAATTCGCCGATGCCGTCGACCTGTCGGAACTATCCGAACTCCTCGAGCGGCAGATATTCATGAATGAGGCCATATCCAACGAAGGCCTTACCAACGACTATGGCGCTTCCGTCGGCAAAACCATTCTCGCCAGGGAAGGCGAAGGCGTCAGATCGCGCGCCAGGGCGAAAGCCGCGGCGGGAAGCGATGCCCGGATGGGCGGCTGCGCCTTGCCCGTCATGATCAATTCCGGCAGCGGCAATCAGGGGCTCACCGTCTCCCTGCCGGTCATTGAATACGCCAGGGAATTGAATGTCGGCAAGGAAAAACTGCTTCGAGCCCTCATTATCTCGAATCTGGTGGCACTCGAGCAAAAGGAATACATTGGCAAACTTTCCGCGTACTGCGGCGCTGTCTCGGCCGCGGTGGGCAGCGGCGCCGGCATCACCTATATGAGCGGCGGCGGATACGACAAAATCGCCATGACCATAACGAACGCCATCGCCACCGCCAGCGGCATACTCTGTGACGGCGCCAAATCTTCCTGCGCGGCGAAAATAGCCACGGCGCTCGAAGCGGCGATCATCTCGCACGAAATGAGCATGATGGGAAGGGGATTTTCATCGGGTGAAGGGCTCGTCAGCGACACCGTGGAAAACACGATACGCAATTTCGGACACGTTGGATCAATAGGGATGCGCCCCACCGACATCGAGATCATCAAGGTAATGTTGGGGGAATGAGCCTGCCTGGCTGCGGCAGGACAGGGCGGGCCGGACTCCGGCCCACCCGGCCCACCATTGTGCTTGCCTACAGCTTTCCCAAGCTCGGCTGGAGGAAAGCGGGGAATTCTTCCGCGTAGGTGAACGCATAGCTTTGGGAACAGGATTCGCCCGTTTTCCGGGTAGCGTATACGGTCACGACATAATTTTTCGAACGGGTGGGAGCGGGGATGGACGCCGAGAACACTGATCCGTTTTCCTCGAGCGCGTCGAGTTTCGTCCCATTTAGGAGCGCGTGAACCGAGCCAGGCGCCAATTCAGCGATGTTGTCGAGCGAAAACGCGATCGAACCGAACAAGCCCGTGAATACCCGCAAGGACCCAGGTATCGTATTCCTGAAATGCAAAGGTCGTTCCTGAGCCTTTTTCACGACCGTTTCGGGCGTATCCTTGGCGAGCACGATTATCCTATTCAATTCCAGGGGATTGCTCGCCTGATCATTGTTCGAGCCGAAGACATTGAACGCGAGAGAATAGCCGGAGTTGCCGATATGCTCCTGGATGACTTCGTTGAGAGCCCCGAAGGGCGAAGCGAACGAAGTCACCTTTGTCCCGAGCTGCGTTTCGATGAGTTTCTTCGAATAGAGGAGCTCTTTGTCCAGCCACTTATCATAAGCGTCCCGGGTCGCCACGCCAGGCTCTGGCTTTGTCAGAAAAGGATGATCGAAGGAATGGCTCCCGATCGCGACGCCGTCCTTGTGCAGCGTCCGCACATCGTTCCAGTCCATAAATCCCCTTTCATGACCCCGCCCAATAGCGGTGGGGAAGATGAAGAGAGCCCAAGGTATACCCATGCGCTTGAGTATGGGATAGGCATGCGTGTAAATGTTTTCATGGCCGTCGTCGAACGTGATGAGCACCGACCGTGCCGGAAGCGGCTTCCCGGAGGAATAGAACGCTTCCACCTGTTCGAGAGAGACGAACTCGAAGCCGGCGTTCCGCAACGCCAGGAGCTCGTTGGCAAACGTGGAAGAAGTAACCGAATAAGGAGAATCCTTGGGCGATGTCAGGTCGATGTTGTGATAGCACAGTATCGCGAGGAGGCTTTTAGTCTTTGGCGAATCAGCTTCGGGCGAAGATGTCCCGGCCGAGACCGTCGTTATGCCGGAAATCGACAGGAACAGCAAAAATAGCAGGGTACGCATCGCAGGAGAATATACCGAATCGGAACTCTGGCGAATAGCGGGTTCAATGGCAATTAACGCCTTATTCCGCGCTGGTGAAGACTTTTACCGAATCCCCGCCCGATCTTTTCGCTTCATACATGGCATAGTCCGCGTTGGCCATGAGCTGGATCGCGTCGGTGCCATGCTCCGGATAGAGGGCGATACCGATAGTGGATGATATCAAAAGGTTTCTGCCTTCAATCAGATAAGGTTTCTTGAGCGCCTGGTGAATCTTGGTCGCCACTACGGAAGCGCCTTGCGCTCCGATCTGCCCGGGCAGCAATACCACGAACTCATCGCCGCCGATTCGCCCGACTGTATCGGAAGTCCGCACGCTTGCGTTCATTCTCCTCGCGGCTTCCATCAGCATCAGGTCGCCCACGGCGTGTCCGTAGTGATCGTTGATCGGCTTGAACTTGTCCAGATCGATAAACAGCAGGGCCAAATTCCTCTTTTCCCGTTTCGCCAAGGAAAGGGCGCGATCCAAACGATCCGCGAATAACGCGCGATTCGCCAGCCCCGTCAAGGCATCATGCTGCGCCATGAACGCCAGCTGCTCCAGGATTTTTTTGCGCTCGGTTACATCGCGCGAGACACCAAGGATGCCGCCGAAAATGCCCGCTTCATCGTAAAGTCCGGCTACGGTGATTTCCACCCATACCGTCGAACCGTTTTTGCATGGCTGCTCGAACTCCCCGCGAAATTCCGGGAAACGCTTTCCCTCGCGCAGCAGAGCGAATGCTCTCGTAAGTTCAGTCCTTACGCGGATCATGGATTCCTGGGTCACCGATGCTTCCAGCGTTTGCCTCATGGCTTCCTCGACCGAATATCCTCGCAGCCGCTCTACGGAGGGACTGATATAGGTGAAGCGCATATCGGCGCCCATTGTCCAAATCACATCGGTGGCATTTTCGGCCAGCAGCCGATATCGCGCTTCGCTCGATTTCAATGCCTGTTCGGCGCGTTTGCGCGCGCTGATGTCCCTGAAGTACCAGATCCTGCCGAAATACTTTCCGCCTTCGCCTACCAGGGGCGCCGAGTATCGGGTAAAGCAGCGCTCGTCGACGAGGTGCAGTTCTTCGCTCGATTTTTCCGATGGGCGCGAATACAAATGCTGTATCGTGGAGACAAATTCTTCCGGATCCACCACCTGCGGAGCTATGTATTTGATCAGAGCGGTATCGTTCAAGGTATCAAGGAGATTTTTCGGTATGCTCCACATTTCGAAAAACTTGCGATTGTGGAGAATGGGATGCCGGTCGTTGTCGATTGCCAGTATGCCATCCATGGAGGTCTCTGTCGCCGCTTCCAGGAGAGCGGTCTTGAGGAGAAGGGCATCCTGCGCCTTCTTACGCTTGGAGATATCGATAAAGGTGACGACCGCTCCCTTTATCGTGCCATTCTCGATTTGGGGATAGGACCAATATTCCACGGGAAAGGAGGATCCGTCCGGGCGCCACAGGACTTCGTCATCCTGGTGAGTCCCCTTCGCTTCTTGAAAAGCCTGATAGATATGGCAGGATTCCACGGGCATCGGGCGTCCGTCAGGATATGAATGATGAATCAGCTCGTGCATGTTTCTGCCGAGAATATCGTGGACGGACGCGAAGCCGAGCATCCTTATGCATGAAAGATTCGAAAAGGTGCAGTTCCCTTGGAGATCGATGCCATAAATCCCTTCCGCCGCGGAATCAAGCAGGAGACGCATTTGCTCGTGGCTGCCGTTGAGCACCTTATCCATGATTTTTGTACTCCATTCGTTACCCTGAATTATCGGTCAAGTATACCGTTCTGGCCAGCGGTTTTGGGATGTAATCTCATCCGGCCGCGAGGATTTTTCTTTGTGACTTAGGTCACAGAAGTTTCGGCCGGATCATGGTATTTTGACTAAGATGCCGCGAAATCCGCGGAGCTCCGCTCGAATCAGCGAGCCGGGCAAGGATGGAATGATGGATACAAATACGCTTTATTTAATTGGGTTCGCGATCGCCGGATACTTCGTTTTCAAGCGTTTCACCGGGGTCAAGAAATCCTCCCCGGCGGAAGTACTGGAAAAGATAAGGGCGGGAGCCAAGATTATCGACGTAAGGACGCCGCAGGAATTTTCCGGCGGCGCCTACCGCAAGGCAAAGAACATTCCGCTCGACACGCTGCCCGGCAGGTTGGCGGAACTGGGCGCCAAGGACAAGCCGGTCGTGTTGTATTGCGCTTCCGGATCAAGGAGTTCGCAGGCCGCCCGCATCCTGAAGAAAGCGGGATTCACCGATATCGCGAACGCCGGCGCGTTTTCGTCCATGCCATAACCCTGATTCATATTTTGAGTTTTTCGAAACCGGGGAGCAGCTTCAAAGAACCGCGGGCGATTTCGACGAATCCCCGCTGTTCCCAGTCTTTCAGGATGCGGCTGATCACTTCGCGCGACGTGCCCATGTGATCGGCGAGCTCCTGATGCGTCGCCACCATCGGGTCCGATGGTGACGGAGAAGCCCTGGCGATTTCCAAAAGCCATTGATGGAGCCTTTCGTCCACCCTTCTGAATGCCACTTCCTCGACGAGTTCGATTATTTCCGCCATCCGGCGCGAATATTGCGCGAGCATGAAGTTCCTGAATCCAACGCTCTCTGCATACAGCGTCCGTACGGTTTCGTTGGGCATAAAAGCCGCGGTGGACGCGACCTCGGCCACGACGCTCGCTGGAAATGACCCCATTCCCGTCGCGCATCCAGCGCTCAAAATACAACTCTGCCCCGCCTCGATCCGATAGAGAGTAATCTCGCGGCCGGATTCGGCGGTCTTGAAAATTCTCAAAACACCTTCCAGTACGAAAGGTACGCTCCCGCAGACCTGACCCTCGCGGAGAATGGTCACGCCCGCTTCGATCGAGCGGAAACGCAGCGATTCAAGGCAATGAGCAAGCTTTGCGGTCGGCCATTCGGCGCTCGGCAATAGATCGGGGAAGGCTTCCAAAAATCTCTGCACCAATTTTTCTCCCATATGCCCATACTATATGCACAAAATCATGAAAAAGCATTAAGGGATGACATGAGGGCCGCAATAGCCGCCACGCCCGCGCCTAATGAAATAAGCTCAAAATTGCATTGACGTAAAGATTTCCCAGCCCTTATACTAATGCTGCAATGTAGGCTCAGCCGTCGCGAAAACGCGGAATGCGCGTCCTATCGGCTTTTCTCCAAATCTTCAAGGAGGTTCTTATGAAAGGCGTTTCCAAGATCATGGTCGTGGCTTTGGCCCTTCTAACGATGTCGACCATGGCATTTGCCAAAGGCAACCTGGTGGTGTATTCCCCGAACTCCGATGGCGAAGTTCAGGGCATTCTCTATTATTTCGGCGACAAGTATGATGTCAAGATCAGCCTGCAGTCCATGGGCACGGGAGAAGTCCTGTCCAAGCTGACGGCCGAGAAGGGCAATCCCCAGGCCGACGTCATGTTCGGCGGCATGAACATGGGTGTGTACCAGACGAGCAAAGACTTGTTCCAGCCCTATGTGGCCAAGGGGAACAATCTTCTTCCCGAAGGCTATCAGAATACGACGGGCTATTTCACGAATTACCTGCTGTCCGGCAGCAACCTTTTGGTCAACACCGATCTGGAAAAAAAGCTGGGCATCACGATCACGGGATATGATGACCTGCTGAATCCGGTCCTCAAGGGGAAGATCGCCTCCGCCGACCCTGTCGCCTCTTCCAGCGCCTGGGCCCAGCTCTGCAACATCCTCCTGGTCAAGGGCGGCTATGAGAGCCCCCAGGCCTGGGCCTATGTTGAAGCGCTGATCAAGCAGTTGAACGGTAAGCTGACCTCCGGTTCCTCGGCCGTGTACAAGGGCGTTTATCAGGGCGAATATGTCGTCGGCCTGACCTATGAAGATCCGTCGGTCGCCTTGCTTTCCGATGGCGCCAAGAATGTCAGAGTCGTGTATCCGAAGGAAGGCGCCGTGTGGCTGCCCGCGGCTTCCGCTATCGTCGCCGGGGCGAAAAACCTCGACAACGCCAAATTGTTCATGGATTTCCTCATTTCCGACGAATGCCAGAAAATCGTCGCGGGCCTGACGAACAGGCCGGTGAACACCAAGATCGCGAATACCAATAAATATCTGCAGCCCTTCTCGCAGATCAAATTGGCCTTCGAGGATATCGCCTATACCGCCACCAACAAGAAAGCGATACAGAAAAAGTGGTCGGATCTTTGGGCCAAAAGCAACTGATAGCCGGTCATAGATTTATTGCTTGAATCCCTTGCCAAGCTCCACGCTTGGCAAGGGATTTGAATTTCATCTTCATCGTGTCGCGGAGGGAGTGTCATGAGCGTCAATATAAAAATAAAGAACGCCGAAAAGCGTTATGGCAAGATCACGATAATCTCCAATCTATCCTTGGAAATCAAGGAAGGCGAATTCTTCACGCTCCTTGGCCCATCCGGATGCGGCAAAACGACATTGCTGCGAATGATAGCCGGATTCAACACGATCGAAGGCGGGGATTTTTTCTTCAATGACAAAAGGATCAACCTTATCGATCCCGCGAAGAGGAATATTGGCATGGTATTCCAAAACTACGCCATATTCCCCCATTTGTCGGTCAAGCAGAATGTCGCTTTTGGCCTGAAAAACCGGAAATACCCGGCCGACAAGATCGAGACCGAAACGCAGAAGTTCCTCGAGCTCATGAAGATCGATCAGTTCAAGGACAGAATGCCGAACAAGCTTTCGGGAGGGCAGCAGCAGCGCGTCGCCCTGGCCCGCGCCCTCGTCATCCAGCCCGATGTTCTCCTCATGGATGAACCGCTCAGCAATCTGGACGCCAAATTGAGGGTCGAAATGCGTTTCGCCATCAAGGAAATCCAGAACAGGGTCGGCATCACGACGGTCTACGTCACGCATGACCAGGAAGAGGCCATGGCGATCAGCGACCGTATCGCGGTAATGAAAGATGGCGTCATCCAGCATATCGGCAAGCCGAAAGATTTGTACCAGCGCCCCGCGAACTTGTTCGTGGCAACCTTCATAGGCAGGACCAATGTTGTGGAAGCGGAGCTCCTGGTCGAGGGTGAAAGCGCTTTTCTGCAATTTCCCGGTGGATTCAGGCTCAAAATGGATAATGTGCGCGACGATTTCAGGAAAAACCAGAAGGTGATCGCGTCGGTCCGTCCCGAAGAATTCGTGATTTCCATTAAGCCCAATGAGGGGATGAGAGCCATCGTCGACAGCAACGTTTTTCTTGGACTCAATACCCATTACTTCGTCCATCTCGATTCGGGCGAGCAGGTCGAGATCATCCAGGAATCAAAAATCGACGAGAGCATACGGGAAAAAAGCGAAATTTATCTGATGATCAAACCGGAAAAAATAAATGTGTTCACGGAGGACGGGAGCAAGAACATCGTGAAGGGTGTCAGCAACGACAACGTGACGAACAAAGAGGCGTGACATGGCGCGCAAAAAAATGTTCGACATATGGACGGTGCTGTACATCGGCATTTTCCTGGCTTATGTGCTTTTCCTCCTCTATCCCATGTATTCGCTGTTGCAGAATTCGGTGATCGGCGAAAACGGCAAATTCAGTTTTGAATGGTTCGTCCAATTCTTCAGCGTCAAATACTATTCGGAAACGCTCATCCACAGTTTCAACGTCACGATATGCACGACCTTGCTTACCCTGGTCATCGGTGTTCCCCTGTCATATTTCTACAATATGTATGAGATCAAGGGGAAAGGGCTCATACAAGTATTGGTCATCCTCTGCTCGATGTCGGCGCCCTTTATCGGAGCCTACGCATGGATCCAGTTGCTGGGGCGCGCCGGAATCGTGACCGTCTTCATCGAATCGCTCACGGGCATAACTATTCCCAATATCTATGGGTTCAACGGAATCCTTCTGGTGTTGACGCTTCAGCTGTTTCCGCTGGTTTTCCTGTATGTGTCGGGCGCGCTCAAGAATATCGACAATTCCCTTTTGGAAGCCTCCGAAAGCCTGGGCTGTTCGGGCATCAAGCGCTTCTTCAAGGTTATAATTCCCCTGTGCATGCCGACGATATTGGCGGCTTCCCTCCTTGTGTTCATGCGAGCTTTCGCGGATTTTGGCACGCCTCTCCTCATCGGGGAAGGCTACCGGGTTTTTCCCGTCGAGATTTACACGCAATTCCTGGGCGAGACGGGGACGAACTACAGTTTCGCCGCCGCCATAAGCGTCATAGCGATCGTGATAACGGCGGTGATCTTCCTCATCCAGAAGTTCCTGTCGAATCGCTACTCGTTCACGATGAATGCCCTGCACCCGATCGAGAGGAAGAAGGCCAAGGGGCTTTTCAATGTTTTCATACATTTGTACACCTACATCATCGTCGGGCTCTCTTTTTTGCCGCAAGTGTATATCGTGTACCAGTCGTTCCAGAATACTTCCGGGAAACTTTTCAAGCCAGGCTATTCGCTGAGCAGCTATAAGACGGCCCTCAAGAGAATGGGCGACGCGATACCGAATACCTTCATAATAGGCGGAATCGCGTTGGTCGCCGTCGTATTGCTTGCGATTATCATCGCCTATCTGGTGGTCAGGCGGAGCAATGTGGTCACGTCGACGATCGATACGATTTCGATGCTGCCCTACATCATCCCCGGCTCGGTCGTGGGCATAGCGCTCGTCATGGCATTCAACAACAAGCCCCTGGTTTTGACAGGGACCGTGGCGATCATGGTGATCGCGCTGTGCATACGCCGTCTCCCCTACACGATACGATCGTCAGTGGCGATTCTGCAGCAAATCCCGATAACCATCGAGGAAGCGGCGATAAGCCTCGGCGCGTCGAAAATGAAGACCTTTTTCAAGATCACGGTCCCGATGATGTCCAACGGCATCATCTCGGGAGCCATCATCAGCTGGGTGATGATCATCACCGAGCTTTCGACGGCGATCATCCTGTACAACTCGAAGACGATCACCTTGACCTTGGCTATCTATACCTTCGTGACGCGAGGCAACTATGGTTACGCGGCAGCCTTGGCAACGGTCCTAACGGCCTTCACGGTCATATCCCTTTTGCTATTCATGAAATTCTCGAAGTCGAAGGAGATCACTTTTTAGGTGGCCGCGGCGGCGAAATAATCTTTGGGGCTCTCCCCTTTTCAGTCCCGCTTCCGCTTGAGATAGCGGTCCAAAAGCACGGCGAGGAGGATGATCACACCTTTGGCCACCAGCTGGAAATGCGCGTCCACGGCCATGAGATTGAATCCGTTATTGAGGATTCCTATGATGAAAGCCCCGATCATGGTTCCCCATATAGTACCTCTTCCGCCCATGAGGCTCGTTCCCCCCAGGATGACCGCCGCGATGGCGTCGAGCTCGAATCCTTCCCCCGTATTGGGCTGGGCGGATGAGAGCCGTCCCATGAGAACCATGCCCGCGAGGGCGGTGAGCATTCCCCCTGTGACATAGACCAGGAATTTGACTTTTCCTACCTTTATTCCCGAAAGGCGGCTCGCTTCCTCGTTTCCCCCCACGGAATAGATATGGGCTCCAAAGGCCGTCCTGGTAAGAAGGAAATCCATGAGGACGACCACCACGACCATGATGATCACCGGCACCGGTATTCCCAGCACGAGTCCCTGGCCAAGTGTAAGGAACCCCCCTTCGAACCTGATAATGGGCGTTCCACCGGTGATGATCAGGGCGATTCCCCGATAGATGGTGAGGCCCGCCAGGGTGGCTATGAAGGGCGGAATTCCGGCCATGGCAACGAAAGCGCCATTGAAGGCTCCAGCCGCGCCGCCTACAAGGATGCCAGCGCTTATCCCAAGCAGGGATGAGCCGGTCGCCTGAATGATGATCATGGCGACGCAGCTGGAGAGCGCTACCAGCGACCCTACCGAGAGGTCTATGCCAGCCGTGATGATGATGAAGGTCATCCCCGCCGAGATGATAGTATTGATGGAAACCTGCCGCGCCACGTTGATAAGGTTGGGAACGGTGAGAAATGACTTGTTCGCCAGCGCCATGGCCAAGGTTATGACGAAGAGGACACCAAGCGAACCATAACGGGACAGAACCGTTGTCAAACCGCTCCTGCGCTGCGTTTTCATACCCTTCCACTCCCATTTTGAAGTATCTGGCTTTCAGTGAGTCCCGACGCGTACCCAAGAACCTGTTCCTGGCTGGCCTCCTCCCTGGAAAGAGAGGCGACAAATCTTCTTTCATGCATGACATAGAGACGATCGCTCATGGAAAGCAGCTCGGGAAGATCGGAGGATATAAGGATAATTCCCTTTCCTTCCCGGCACAGGGCGTTCATCTGTTGGTACATCTCCAGCTTGGCTCCTACATCGATCCCCCTGGTGGGTTCATCAAGGATGATAATGTTGCCTCTACGGGCAAGCCATTTTGCCAGAACCGCCTTCTGTTGGTTTCCGCCGCTCAGGGTGGCGATGTCGACCGAATCCGAGGGGCACTTGATAGACAGTTTTTCTATGTACTCCGCGGATACCGCGGACTGCCGGCGACGATCGACGATGCCGAACCGGGAAAGCCAATCGAGAATGGTAATCGTTATGTTATGAAGAACGGATCTGCCTGATATCAGCCCATGATCCTTCCTGTTCTCCGGTACCATACCCATTCCCAGATCCCGCGCTTGGCGGGGAGAGCTGACCGAAACCTCGGTACCGCCGATCCTCAGCCGAATTTCCGGGTCAGGATCGGCGCCGAAGGCTTTTCGTGCCCACTCGGTTCTTCCAGCCCCCACGAGTCCGGCCAACCCGACGACCTCGCCCCTGCGAAGCGTCAGGAGAATCCCCCCTGCGCCGGATACGCCATCATTAGCCTCTAGAAGAAGTTCTCCCGGGCTTGCGGCCTCTTTCGGATAGTGGTTGCCGATCGAGCGTCCGACCATGCGAGAAATGAGCTCCGGAAGGGAAAGCTCGCCTGCCGGTCCGCTGTAAACGCTTTTCCCGTCCCGCATAACCGTCACGCGGTCGGCTATGAGGGAAATCTCCTCCAGCCGATGGGATATGTAGAGGATGCCGACGCCGGCTTTTTTCAAGGTTTCAATTTTCCCAAAAAGGAGCTTGATTTCCGTTTCCGTAAGAGAGGCTGTCGGTTCGTCCATCAGGATAAAACGAGCATTGCGGGAAAATGCTCGGGATATTTCCACAAGCTGCTGCTCCGCCATGCCGAGATTTCCCGCCAGGGCGTTCGGGTCGAGGGAGAGTCCGAGGGTGGAAAAGACCTCGCTCGCTTTTTTGCGGAGCTTCTTTGGAGACATGACGAATCGGCCGACCATCCATTCCCTGCCCAGGAAAAGGTTGTGGGCTACCGAGAGCCAAGGCACAAGGCTTAGCTCCTGGTATATCGTCGCGACTCCCGCCTCGGAAGCGGCCCTCGGATCCTTGAGCTGGACCTCGTGCCCATCAAGCATGATTCGCCCCGAATCTGGTTGAAGCGCCCCGCTCAGGATCTTGAGCAAGGTAGACTTTCCGGCTCCGTTCTCGCCGAGGATCGCGTGCACTTCTCCCTTTCGCAGGGAGAAGGAAACATCGTCCAGGGCCTGGACGCCGGGGAACCCCTTGGATATTCCCTCAACCGAAAGCCCCGCGGGGAGCCCCGCAGGGCTCCCCGAAGCTCCTTTCGGAGTCCCGAGGCCATCGTTGTCTGCCAGCTTATTTTCTGAACTGTCCGACATTTTCTTTTGTGACAAATGAAACATCCATAATCTTCATTGCCTGGACCTGCTTGCCGGCAAGAACTTCCTTCGCGAACTGAACGCCGATCTTTCCGATCTCATAGGGAGGAAGAGCGATAGTCATGTATAATTTTCCCTCCGCTACCGCCTTGAGGGCATCAGGATTGGCGTCCATACCGGTGATCTTGATGGCCCTGTTCATTGAAGAAGCCGCCGCGAGGGCGCCCATGGCCATTTCGTCATTCAGGCAAAGGATCGCCTCAGCCTCTGGGTATCTCAGAAGCAGGTTTTCGGCGACGGGCAGGGATTTGGCCCGGTCATAGTTGCCGGTCTGGGACGCGAGCACCTGGATATTCGGGTACTTGGGAAGGGTAGCGTTGATCCCCTTTATCCTATCCTCGGAAGAAGCGGCTCCAGGCGTACCGGTTAGAATAAGTACCTTAGAAACCTTACCTTGGAGGGTCTTTGCGTACCAGTGAATCAGCTGCTCTCCCAAAACCACGTTATTGGTGCCGATGAAGGAAGTCATGTTGCCAGAGCCAAGATTCCTTTGAAGGGCCATGACGGGGATCCCCTTGGCCATCGCTTTCTGGGCTAGAGGAATAGCTCCGTCATCCACGCCATTGATGAGAAGAACGCGGATATTCTTGGTAAGCGCGTCCTCGACATCCGCCACTTGCTTCTCGATCTTATTTTGGGCATCCAGGATGATCACTTCGTAACCGAGAGCGGCCGCCTCGTCTTTTACCCCCTGGGCCATGGTCGCGTAAAACGGATTGCTTGTGGTCGAGACGCTGAACGCGATGAGAACTGGCGCCGCGAACAAGGTGGGAACGATCAGTAGCAGCGCGGCCGCGACCAATAAGAATTTCTTTCCCCTCATGTAACTACCTCCTAAGGCTTTAGACCGCTTCAGCGGTCTTTGGGCGAAAACCCGGAAACAGAGCAAGATCCAATAGTTGTTGATTGTACAATTCAATTGCTCGTATGTCAAATTATATCTTCACTTAATTGACTAATACTAAATGCACTTGTACAATACACAACATGAACACGAACGGAATGGATATCCGCGCTCAAGCGCTGGTCAGAAACGGCTGCATAAGAACCGCCGTCGAAAAAGGGGATATTCCCCAATTCCAGGCTGTCTCGATGAGTGAAGCACTGGTTATTGGGCTGCTTAACCAGGGGGTCAAGAAATTTCTTGGCGTGTTTGGTCACGGGAGCACCGTCCTTGGGGAAGTGCTCTCCCGCTATGAACGAGCCGGGGCCTTGCGCATGTGGAACCTTCGCAACGAAACGGAAGCGGCCCACTGCGCCACCATGTTGAAGTGGCATTACGGCGAGACCGCCGCTGTCGTGACATCGATCGGGCCGGGCGCCCTCCACGCGTTTGCCGGTTCATTAGGGTCGGCCTCGAACGGGATCGGCGTCTACCATATATATGGAGACGAAACCACCCATGACGAGGGACCCAACATGCAGCAGATTCCCATCGGCCGGCAGGGGGGCTTCCTTTCCCTGGCGAACACGATGGGATCAGGGTATCAGATCCATACGCCGGAATTGGTATTCACGGCCCTAAGGCTGGGAGCCTCCACGGTTTTCAATCCCGATTTTCCGGGACCATTTTTCTTCCTCCTTCCCATGAATATTCAGTCGGCGGTGATGGATACCTGCAACCTTCTGGAACTGCCGGTACCTCCCCGGTACGCCCCTGCCGCTTGCCTCGACCGGGAGGTTTTCTCGGAAGCCACCCGCCTGGCCAGAACCGCGAGCGCCGTGACTATCAAATTCGGAGGTGGCGCGGCGGGCTGCGGGCCCGAGATGCTCGAGTTGGCTGAACTTTTGGACGCAGTGATCGTCCCTGGGGCCAAGATGAGCGGCGTGGTTCCCTATTCCTCCCGGAGGTTCATGGCGGTAGGCGGCTCAAAGGGGAGCATCTGCGGGAATTTCGCCATGAATGAAGCCGATTTGGCGATCGTCATCGGCGCCAGGGCAGTATGCCAGTGGGATTGTTCGGGAACGGCGTGGAAGAAGGCGCGGGGCGTGGTCAATTTCAATACCCGACCCGTGGACGCGGGGCATTACAATCGAACGGTCGCGGTCATCGGCGACGCGCGGAGCAATCTTCGGTCTTGGATAGACTATCTCAAGAAAGAGGGCTTCGCGTCGAAAACCGGCACCTCGCCTTGGCTCGAGGCTAATCTGGCTAAAAAACGGGAATGGCAGGAACTGAAGAAGAAGCGTTTTGCCCACCCCACTCTTTTCGATCCTGTCTGGAGGAGGGAGGTACTCACCCAGCCGGCGGCCATAGAGACAGCCTACCGATTCGCGGTTGAAAAGGGGGCGGCGCGGTACTTCGACGCCGGCGATGTCCAGGCTAACGGCTTTCAGATCGTTGAGGATGAAACCGCCGGCCTCACCTTTTCCGACACAGGCTCCTCCTATATGGGGATGGCGGCGAGCGGCCTTCTCTGCACCGCCATAGCGGACCGGCCGGTCTACACTTTCGCTTTCAGCGGCGACGGCAGCTTCACTATGACCCCCCAGGTAATCTTTGACGGGGTGGAGCACGGGGCGCGCGGATGCCTCATCATTTTCGACAACCGGAGCATGGGGGCTATCGCCGGACTTCAGATGGCCCAATACGGGCAGGCCTACCGGACGAACGATTCCGTGGATATCGACTACACAGCCCTGGCAGGATCGGTGAAGGGAGTAAACGCTCTCTTTGGCGGGTACGATACTGTCTCGTTCAAGGAAGCTCTGGAAAAAGCCTACGCGTATGACGGACTCTCCGTGGTCACCGTCCCCGTCTATATCGGAGATGACGAACTCGGAGGCCTTGGGGTCTATGGAAGCTGGAACGTCGGGAACTGGTGCGCGGAGGTGCAGAAAGAGCACCACAGGATCGGGCTCTAAACTGATAAGGGGGAATACGTGAGAGTAGCCGTAGTAAACGAAATCAGCGCCGCCGACAAGAACGCGGCCATCATGTCAGCGCTGAAAGGACGGGGCCTTGAGGTTATCAACGCGGGAATGACGAGCAAGAGTGATGCTCCCGCGCTGCTCTATACCCATACCGGGTTTATATCCGCGCTGCTTATCCACCTGAACATCGCCGACCTGGTAATAGGAGGCTGCGGCACCGGTCAGGGCTATCTGAATGCCGTAATGCAGTACCCGGAAGTGATTTGTGGTCATATCCTCTCCCCGCTGGACGCCTGGCTTTTCGCTCGCATAAACAGCGGGAATTGCGTATCCCTCGCCCTCAATCAGGGGTACGGCTGGGCTGGGGAGGTTAACCTTGGATTTATCTTCGACCGTCTCTTTTCGGTCGAATGGGGCTCGGGATATCCGGAAGAGCGGCGGGAGCCGCAGAAAGAATCCAGGGAAGAGCTCAAAACTATATCCAACGCGACGCACCGAAGTTTTCCGGAGATCATCCTCTCCCTTCCCGATACGATTATTCTTCCTGCCCTGGAATACCTTGTTTCAAAGGGAACCCTGGACACTGGCATCGCGGGGAATGAAGCGATTAAAAATGCCATCAATAAGCGACTGGGGAGGAAATGAAGTGGAAGCTCAGGTCATGAATGAAGGTTTTCTCTCCCTGCTGCGGATCAAGGACTCGGACATCCGTATCCTGTGCCTTGAACAAGGGAGGGACGCGGTCGACAGGGGCATCCATATCGGCGGGGCTTTTTCCGCTGTCGTTCCCTTGGTAGCGCTGTACTACGGCGGCGCGATGCGGTATTCGGTGGAGGAGCCGACCAAGACAGGACAGGATATGTTCGTCCTCAGCAAGGGCCATGCCGTCGCCGCTCTCGCCTCGGTCTACGCGGATCTCGGCTATTTCGACAGGAGTATATTGAAAAACTCCCGTTCGCGGGAAAGTATCCTGAACGGCCATCCAGGCCCCTTGCTTCCCGGTATCCATATAGCGACGGGGCCTGAGGGGCATGGGCTCGGCGTTGCCCAGGGATTTGCCCTGGCAGGGAAGGAAGATCCCCGGTTCGACGTTTTCTGCCTGACCGGGGACGGAGAACTCCAGGCAGGGATGATCTGGGAAGCGGTGATGTTCGCCAGAGGCAAAAAGCTTGACAACCTTTGTCTCTTGGTGGACCTGAACGGAGGGCAATTGGATAATCCACGGGCCATGGCCTTTCCCATGAATGGCGTGGAAGGCTGGTTCGAATCCTTCGGCTGGAACGTGGCGTCGGTGGACAGCTCGGATTATGGCGCTGTCTTGCAGGCATTACGCGAATTCAAGGGAAGCCCTCGCAATGGAAAACCCACCGCCATCATCTGCCGGACACGGAAGGGTTTCGGAGGCTTTTCGAGTTTCTGCGTAAGCCACAAGGGGGAGATCTCCGCCGATCTGGCCGCCCAGGAGATCGGGTTCCAGGAGCGACGAAGGCGGCTCCGCGTTGAACGATACCGGGAAATTCTCGGCTCCCTTTCTCCTGAGCAGGCGGCTCCTCTAGCCCAGCAAGAAAGAGCGATGGGCATTCATGTGGAGATTGCCCCTGACCATTGCGCGCCCAAAACCAGCTCGCGAGTCCAGAAGGCCGAGCCAAGGGACAAGAACGTCCCCTACAACCCGGCGCGGCTTCCCGCGCTCGATCCCTCTCGCGGCTACATGGCGAGCTGGGTTATAACCGAATGCATGAAAGAGTTCGGCAGGTCAGGGAAAATCGCGACGGTCGACGCCGACCTTGCCTCCACCAGCGGCCTGGAGGGGGGACTTTCCTGGGCCGATTCCACAAAGGCCTTCAATGTCGGGGTGGCGGAATCCAACATGATGAACGTGGGCGAGGCCTTGGCGGTACTCGGCTACAACACCTGGGTCAGCACCTTCTGTCCCTTTTTCGACTGGCGCGTGATGCGAAGAATCGCCATAGGATACCAGGAGCGCAAGGAAGTGATTGAATCCGGGGGGTGGCTTTCCGATGGCCACAACCTCGACCTGACCTTCCTCGCCACCGCCCCGAACTTCGAAACCAGGACGAACGGGTCCACCCACATGGGGAATGACGATTCCCTCGTATTCAGCGAAATCGCCCATCTGAAAATTGTCGACCTATCATGTCCGAACCAGCTGATCGGGTTCATGAAGTGGGTCATGGAGGGAAACAAAGGGCTCGTCTACGCCCGGATCATGCGGGCGGCATCAGCCGTCATCCACGGCCCGGATTTCACTTTCACCTATGGGACGGGATACCGGATCAAGGGAGGGGCGGACGATGAAGCCGTCATCGTTTCCGCAGGCCGTGGGGTGCACGAGGCCCTCTCGGCGGCGGCCCTTCTGGAGAAAGAAGGGATCCGCGCGGGAGTGGTCGATATGCCTTCTTTCGACTCCGGGCTTATGACCACGCTCTGGAAGGATGGAAAACTCATCATCGTGGCGGAGCAGAACAACGGATTCATCTACAAAATGACCAAAGAATTTCTTTTTGGGAAAGAGGGCACCGGGCGCATCGTTCCCATCAACGCCCTGGATACGGACGGTGAGCGCCAGTTTATCCATTCGGCTACCTACGATCAGCTCTTGGACCAGTTTGGACTTTCCCCCGCGGGGATCGCCCAGACGATTCGCGGGGAGCTGAGCCGCTGACGCAGGCGATGGGTACTCGAAACCGCAAAGCAAGAAGGATCAGTGAATGGAAATGATAGGCATTGGAATCATCGGATGCGGAAGAATAGCGGATATGGCGTACGAAGGCTACCGGAGAATTCCAGGAGTCCGCATTGTCGCTGTCTGCGACTCCGATGAAGCCACCGCTCTTCGTCGCCGCGCCGAATGGGGGGCGTCGAACCACTACACGGACTACCGGAAGCTACTTGAGGATCCGGCGGTCGACGCCGTGGAGATTCTTACCCCGCATACCACCCATGTCGACATCACCTTGGACGCCATATCCGCCGGAAAACATGTCGCCCTGCAGAAACCAATGGCCATAAGCAGGGTCGACGCCGAACGGCTTGTCAACGCCGCCGCTTCAGTGAAAACAGTATGCAAGGTAACGGAAAATTACATTTTCTATCCCCCCATCCGCTTCGCCTCCCGGATAATCGCGGAAGGCTACATCGGTACCCCGTCCTCGATCTCCATCAAGTTGATAGCCGCGGGAAAGGGTGGGTGGCCAGTTTCCCCCTCCGCATGGGCGTGGCGGCTCCGGGAATTCGCTAGCGGCCGGGGAATGCAGACCTTCGACCACGGTCATCATCTTTGGTCGACAGCGCGCTTCCTCTTGGGGCCGATAGAAAAGGTGTCCGCATGGATAGGCACAACCGCCTCGGTCATCGATTCCCCCGCGGCCATCATGTGGAAATACCGTGACCGCGAGGCCTTCGGTCTCTGCGAGTACGTGTATAACCATGAGATGGAGATACCCTCCCGCTATTACGCCAACGACGAGTGGATCCAGGTATCGGGTTCGGCTGGATTGCTCACGGTGAACCGGTGTACCGGGGAACTCTTGGACGGGCCTTCGGTGAGCCTCTATTCGCGGAATGGATGGCGCCACTTCAGCATTCCTTCGGATTGGAAGCTTGGGTTCATCGGATCGGCCTGGAATTTCGTCAGGGCAATCAGGGGAGAGGAAGAACCCGCCTTAAGCTTCCCCATGGCGATGGAGATACTCTCCATCGACCTGGCTATAGCCCACTCAGCGGTTTCGGGGAGGGAGGTTCGCCTGAAACCGGATGGCGCCATCCTCCCGCCACTGGCTGCATACCTGAAAAAAAGGAGAGAGATTCGGGAAGCTCGGGCAGCGCGGAGGCTTCTGACCGAAGAAGAAGGGACGGATACAGCAGGGGAATCGGCCAGCCTGGCTGTTCAGCTCACCAGAGAACTCCCCGGCAGGCTGACCGCCAAAGCCGTTGTGCTGAATGAGTTCAGGATCGGCCTGGAGCTGACCGGGGCGGTTTACCCCGGAGGCCTCAAGCTGATGTCCATTCTCTTCAGCGGGGGAGAAATCCGCGTCGATGAAGACCGGTCCCCAGAGAACCCGAACCTTGTCATCAAGACCTCGGCAAGTGTCTGGGCCCGCGTTCTGTCGGGGAAACAGCCGATCGAAACGGCCTACCTGCAGGGACGGCTGAAATTCATCGGACCCATGGAAACCGCCCTCACCTTGAAGAAACTGCTCAGCTTATAGCTTCCGCCTTAGTGAGGAGGCTGTTAATCGCCGCCGTGGCTTCCCGCACAATGCCGATATTCCGTTCCAGATCGGGCAATCCCCGATCCTTAGGCCCGGAGATGCCGATGGCCGCGATGATCTTGCCCTGATAGCTCATGATTGGGCAGGCGAGACATACCACCTTCGGCTCATATTCTTCCATATCCACCGCGTATCCATTGGTTTTCACATTCTGGAGTTCCACGCTCAAGGTGTCGATATCCGTAATAGTCCGCTCGGTGAACCGTTCCAGCGCCCGTCCGCCAAAAAGGATCTCCAGCTCCTCGCGGGAGTAGTCGCAGATAAGGCATCTCCCGACAGCGGTACAGTAGAGCTCCTCCGTATCCCCTATGTTCGTGTTGGTCGATATCCGGTTTGTCCCCTGCTCTCTGTCGATGAATACGGCCTGGGTGCCTGATCTGACCGCGAGATGCGCGTTTTCGCGGGTCTTCCTCGCGATCTCCCGCAGGAAAGGAGCGACGATAACGGGAAGTTTCATCTGCTCGTAGAGGGAGGAGGCGAGACCGAAGATCCCGAACCCAGGCTTATACAGCTTTTTCCCATCCTCCTGCCTGACTAGTCCATGCTTGGATAGGGTGGCGAGGATCCGAAATACCGAACTCTTGTCGAGATCCATCACCTCCGCAAGTTCCGTCAACGTCAGCTTTTTTTCCGGATGCGACGTGATGTATTCGAGGAGGAGAAGCGCTCTGTCCACCGATTGGATGACCGTGTATTCTTCTTTCATTCTATCGTGAGTATACAATAGACCGCGGAGGGGATACAACAAAGATGCTGAAGGCGAAGGGAACGCGCTGTCCCTTCCGTAGAACGAGTCCTGAAGAATGTATTATTGAGCGCTTGATCGAATGATGGGCGAATGCCTGTTTTTTGCTGGCGATCGTGCTATCATTTCTGCTCAGGTGCGCCCGTTCGAGGGCACCAAAGTCAGAATCCGCCTGCAAGGGGATATTCATGAAACGCTTCATCACGATCGCCGTTGTCCTGGTCTTCTTTTCCATTCCAGCATCCAATCTCTTCGCGCATGATTATGCGCCGATCCAGATTTCGCTGGTTCCGGGTCTCGCGCTTCCCTTCGGCGCCTCCGATGCCGGCATAGCGCTTGGCTCGATTGGCAACATTTCGGGCAGCGTGGACCTGCTCCAAGCCGCCGGTGTTTTCAACATCGCCGAAAGAATCCGGGGGATACAAGCCGCGGGCGTCTTCAATATCGCCGACCGCGGAATGGAAGGAATCCAGGCGGCAGGCGTTTTCAACATAGCGGGGGAACGATACGTTCCCGCTCAAATCGCCGGAGTTTTCAACATCGCGACCGGGGTGCGGGGCTTCCAAACCGCCGGGGTATTCAATATAGCAGGCAACGTCCAAGGCGCGCAGATTGCCCCGGTGTTCAATATCGCCGAAGACGTTGACGGATTCCAGGTCGGCCTCATCAACGTGGCCGGCCATGTGCGGGGTATCCAGCTTGGCCTGGTGAACATTTCAACCAATGGCGTCTTCGACATCTCCGCGTCCTGGGAACCCCAGACTGACTATGTCTATGGAACGTTGAAAACCGGCAATACATCCATTTTCGGTATTTATTCAATCGCGGCCCCGAAGGCCGACCTGTTCAACGCGGCGGATCGCGCCATCCTATCCGCTGGATTGGGAACGAGAGTGGGGGATCCCCGCTCGCTTTTCCTCGACCTCTCAGTTTCGGCTTCACAGGCGATAGGCCCCGATGTCTGGAGATTTTACCAAGCCTGGACCTACTCGAACGGACTCGAGCCGGGCGATGTCCTTGCCCTATGGCCCACGATCGACGCCAGCCTTTCCCTCAATCTCGGCGGGCTTCATCTCACCGGCGGCTTCAGGTCGGACATTCTCCTCGCTTCGGCGCCCAACCTTCCCTCAGGGCTCGCAAAGGGCTTCGGGTATTCCGATACCTGGTTCGGCGAGAGCTTCACGGCCTGGACAAAGTGGTATGTAGGCGTGGGAATCTGACGGAAAGTCCCTTCAGGCGGCGCGTGCGCGGCGCGAGCCGCGCCCGCGCCTCATTCACTGTTCAGCCGCCGAATACGCGGGTGGTTTCTTTCAATAGTTCGCGGATCGGCAGTTCCTGCGGACACATGGTTTCGCACTGCCCGCATTCCGTGCAGGCGCTGGGCTTTACCTTTATCCTGCCGTAGCCGGTGAACATGGGATCTTTCGTATCCCAGATCGAAGCAACGTTGAGTGCCGCCAAGGCCTCGGGAATTTCAACGCCACAGGGGCAGGGCTGGCAATAGCGGCAGGCGCTGCAATCGGCTTTCATGCGGGCCTTCATGGCGTTGCGCGCCGCTTCGTACACCGCTCGCTGTTCGGACGTCTGGGAATGCGGCTCAGTTGTCCCCGCGACCCGCAGATTCTCCTCAAGCTGTTGAGCTTCGTTCATTCCCGAAAGGAGCAGGCTCACTCCCGGCTCATCCCACACATAGCGCAAAGCCCATTCCGCGGGACTCCAGCCTTCCGGCCGGGAGTCGAACACCGCTTTCATCTCGGGCGGCAGGCTTTTCGCGAGGCGTCCGCCCTTCAGGGGCTCCATCACCACGAGGCCGAGGCCCTTGTCGGCGGCGTACCGGAGGCCAGAATAACCAGCCTGGTACGTGATGTCGATGTAGTTGTACTGCATCTGGGCGAACGTCCAGCCATCGTACTCGTCGATGATCCTCGGGAAATCGTCCTTCTTGCCGTGGAAAGAGAAACCGGCGAAGCGGATGAGTCCGCGTTCGCGGGCCTTGTCGAGGAATTCCACCACGCCAAGTTCCTTCATGCGATCCCAGGCTTCCCCATTGAGGCCGTGCACGAGGTAGAAGTCGATATGGTCAGTCTGGAGCCGCTCCAATTGCCGTCCGAGATAATAGTCCATATCGGCGCGCGTCTTGAGGATTTGCTGAGGAAGCTTCGTGGCAAGGTATACCCTTTCCCGCCACCCGCCGGCCAGCGCCCGACCGACGAAAGGTTCGCTCTGGCCTTCCTGTCCAAAGGACGTCGCATGGTAGAACCAGGCTGTATCGATATAGTTGATGCCCGATTCGATGGCGTCGCGCAGGAGGCGGGTGGCGGCCGGTTCATCGATGCGGTCGGGCGCGCCCAAGGTGGGCAGCCGCATGCAGCCGAAGCCGAGTACAGATACATCGATGCCTGTATGTCCGAAAGCGCGATATCGCATGAAAGAACTCCTGAAGAAAAACTATCCTATAATGATTGGGCGACGATCCAGTCTCTCGTCTCAGGCAAGGTGTCGGCAACGAGATCCACGAGGTCTACCGCCATCTCGCTCTCATACCTCGACAAGATGAAATCGGTGAGTTCCAGCTCCAAAGTCTGGCTGCCGATGGTTCGCCGCAGCGCATGGAACATTTCCACGTTCGACTTCTTGATTTTCTTGAGGACGAACATGGGCCGATAGTTCGGGTCGTAGATCACTTTCAGTGAAGTCCTCGTCCTCGGTTCAGTATGGAACAGGTACAACAGGTCAAGGAGCGCGACGTACTTCGCGTCGCCCTCTCCCGCCGCGATGTTCGGGATGATTTCTTCCAGGTTCTGCAGCTGCAGATGCAGAACTTTAAGGTATTTCGCCCCGCCTTCTATAAAGCCGGCCACAAAATCCGACCATATCTTCGCCTGCACGATGCTGGGAATATGGACAAGGTTGCCCAGCGGGGCGAAGATCGTCGCGAAGGGCCAGGAAATGACACTGCGGAAGAAATTAGCCCGGATCACTTTCTTGTCGAAGCCTCGCAGCGTGTTGTGCGAAGCCAGGTAGAGCCCGTTCACGCCCGAAATGAAGAAGAACTTCACTGAGTTGAAAAGAAGTCCGTTCTGGGTGAACGGCCACAGGGCATCGAAATTGGTCTTGACGAAGCCGAGAATGGGCACCGAAAATCCGGTCCAGAACATGGACTGGGCGACATTGTCGAAATTGATGCTTTTCAACTTCCATTCGCTCAGGCGCGCGCCCCTATTCGATATTAGATCGGCGATGCTGTTCCTGAAGCCGGTGATGCCGAGCCACAGTATCGCGTAGAAGGGGCCGATGAAGTGTTGGGCGACGATGAAGCCGATGACGATATAGACGAGGTTGACGAGCTTCCTGTTGAGATAGCGCAGCGCCCGCAGCGGAGGCACGAAGGAATTGGAGCTTTCCGATTCATCGGGAACCGGATTGCCCGCCCAGCTGGATATCTTGCCCATGCTGACTATGGTGGGGGCCGTTTCCACATCGGCCGGCGATACCGGCTTCCCTCCACCCTGGGTCATCGCCGAGATCAAGGGCGGCAGCGCGAGATGGCGGTTTATGTACCGCTTGCGGAATTTACCTATGATCCGGTCTTCGTAGATGAAACCCATGCCGGGGACTTGTGGATTCCAGCCTGTCGCGTCGCTACCGCAGAGCGGAATGTAGAGAGGTTTCCCTTCGCGCGCGCTTTCCGCGTTGAGATCGTTGACTATCTGGGCAAGCTTGATGATTTCTTCGATGTCGCGGCCTGTCCTGTCCTGCGTATTGTAGATTTCGACGACATCGACGATACCTTTGCATTCCTCCAGCAATTGGTGCGCGTTGTCCAGGCCATGTTCCATCGGGTGGAGGATCTCGAGGCGGCATCCCCCCGAGGCCAGCGCGTCTTTGATGTCGCGAATATCCGTGAAGCACGTATGGTACTCGATGGTGAATGTTCCGCTGAAGAATCTTTTAAGCAGGATTTCCGGCGTAAGAGTTTCATATTCCCTTTTCAGGCTGGCATATCGTTCTTCGACCTCGCGCGCTTCACGCTTTGGAAGGCGCTTGGCCTTTGCCTCTTCGCGGATTTTCGCTCTCTGGACCTTCGCGAGGAGGAGGCGGTTGAGAAATATCGGCTTGCATACTCCGTAAAGATATTCTGCGAGATGCATCGTATTGATGCTTGCCGTCTGGATGAAGCCGCTCAGCCCATCCAGCGTTAAGGCAGGCACGCGGTAAAGCGCTTCATCCTCATAGCCTTCATTAAGTTCCCTGAGCCTGGTCTCGTTGAATTCGGAAAGAAGGCGAGCTACCGATTCTATCCTATTGGCCTGGTTGCGGTCCAATCCGGCGAAAAATTCGCCCAGAGCCTTTTCGTTGTCACGGAAGAAGCTCCTGGCGGCCTCAGGGGCCGGAAACTCGGGCAGCAGCGCCATGAAGTGGAATCGGTGGTCCTTTACGACCATGCTGAACTCCAGGCCGATATTCACCTTGATCCCCAAAATGCCGCCCGCTTCGATGGATTCCTCCATCAAATCGAGATTTGCCCTTGAGCCATACGCTATCGTGAGTTCGGAAATGCCCTTTATGAAGGCGTCGATGATGAGCTGGGTCGGATTTTTTCGGCCCGATGTGGCGCTGTCGTGAACATGGCTGTCCCAGCCGCAGCCGCATTCGGAAAGCCGCATGCCTTGTTCCGGCAGCTCGATAATGTTCAGTTCATCGCAGAGGCGCCGCAGGATTTGGTGCTGGCCGTGGGATGAAATCGAGAAATCGTGGAGCAGCTCGAGCTGGCGCCTCTTGTTGTCCCTGTTCTTCACGACGCCTTTGATCAGGGCCATATGAACTCGGGCGGTATTGAGGGGGAAGTCGATATTCTTCGAATGAAGGGAGACATCGGCCAGGATCCTGAGTGCGTCCAGCCTGGATTTCGTATGCCTTGAGTCGAGGTCTTTCACGGCCGCCAGGTAGGATTCGGCTATCGAAACCCTACGTTTCTTGAACCAGCGGTTCACGCCCAATGGATGGGAAGGGGGTGGCGCGGCAATCGATTCGGGCATATCGATCTTGGCATTCAACTCCCTCCGCATCTTGCGCAGTTCCGAGGAGAAACTCAGGGAATCCACAAGGTTTTTATACAATCTGCCAAGAATCGTCTTCTTCATTCGCCGAACTCCGGATTCGCTTTTTGCTGTAAGCCTGACTTTTCATTATAGCATATTGTCTATAGTATAGAAGCCTCAAACGGTGTCGAAGGAGGGGAAAGACGAAGGATCTTCTTTGGGTTATCGTGGGAGGGGGGATTGGCTCCGCCTGCCGCTACCTGATTTCGACGCAAGCCAATAAGCGCTTTGGCGATTCTTTCGCCTGGGGAACGATGGCGGTCAATCTGCTTGGCTGCCTTCTGATCGGATTCCTCGTCGGACTCGTCGACCGTTCGCTACTGTCGAAAACTCATCGACTTTTCCTCGCTACCGGATTCCTCGGCGGCTTTACGACCTTCTCTTCCTTCTCCATCGAATCCATCGGCATGATTCTGGGCGGTTCGATCGGCAAGGGATTGCTGAACATCGGGGTCAACGTGATTCTGGGGCTGGGCCTTACCCTGATAGGGCTTTTGGCCGCGGCGCGCATCTAGCGCCTTCCAATCGATCACCAAGCCTCGCGCCCATCCTCTTCAAACCCTGTATTTTTTCGTGAGCCCCACAAGGAAATTGCGTAGGAACTGGTCGCCGCAGGGGCGGAAATTATGCTGGCCTTTTTTCCTGAACAGGGCGTTGATTTCGGCCTTGGATGCCTCGACATCGGCCAGCTTCAGAATTGCCATGATATCATCGTCGCGCAGTTCCAGCGCTATGCGGACCGCCTTGAGCACGTCATTGTTGGAGGGATTCGTCGTCCACGTGGGTTTCGCGCCTTTGGAGCCTTCATTCCGACCGCGCCTGCTCGTAACGAGGCCTTCGAAGAAAGCGCCCATGGTTGATCCATCGCATTCGAGGTAACCTTCCTCGTCTTCCTTGAGAAAATAGGGACGGATCTCGTCCGCCTTCATGGGCTTTCCCGCGAGCGCAAAAATCTCCACCAGCTTCAGGTCGGTAATATTGAGCGCGTAGCGCAGGCGGATCAGGATGTCGTTGTTTATCATGACAGCATCATGGACCGTTTCCCGCGGACTGCGCAAGTGAGCGTGCCTCATTCCCGCCGGCAGGGTAGGCTGGATTGACTTCGCTGGCGGCGGGCGTATGATGGATTTGGGTAAGGGACAATGCGCACAAGGAGGCTATCATGAAGGAAATATTCCGACACTACGCGAAATGCAATCAACTGATCAACGCGGAAGTGATCAAGGTGCTGGAGGGAGCGCCGATCGACGCGTACAGCTATGCGGTCGATGGGTATTTCAAGAGCATCGGCGAAATCCTCGATCATATCTTCAAGGCTGACCTGGTTTGGGTAAGCAACATAAAGTCGATCAGGGACTGCAAAGTTTTCGCGGACCCGTTTTTCGGCGTCCAGCGCGATTCGACAAAACGATTTTTCAATTCGCTGACTGAATTCAAGGAAGAAAGGATTCGCCTCGACGCCATAATGGTGGCCCTTGTCGAGGAAATCGATGAGACGGACATGACAAAGATCCTAAGCAGGGTGACCAAGAGGGGAGACAGGCAGGATAAAATACTGTGGAAGGCCCTCGTCCACATCTTCAATCACGAAACGCATCACCGAGGACAGGTGAGCCAGATATTGGATCAGCTGAAAATAGAAAACGATTACTCGAACATGATACGAATCGAGTAGTGGCTTGCCAGGCACGCGATTCACTTTTCGCCTAGGCTTTTCTAGACAAAGATGTTATGCCGCTTTTTGCCAGGGCGAGGAAAAGGCGCGCCATCTCTTCGGGGCTCTTGGGCATTCCCGCTTCCAGCCACCACCGAGCGAGGCCCTGCAGGGCACCTGTGAGGTAATAGGCCAGTGGAGCGGGAAGCGAAGAATCCGCAATGCCGTTTTCGCGCAGCATTGGCTCGAGCACGGGCAGCATGCTCTGCGCTATATACTCGTTGAAGGTGTTCGCTGATGCGGCAAAGCCCCCTGATCGCCAGATAGCCAAGTATGCTTCGGCGTTGTGCGCCATATGTTCAAAGGTGATAGATATTCCCGGAAACGGGCCGACGGCGCGCGAGCGCAGCTCCATGAGTTCATCGACGATAAACCGCTGGCTTTTCTCGAACAGGTCGTCCTTATCCCTGAAATGCAGATAGAACGTTGTGCGATCTATTGCGGCGCGCGCGGTGATGTCCTTGATGGAGACGCGTTCGTAGCCCTTTTCTACGATGAGACTCAAAAGAACATCGCGGAGCAGCCGCTGGGTTTCGTAGCCGCGCTCAGTGAGATTGGTGAGCCGCGCCATTGCCTTTCCCCTCTTTTGTTCTTAAAATGAGCACTATTCCCCAGATTGCGAAAGCAAGTTCGATGCCCGCAGACGCGATGAGCTTCGGGTCGGGAGAGCCATCGGCGATGATACCTGTCAGCCTGCCGATGAGGATGCCTGACATCACGATGACAATGCTTTGAATTGCTGTATCGATCGAGCTTCTTCGGAAAAAAACTAAAAATAGATAAGCCGCGAAACCGAGATAAAAGCCGCCAAAGCCACGCAACACTTCGAGAAGTTCGCTGTTGTCCGCGCTCACGCTTATGCCTGCGAGATATGCGCCCGGAGCTGCTATAAAAACGAGACCAATGAGGGCCAATGTGCCTGCCACAACGATCAAATATGCCTTTTTCATTGTTTTTTTTCCTATTAGAAAACGCGCCTGATCGAAACGTCCTTGGAGTTTGGAGGAAGGCTCACAAGCATCCCATCTTCACTCATCGTTATCTTTTTTGTGTAGTATCTTTTTGCATCCGAAAGGAAAAGGTTCTTAACGAGTGACGAAGGAAGGGGAGGGATGATGTGATAGAGGACAAGTTGGCCGACTCCTGCCGCATTCGCCATTTTTGCCGCATCCTCTGGTGTTGAGTGGTAGCTTGGAATGTCGTGAGTGATTTTTTTGGTTGAGGGTGATGCGGTAGCGGCCGCGTTTTCGTTGATCGCTTCCACCATTGAAGCGTTGAGCGCTTCGCATACGAGGACGTCGGCGCCTTTGGCGTGTTCGATGAGCGAATCAGAATAGACAGTATCGCCGCTGATGACGATCGATCTGCCCTTGTAGTCGAAGCGATAACCAACCGCGGGAGCGACAGGCCGATGATCGACTTTGAAAGCGGTGATTTTCACGCCGTCGGCGTCGAGAACGACGACAGATGCATCGGGCGCGTCCGAGAGCTCGAAGGGTTTCGCGATGCCGCCCGCTCCTTGCGGAGGCATTGTCCGCGGGCCATGGTGGGCTACCCGATAGCCGTCATCCAGCTTGAAGGCGAGATTGAAGCCTTCCACAACAGTCTCTACGCCGCTGGGTCCGATCACCTCGACGGGGCTGGAATTGGAGCCCCCCGCCCATCGCTGCAGTTCCATTTCGCCGAGATCGGCGATGTGGTCCGAATGGAAGTGCGTGAGGAGAATGGCCTCGGCCTTTCCGATCGGGAAATTCATCAGTCTGATGTTTCTCGTGCTTCCAGATCCGGCATCGACTATATAGAAATGCTTCCCGGCGAGAACCGCGATACAGGGACCGGCGCGGTTTTTGTCGGGCATGGGCGACCCGGTGCCACAGAGGCCTACATAGAGGCCATCGTCGAAGCGCACATTTCGCTTTGCCATGGTTGATCGGGCGACGGCGCCGAAAAGCGCTTTCGAGAGAGGCTTGCGAAAAAGGACACCTAATAAAATGGCCAGCGCCGCGATGCCCGCGAGAACGATAATAGATACTTGCAGCCAGTTTTGCTTCATATTATCTCCCATCCCTGGCGGCAAGGAGTTCCATCATGCGCTGCGCCGTTTCGGCGCCGTCGTTCTGGTTCTGCCCAGTTATGATAGTCCCATCGATGGCCACGTGGCTCGCGAAAATATCGCGGAATGAAGTGGAGCTCTCATAAAGGGCGCCGGCATTGCGCAATTCGCGTTCGGGATGTTGGGGCGTCATCGTTATGCGCAGTTCCCTGACCTGCTTGTCCGTTACGCCGGTCATTCTGCGGCCTTTCACGAGAGGCTCGCCCGTTTCATCCTTCGCGTTGAGAAAGCCCAGCGCGCCGTGGCAGACCGATCCGAGTATGACCTTGGCGGCGTAAGCCTGAGTCAGCTTTTTGCCAAGCACTTCCGAAAATCCGAGATCGTAGGCCGCGCCCCAGCCGCCGGCCATGAAAATGGCGTCGTATTTGGCAAAATCGATGTCATCGATCTTGAGCGAGTTGTCCACCTTGCTCTTGAAATCGGCATCCTTGAGGAACCGCTTGTCTTCGGGCGCGAGAAGTGGCCAGCGCAAGGATGAAGGCTCGATCGGTATCTTCCCGCCCTGAATGCTCGCTACGTCCACCTTCATCCCGCCGTCGAGAAAAGTATAATAGGGCACCGTCATCTCGGAAGCGTAAACGCCGGTCTTTTTCCCGGTATCGCCCAACGTGTCATGACTCGTCGTGATGATAAGGGCCCGTTTCTCTCGCGCCTCGTGCTTCGGCCCTGCATAAAGATGATTGAGCCCTGCCATGTTCAACAGCGAAGGCAGAAAGAGCATCAAGAGGCCAATCGCCGCGAGTGGAATCGCGATGAACCAAAGCAACCCAAGAAGTCTATTCATTGCATGTTCCTTTTATTTAAAAGGCAAACTAACATCAACATGGTGTTGATATTAGTTCCTTAATCCCACAATGTCAACATTACGTTGATATTATCCATCGCGGGCAAAATTAATATTCTCACGAAATGAACATATTTCACCGCTTCATAAGTATATTTGCCATATTGATTTTGTAAGGAGTCGATATGACAATTTTTATTGCGATCGCGGCGCTTGTTGTGCTGCTTTTCTTCTCTGGAATTCGAATCATCCGTCCGACGCACCGCGGACTCATTGAAGTGTTCGGCAAATACAAAGGCT
>Ga0172379_10001017_pt1 | contig 60730 bp, 59 predicted proteins | sample GrowelOW334metaG_FD_119756 | JGI IMG/M metagenome (GOLD analysis project Ga0172379, IMG submission 119756) | Groundwater microbial communities from an aquifer near a municipal landfill in Southern Ontario, Canada - Groundwater well OW334 metaG | ecosystem: Environmental > Aquatic > Deep... | reverse complement strand
AATTCTCAGTGATTCAAGCTTTTAATATTCATTAAAATTTGTTATAATATAATTATTATGACGATGCATGATTTTATTAAACTTTGGCGGTTCGGTTTAATTTTATTAGGCAGCTTGGTGGTGGTTTTTATTTTGTACCGCTACTCCGGCGCCGGTGATTTAGTGTTGCAATATAATTTTAATACTAAGCCGACGTTTATTTCAGAGTTCACGCCGTTAGGACGCGCGTTGGATAGGGAAAAAAATCTAGCTAATGGAGCGTATCAACAGCGCATAATAGGGGAGCCGGTGTATTTTACGGCGCGGGTGCCGGGGCGGTATCCGAAAAAATTAATGGTTACGTTAGAATACGCTAATCCTTATCAAAATATTGTGGAATTAGGGATACAAAAAAATAATAATGCTGAAAATCCACAATACCAAATAGAGCCCGTGCAAAACAAATTAATTAATGAAGCTAGCTGGACGCGCTTAGAAAATAAAGATTATATTTTATTGCAAAAAGAGCAGAAATATAAAACAATCGAGGATTTTTTTGCTAATCCGCCTATAAATTCTTCAGTAGGCACTTACCATGTAAATTTTTCTTATCCGTTTGTGCAAGCCAATTATAAATCAACGGGTAAAAATATTATTATTCAACAAGCGTTATTAGGTTCGCAAGAATTTTATACGTATCTAAAAAATCAACCGCTGGAATTTTCACTGCAGGCTAGCGGAGCAGTACTGGTAAAGGTGTATCATGCTGGCGAACAAGTATACGCTTATAATTATTCTGAAACAGATAAAAATATTTTAATTAATGATTTGCCAGAAGGGGTTTATAAAATAATGCTAGAAACCAGCGCCGATACGGTGATTGATAATATTGCTACCAAATTACAGAAACTGGTATTTGGTAACAAAGTGCAATTTGCCCAAATTAATAACACTGATAGCACTACTGCTATATATACTGCCGCGAATACCATTAGTTTAACACCTACGCATTACAGCGCGCTAGGTGAGGCCAAGTTTTTTGATAAAACAGTTAGGTTAGATAAAGTAAATTCTACCTATAGCTGGTCTAGCCCCATTACCAATTATTTTGCCAGGGTAGTGTTGCCAAATAACGGCTTGAAAATAGTCAGTGACGCGCCAATTAGTTTAGATGAATTTACTTGGTTTGATCCTAATTTTGGTTTTGCGCCGTTATCGAATCAAACGGATATTGCCCAGTTAGATTACGTCTTGGCTAAACAATATACTAAGCCAACCGAACAACGTAATGTGTATACTGTTACTAAAGAATATGATTTAACCACCATGGAACGGGCAGAAAATAACACATTTAAATTTGTGTTATCGGCACCCGGTTTAGCACAAGTGCCACAAGGCTTAACGGTTTATTCAATTAAGGTAACGGCTGAACGAGAACCAATAACATTAAAATATCTATGGGAAAAAATAAATTAGAGGAGAAGGGGGTTGGGGGGATGAGGTCCGCATTCCGTGACCTCGTTCTGTTTTTTGTAATCATGTATTTTGTATTATTAATTTTAAACGTATTATTACAGTCATTCGTGGATGTGATATTGCCAATATGGCTATGGAAATGGATGACCATTGGATTAATGATATTATTATTAATAAATAAAAATATCAAATCACCCCTCTCCTTTGAGGAGAGGGGAAGGGGGTGAGGTAGGAAACTGGACAAAATCAAAAAAATATAATATAATATATATTAATTATGAAAGGAATAATATTAGCTGGGGGTAGTGGTACACGTTTAGCACCGTTAACTCGAGTGACTAGCAAACAATTACTGCCAATTTACGATCAGCCGTTAATCTATTTTCCGTTGCGCACATTGTTAGATGCCGGTATTAATGATGTTTTATTTATTACTGCGCCAAATCATGCTGGAGATTTTTTACACTTTTTAGGTTCTGGTAAGGATTTTAACGCCCGTTTTACTTACGAAATTCAAGATAAACCAGCCGGACTAGCGCAAGGCTTGTCGTTAGCCGAAACATTTGTTGGTAAAGATAGTTGCGCGTTAATTTTAGGCGACAATATTTTTCAAGATGATTTTTCGCAAACGATTAAAAACTTTAAATCCGGCGCCACTATTTTTGTGAAAGAGGTGCTAGATCCAGAACGGTTTGGGGTAGTAGAAATAGATGCGAATCATCAAGTGTTAAGCATTGAAGAAAAACCCAAACAACCAAAAAGTAATTTAGCGCAAACGGGTTTGTATCTTTATGATCAACAAGTATTTAATTTGATTCGCCAACAAAAACCGTCGGCCCGTGGTGAACTAGAAATTACCGATTTAAATAATCTCTATTTAAAACAAGGCACGTTAAAAGCGGAATTAGTGAAAGGCGAATGGATCGACGCTGGTACGTTTGAAAGTTTGTTTAGAGCGACGGAGTTAAGGAGAAAACAAGTTTTAGCGAAAAAATAATTAATCTTATGACACAAGAGTTATTTGAACGACGTAGAGCAAATGATAGTATATTACATGACGAAGCCGCTAGAGATGCGATTATTGAGGGGCTATTAGAAAAATATCATTTTGATAATAAAGAAGCTGTTATTCTGGCAAAAACAGGTTCAGAAGAAGAGCGTGATCGGGTTGCATTATTAATGCAAGATGCAAGACTACTAACAGATAACCATATGTTGTCAATGCATAAGACTAGTAAAGCTAGAAGTGCCGCCATAGAACATACTCTTGAAATGGAAAAAAAAGCAGCACTTGATCCTTTAACTGGTTTGGTGCAAGACCAAGAAGTGGTGTTACATTGGTTTGAGCGAGAACGTAGTCGTTTTAAACGCGAAGTAGCAGAAGATGATGTTATGGCTTGGTTAGAACTTGATATTGATCATTTTAAACGAATTAATGAGTTAGGACATACGCAAGCAGATGAAGTATTAAAAAAATTAGCTGGCGCTTTACAGGGGCGTCCATCGGATTTAGATTGTCGTTTAGGAGGAGATGAATTTAGTAAATTTTTATATAAATTAAAAAAAAAAGATATTACAGTAATTGTACAGCGATTGCAAAACAGTATTCGTGATATTAAATATGGAGATAAGTTAGATAAACATGTAACAGTAAGTATTGGAGTGTTAATGTTGGATAAAGATGATGTAGATTCTATAGGCATTTCATCGGTAGGAAGCTTTATGAAACAAGTACGCGGTAAAGCGGACGCAGCTGCTATACATGCTAAGAAACATAATCCCGAAAAACACGGCGATTGCGCTTATATTTGGAAAGGAGAGAATAATTTTGAATTAATTGAAGAGTCTAATTCTAATGAATAAAAATTATGAAACTAAATATTACCAAACAGGATTATTCAAAAAAACCAACAATCGACGGTGTAAAAATAGTTGAGGTGCCGTATTTTACGGACGACGGCGGGTTTTTCTTGGAATTGGGGCGGTGGCAGAAACAGGTGCTGCCAGATTTTCCGGAGTTTGAATTGAAACAAATAAATTATTCAGAAATGGATCCGGGAGTAATTAAAGCTTGGCATTTACATTTGCAACAGGAAGACATTTGGTTTGTACCGCCGAATCATAAATTATTAGTAGCGTTGCGCGATTGCCGTGAACAATCAAACACGAATGGCGTAATAATGCGTGTTGTAGCTGGTGCCGGCAAAGCGCGGTTAATTTATATTCCACGCGGGGTAGCACATGGTGCGGCTAATTTATGGCCAAAGCCAGCCAGTGTGATTTATTTGGTAAATAATTTATTTACGCAAGATCCAAAGCTTAGTGATGAAGGCAGATTACCGTGGGATGAGTTTGGTAAAGAAGTGTGGGAAATTACGAAAGGCTAAATAATAAAAATTAATTATGAAATTATTAGTTACCGGCGGAGCTGGGTTTATCGGCTCAAATTTTATTCATTATTGGTTAAAACAGCACCCGCAAGATGAGATAATTAATTTTGATAAGTTAACTTACGCTGGTAATTTAGAGAATTTGCGAGCGGTAGAAAATTTACCAAATTATAAGTTTGTAAAAGGCGATATTTGTGATGCAAAATCAGTAGAATCAGTAATATCAGCAGTGCAATCAGTGGTTCATTTTGCCGCCGAATCGCACGTGGATCGTTCCATTATGGAACCAGGCGCGTTTGTGCAAACGAATGTAGTAGGTACTCAAGTATTATTACAAGCGGCGTTAAAACACAATGTGCGTTTTCATCATGTATCAACCGATGAAGTATTTGGTTCGTTATCATTAAACAGTGCTGAAAAGTTTAACGAGCTTACACCCTATAATCCACGTAGCCCGTATTCAGCTTCCAAAGCGGCAGCGGATCATTTGGTACGGGCGTATCATGAAACGTATGGTTTGCCGGTTACTATTAGTAACTGTACCAATAATTACGGCCCTTGGCATTTTCCGGAAAAAATGATTCCGTTGTTTATTACACGCTTGTTAAAAAACGAAACTATTCCAGTGTACGGTCAAGGTATTAACGTACGCGATTGGCTGTATGTGGAAGATCACTGCCGAGCTATTGATTTAATTTTAACCAAAGGCAAAATTGGCGAAACGTATTGTGTTGGTGGTGGGACAGAGATACCAAACATTGCAGTGGCAAAATTTATTTTACAATTAATGGATAAGCCGGAAACGTTAATTGAATATGTGAAGGATCGTCCAGGGCATGATTTACGGTATGCCATGGATTATTCCAAAATTAAAAACGAATTAGGCTGGCAGCCACAAGTCAGTTTTGCCGAAGGCTTAGAACAAACGATTGCTTGGTTTAAAGAGCACTATGGTCAATCATAAACCTAGGGCGTTGCTCTTAGGTGCTAATGGCATGTTGGGATGGCAACTCCAACAGGCGTTTAGTGATTATCATTTAACAAGTTGGACGCGAGCAGATTTAGACATTACCAATCAAACGCAGGTACTAGAAAAAATTACGGCCTTAAAACCGGCCATTATTATTAATACCGCCGCTTACACAGCGGTAGATCAATGTGAATCCAATCGTGCTATTGCTTTTTTAGTTAATGCCGAAGCGCCGAAATATTTAGCGTTGGCCGCTAAACAAATTAACGCGGTTTTGGTGCATTACAGCACCGATTATGTATTTAATGGTACAAAAGCCGCTGGTTATTTAGAAAACGATACAGAGATAAATCCCGTTAGTGTGTATGGTGAATCGAAAGCGGCTGGTGAACAGGCTATTCAAAAAATACTAAAAAATTATTATATTATTCGCACCGCTTGGCTATATGGCGAACATGGAATGAATTTTGTGGATACTATGTTAAGATTAGCTAAAGAAAAACCAGAACTAAAAGTAGTGCATGATCAGCACGGTAGCCCAACCTATACTAAAGATTTAGCCGAGCAAACGCGTTATATTCTGGAACAGCCAATGCCATATGGCATTTATCATGTTACTAACAGTGGTGTGTGCACCTGGTATGAATTTGCTAAAACTATTTTTATCGTAGCTAACACAAAAATTAAAGTAACGCCTTGTACTACGGCCGAGTTTCCACGCCCAGCTAAACGTCCAGAATATTCTGTGTTGTTAAATACAAAACTACCGCCTTTACGGAGTTGGCAGAAGGCAGCGCAGGACTATTTACTACATAATCTGCAAAGTTAGTATTTTATCAGAGTCAGTAAAATACAACGCATCACCCTTTTTATTAATTTTTACATTATTAGGTTTAGTGCCATAGTATAAAGTAAAAATATTTGGTTGATCGGAAGCGCGGGTTTCAATTACTTTAATTTGGTTATTTTCAACATAAACAATATTGGTGTTTAATGGATGCCAAAGAGCTTCGGTTAGTGGTTTACTTTGTCGTAGTATTACACGTACAGTTTTAGCAGTAGCATCGTATATTTTTAATTCATAAGGGGAGGCATAAAGTAGCTGATTGTTTTGGTTGTCCCATTGGGCTTGAATTACTTTAGCATCTAATTTGATTGGCGGTGAATTATTAACGTCAATACCCAGATATAAATTACCGGTGGTTTTGTCTAAAATGGTAAATAAATCGGCATGGTTATTAAGAATAGTTAAATTGTCAGACAAATTTAATTGGGCTAATTGATATTGTAATTGATTAGATAAATTTGCTATGGTAGTAATGTTTTTATTATCAGTTACTATATCGTTAGGATAATGAGTAATTAATTGAGGGGTGGACTGATTGAAAAACAACAAAACGGTATTTAAATTTACAGTTTGTTGTGGCTTTATTACTATAGCCGTTGTCCAATTAGCATAATTAGTTTTGGAAATAGTAACGTGATAATTACCGGGGGTTAAATTATTAATTAAAGCCGGTGTAGTAACGGTGCGGTTTAGTTCCTGGATGTTTAATTGAGCAGTTTTTGGCAAGGTTTGGGCTAATAATGTGCCGGTTAATTCTAGTTTATAGGTTTGCCAATTTACTCGATAACCAGAGCTATAAAGCAATACTAATGGTAAGCTAACAACAGTAATCAGTACCAAAATTATTAAATAAATTTGACGGTTACGCTTGGTCATTCTAGTATGATTGTACATGGAAAAATATATTATACAAGGTGGTACCAAGGTACACGGGAGTATTACAGTCCGGGGTGCCAAAAATCATGCTCTAAAAGTATTTGCCGCTAGCTTATTAAGTGTGCAACCATTGCGTGCCTATAATGTTCCAGAAATAGAAGACATTTTTCGTTTGCAAGAAATGTTAGAAACTATTGGCGTAACAGTAAAACATTTAAAACATGGCGAATATCTATTAGATGCTAAAACAGTTAAAACTACTGATTTGCCAGTAACATTAGTACCAAAATTACGCGCCTCTATTGTTTTAACCGGTGCTTTGTTAACTAGATTTCATAAAGTATCCTTTCCACATCCGGGCGGCTGTGTAATTGGTAAGCGGCCAATTGATTTATTTATTGCTGGTTTTGAAGCGTTTGGCGCTAAACATATCGAGCGTGATGGCGTACATTCTTTTACGGCTAAGCAGGGGCTACACGGTACACGCTTTGTGTTTCCAAAAATTAGTGTTACCGGCACAGAAACATTGTTGTTAGCAGCGGTATTAGCTAAAGATACTACTACATTGGTAAACGTAGCGCGTGAACCAGAGGTGATTGCGTTAGCGGAATATCTAAATACCCAGGGGGCGAAAATTAGCGGTTTAGGCACCAGTACGCTAACTATTACAGGGGTAACTGAATTATCGGCCGGTGCTTGTAATATTATTCCAGATCGAATTGAAACGTTATCTTTTATTTTTTTAGCATTAGCTACTAAAAGTAAGCTTACTATTACGGAGTGTGATCCTACTACTATTGCTGTGCCATTACAAATTTTACAAGCTAGCGGTGCTAAATTTACTAGCACTAATAATACTATTACGGTTCAGCCTTGGAAAAAATTAAAACCAATTACAGTCACTACCAAAGAGTATCCAGATTTTCCTACGGATGGGCAGTCACCATTAACTGTGTTATTAACGCAAATTTCTGGAGTTAGTGAAGTTACAGAAACTATTTATACTGACAGGTTATTTTATATAGATCTATTGAATCGTATGGGTGCTAATATTGTTATGCATACCCCACAAAATATTACAGTGCACGGTAGTACTACTTTAACTGGAAAAATGGTAGCCAGCCCAGATTTACGCGCTGGTATTGCTATGGTGATAGCAGCTGTAGTAGCTACTGGCAAAACTGAAATTGGTAATATTTATCAAATTGATCGTGGTTACGAAGCGATTGATAAACGTTTACGAGCCATTGGCGTGAATATAAAAAGAGTGTTAAACTGAACAAGTTATGTGGTTTACTAAACCGCGCGTAAAGCGATTATTTTTAGTTGTAGGAACAGTACTATTCGGTTCAGTCTGTTGGTTTTGTGGTTATTGGTTTGGTGGAGTACGACAAAACTTATTTTTTAAGGTTAATCAATTTGATAATGCTAAACAGAATGCTAATGCTACAACGGTAATTAAACCAGAGCAATATGATTTGTTTTGGCAGGTTTGGCAGCATGTACAAAGTGATTATGTTAATCAGCCAGTGAGTGATCAAACACTAATGTATGGAGCGATTAGTGGTGTGGCAGCGGCCGTGCAAGATCCTTATACCGTATTCATGGATCCAGAACAAGCAGCGTTATTTACACCGACTATTGATGGTCAATTTGAAGGGATTGGCGCTGAAATAGGCGTTAAAGACGGACAGATTGTGATTATTGCCCCATTAAAAGGTAGTCCGGCTGAACAAGCTGGTTTACAAGCTGGTGATGCGATTATTAAAATTGATGGAGTTGATACCATAAATATGACGGTTGACAAAGCAGTTAGTGTGATTCGTGGTACTAAAGACACCACAGTAACTTTAACTATTTATCGAACTAGCGCTACTGATGTACAGGATATTATCATTAAGCGAGCAGAAATTAAAATTCCTAGTACAGTTTATACTATCAAAGAACAGGCCGGTAAGCGTATTGGTATAATTGAGTTAAGTCATTTTAATAAAGGTTCTAAAGCGGAGTTTAATAAAATTGCTCAACAAGTATTATTGGATGCGCCGGATGGTTTAATTTTAGATTTGCGTAATAATCCAGGTGGATTGTTGGATCAGTGTGTAGATATTGCTTCTTTATTTATTAGTGATGGTGTAATCGTGAAAGAAAAATTCAGTGATGGCAGAGAAGAAGTATTTAGTAGCCAGGGAGATGCTGTTTTAGCCAACCAAACCAATATGGTAGTATTAATTAACGAAGGTAGTGCTTCGGCCGCGGAAATTTTAGCCGGTGCATTGCAAGATTATAAAAAAGCTACTATTATTGGTACAACGTCTTTTGGTAAGGGATCGGTACAGAATTTTCAGCAATTTCCCGATAATTCTGTTTTAAAAGTTACCGCAGCCAAATGGTTAACACCGTTAAATAAAACCATTGATCACACTGGTATTCAGCCGGATATTGAAGTAAAGTTAACTAGTGCAGACATCACTACCAAAACCGATGCCCAATTAAACCGGGCGATGAATGAATTAATTAATAAGTAAATAATTATAAGTACATAACGCTATGCAAGTAATCATGGTACAAACTGGAGAAGTTAAACAAGTGGCCGATGGCTACGCACGTAACTATTTATTTCCCCGTAAATTAGCTACAGCGGCCACCAAAACAGCTGTTAAAGCTTACGAAGTTAAGCGCGCAGCACATGAAGCTGAACAAAATAAATTAAAACAAACACACAAAACACTAGTAGATAAATTAAGTAATCAAACGATTAATCTTAAAGCCAACACTAAGGCGAATGCTGAAGGCACGTTATTTGCAGCTGTTAGTAAGGCTGATATCGCAGCTGAATTAGATAAACAAGGTTATCACATTGTGGCAGAAGCGTTAACGGTAGATACGGTTAAAAAATTAGGAGAATATTCAGTTACTGTTACGTTACCAAAATTACCGGTTATTAAATTTAAATTAAGCGTGAGCGCATGAAAACAAAAAGACCAAAATTTATCTTTGTTGTAGGCGGAGTTATGTCTAGTGTTGGTAAAGGGGTTACCACGGCTAGTATTGGTCGTATTTTATTAGCTAAAAATCTTACGGTTACTGCTATTAAAGCCGATCCATATATTAATGTAGATGCTGGTACCATGAATCCTACAGAACACGGCGAGGTGTTTGTTACGGAAGATAAAGATGAAACCGATCAAGATATTGGTAACTATGAACGGTTTCTTAATACTAGTATTTTCTCTGTTAATTACATGACTACTGGCCGGGTGTATCATACAGTTATTAATAAAGAACGGAATTTAGAGTATAAAGGAGCTTGTGTGGAAGTGGTGCCACATATTCCATTAGAAATTATTCGGCGCATCAAAGCAGCCCAACGACGTGCGCAAGCTGATGTTACCATTATTGAAGTAGGTGGTACGGTTGGCGAGTATCAAAACATTTTGTTTTTAGAAGCTGCCCGTATGATGCACACGCAGCGTCCTGATGATGTGGCTTTTGTGTTAGTAAGTTATTTACCAATTCCGTCACGCGTGGGTGAAATGAAAACCAAGCCAACTCAATCGGCGGCTCGTACGTTAAATTCTGCCGGTATTCAGGCCGATTTTATTATTGCTCGGTCAGCTAGGTTTTTAGATAAAAAACGTCAGGAAAAACTAGCTACTTTTTGTGGTATTCCAGCTGATCATGCTATTTCAGCACCAGATGTAGATGTTATTTACAAAATTCCACAAATTTTAGAGAAGCAAAAATTAGGGGATAAATTATTAAAACGATTAGCCTTAAAAATGCGGGCTACCAATTTAAAAAATTGGAATAGCATGGTTAGTAATATTGTGCATGCTAATAAAATAGTACGTATTGGCGTGGTAGGTAAGTATTTTGGCACCGGTGATTTTACATTATCCGATTCTTATATTTCAGTAATTGAAGCGATTAAACACGCTTCCTGGGCGCAAAATCGTAAGCCAGAGCTTACTTGGATAGATTCAGAAGCATATGAAAAAAAACCAGCTAAATTGAAGGAATTAAGCAAATACGATGGTATTATTGTGCCAGGTGGTTTTGGTACGCGTGGGGTAGAAGGTATTATTAAAGCGATTCAATATATTCGTGAACATAAAATACCATATTTAGGATTATGTTATGGCATGCAGTTAGCCATGATTGAAATAGCCAGGCACTTAGCTGGTTTTAAACAAGCTAATACCGTAGAAATGGATAAAGCCACTGCCCAACCAGTTATTCATGTTAATCCAAAACAATTAAAAAATATTTTAGAAAATAAATACGGTGGTACGATGCGTTTAGGGGCTTATGATTGTACTATTAAAAAAGGCACCTTAGCTTACGCGGCTTATGGTACCATACATATTTCTGAACGCCATCGGCATCGTTATGAATTTAATAATACTTACCGGCAGGCCTTAGAACAGGTTGGGGTAACTTTTTCTGGTGTTAATGAAGAACGTGATTTAGTAGAAATTGCTGAATTTACTAAACACCCATTTTTTATTGGTACACAATTTCACCCCGAATTTAAATCGCGGCCCTTATCGCCGCATCCATTATACGTTAGCTTTATTAAAGCGTGTATTAAATAAAATACTATCTTCCATCTCCCAGCCTCTTTCTCCTAACAACCTACCTCACCTCCCAGCCTCCTCTCCTCAAAGGAGAGGAGGAGTAATTCAAAACACCCCTCTCCTGGAATAGAAAAGGGGAATTTTAATCAACATTAAACCCCCTTTCCCCTGTTTAGGGGAAAGGGGGTAGGGGGATAGAGGTATTTTATTTAACGTTTACAAATGTTCTGGTAACTAATTTACCGGTAAAACTTTTTGCTTTACGAGTAGTGAATGATACTGCGCCGGCAACGGCAGCGTATAATGTATCATCTTCACCACGATAAACATTTACACCGGGATGAAATTTTGTGCCACGTTGCCGAACAATAATATTGCCTGGTTTTACGGTTTCCCCACCATAACGTTTAATTCCTAAACGTTGACCGGCCGAATCACGACCTAGGGCTGTAGAACCGCCTGCTTTTGTGTGTGCCATAGAGCGTTAATTTATCAAGTCTTTATTGGTGTGTCAAGAGGAGGTTGCTACAGGGGTTGTGAAAAAACACTAAAATGCTATATAATATGCACATGTCCATTACTAGTGCCGAATTTAAGGAGGTTTTATTGTATCCAGTTCAAGATAAACAATGGTTTGTTAAGTTGTGTTTACAGGTCGGTTTAATGTTTTTATTGTGTTTCTTTTTAGTAGGTATACCGTTTTTAACTGGTTATATGGTTCGTTGTACACAAAAGGGCATAAATAAAGATAATACATTACCAGATTGGAATGAGTGGGGTTTGTTTTGGAAATTAGGTTGGAAAATAATTGGTGTTAGCTTGGTATTCAGCTTGCCAGCAGTATTATTAATTATTTTTTTTATAGCGTTGGTAGTTTTAATAATCATATTAAATTTATCAGGTCTGGTTAGTGAATCGGCTTATGTAATTATAGGATTGTCTGGCATGATGGTATATTTTGTGATGCTAGTTTATAGTTTAGCGATGATGTTTCTTCAGCCGGCTTATTTAGCGGCTGTGGCGGCTGGTAAATCATTTCGAGATTGTATCGCTATTAAAAAAATGTTATGGCCTTATATTAAAGCTAATGCAATTACTATTTTAGTGGGGTTGGCTATTTTGTATTTAATAGGCATTATTGCTATGCTGGGTATGTTTGTTTTTTTTGTTGGTATATTTTTAACGTATGGTTATTATATAGCAGCAGGTGGCTATACGTATGGCTTAATTTATCGGCAATCAACTGTAAAATTTTAACTCATGGAACCAGTTAATAATTTGTTAGAAAAAATATTAGCGCTTTGCAAGCAACGTGGTTTTGTGTTCCCTGGTTCGGCCATTTATGGTGGCTTAGCTAATACGTGGGATTACGGTCCGCTGGGCGCACAGTTACGGATGAATATTAAACGAGCCTGGTGGCAAGCCGTGGTAGAACAACGAGCTGATATGGTAGGGCTAGACGGTGCCATTTTAATGAATCCAAAAGTTTGGGAAGCCTCTGGCCATGTAGCTACTTTCCATGATCCGTTAGTAGAATGCAAGCAGTGTAAGCAGCGTTTTCGAGCTGATCAAATTGGCAGTAGAGACGTTGTATGCAACGTCTCTACTTGTCCGAATTGTGGTGGCGAATTAACTGCGCCGCGTAATTTTAATCTGATGTTTCAAACGAGTATTGGACCAGTACAAGAAGAGGGCAGTAAGGTATATTTGCGGCCAGAAACAGCGCAAGCCATGTTTGTAAATTTTAAAAACGTATTAAATAGTACCCGGGCTCGCTTACCTTTTGGTATTGCACAAATTGGCAAGGCCTTTCGTAACGAAATTACGCCGGGTAATTTTATTTTTCGTACGCTAGAATTTGAACAAATGGAAATTGAGTATTTTATGGAAGAACCAGACTGGCAAATTCATTTTACGGCTTGGCAAGATTGGATGAAAGCTTGGGCTAAACAAATTGGTATTGATACTACTAAATTACACGAACTGGAAGTACCGGCGGAAGAGCGCGCGCACTATTCTAAACGCACGGTTGATTTTGAATTTGATTTTCCGTTTGGTCGTAAAGAACTATGGGGGCTAGCTTATCGGACTAATTTTGATTTAACTAATCATCAAAAACAGTCTGGTGAAAAACTAGAGTACACTGATCCAGAGGATAATAAAAGAAAATTTATTCCCCATGTGGTAGAGCCTACTTTTGGTGTGGATCGTACTTTGTTAGCGCTGTTAATAAGTGCTTATGCAGAAGAAGCGGTAAACGGCGAAACTCGCACGGTATTACGCTTCACTAAAACAATGGCGCCGTATCAAATAGCAATATTACCGTTATCCAAAAAAACCGAGTTAACTAATATAGCTAAGCCGTTATTTAACCAATTAGTAAAACGCTGGCGCTGTGATTACGATGAAACCCAAAGCATTGGCAAACGGTATCGCCGCCAAGATGAAATTGGCACGCCGTATTGCGTTACCATCGATTTTGATTCGTTAACCGATCAAGCCGTTACTGTGCGGGAACGTGATTCTATGCAACAGGTGCGCTTGCCACTTAAGCAACTAGAGCCCTATTTTTCTGAACAATATGATCGCGCGTAGTAAATTAAAAAATGGCTTTACAATCATTAAAATTCCGCAACATGATACGGCCGCTGTTACCGTTATGCTGTTGGTGCCAGTTGGTTCACGTTATGAAACCAAAACTAATAATGGCATCTCGCATTTTTTAGAGCACTTAATGTTTAAGGGAACCGTTAAACGACCCACTACTTTAGATATTTCTAAAGCGCTAGACGGCGTAGGCGCTGAATATAATGCCTATACTTCAAAAGATCACACGTTATATTACATTAAAGCGGCAGCTGAACACTTAGAATTAACGCTCGATTTATTATCTGATATGTTATTTCATTCAGTATTTGATGCCAAGGAAATTGATAAAGAACGCGGAGTTATTTTGGAAGAAATAAACATGTATGAAGACAATCCGTTAATGCACCTAGATACTTTATTAGAAATGAGCGTGTTTGGTAAAGATAATCCACTAGGTTACGATATTGCTGGTTTAAAACCAAATATTCGTAATTTACCACGAGCTACTTTCGTGCAATACAAACAAACACATTATTCGCCGCGCACCATGTGTTTATGTGTGGCCGGAAAATTAAACCAGGCTACGGATAAATTAATTGCACGATATTTTGGTAGTCAGCCGGCTACTAATTTTACTAATAAAATAGCTAAACGATTTATTGCCAAACAAACTCAACCACAAATATTTCATCAACAAAAAGATACGCAACAAACTCAATTAGGCGTTGGTGTAATTGGTTTGCCATTACTACATAAAGATTTACCGGCCTTACAAGTGTTATCGGTTATTTTGGGCGGTAATATGAGTTCGCGTTTATTTGTGAATATTCGTGAAAAACAAGGGCTGTGTTATTTTATTCGTACGGAAGTTAATCCTTATGTTGATTCTGGGATTTTTTCTATTCAAGCTGGCTTAGATAAAACGCGTTTACAAGAAGCGTTAAAATCATTAATGTGCGAATTAAAACAAATTAAAGCAGAGCCTGTTACCAATGAAGAATTAAATAATGCCAAAGAATATATTAAAGGCCAAATGGCCTTGCGTTTTGAAGATTCTTCGGCGTTAGCCATGTGGTATGGTCGCCAGGCTGTATTAACGGGTAAATTTGTGGCGCCGCAAGAACGAATAAAACAAATCAATCAGGTTACTGTTACTGATATTCAACGAATTGCTAATCAGTTATTTATTACTAAACGATTAAATATTGCTAGTATTGGTTCTGATCATTCTACCCATCATTTAAAACGTTTATTAGCGTTATAATTAATTATCTATGTCACTCAATCAAACTCCAGTGCAAGTAAACATTTCGTCATTAACCATTATCAAAATTATTTTGGTAGTACTTGGTTTATTTTTTCTTTGGTCGATACAGGAAGTAATTGCTATGGTATTTGTAGCCTGGATTTTAGTGTTTGCCTTGGAACCATTGGTTAGTAGAAAGCAACGTTGGCATATACCACGAGCAGTCAGTATTTTGTTAATTTACGCAGTATTTTTAGGCATTATTACAGCTATGGTAATATTGCTTATTCCACCACTATCAGCTGAATTAGCTAGTATAACCAATAATTTTCCGCAGTACATGGAATCGCTCAAAGCCAACATTGATAGCATAAAACAAGCCAGCGCTGATATTGGTATTTTTGCCACCATTCAAACAGCGGCTGATCAAGCGGTTAATAGTGTTAGTTCCATGACTAACGGTATCTACAATGCTCTAGCTACTGTAGTTAATTCTATTGTGGCGTTAGTAGGTATTTTGGTAATTACATTTTACATGTTGGTAGAAGAAGAGGGGATTAAGAAATTTCTTCAATCGATTTTGCCAGTTAATTATCAGCCTTACGTGATTCATAAAATTACTCAAATACAAACTCGGTTAAGTGCCTGGTTGTGGGGTGAATTAGTCTTGATGTTATTTGTTGGTACCATGGTTGGCGTGGCTTTGCAGTTGGCAGGCGTGAAATATGCTTTAGTGCTAGGCTTATTAGCCGGGCTAACCGAAGTAATTCCAATTGTTGGGCCCATTATTGCAGCGGTACCGGCAGTATTTTTTTCTCTGGTTGATGTTACTGCCGCACCGTATAAACCATTACTAATTATTGCTATTTATATTTTGGTGCAGCAGATAGAAAATCATTTATTAGTACCAAAAGTAATGAATAAAGCCGTGGGTGTGAATCCTATTGTAGTGTTAATTTCATTGCTAATTGCTGCCAAATTAGGTGGTTTAGTGGGAATTATTTTAGCAGTACCAACCGTTACTATTATTAGTATATTTTTGGAGGATTTTCTTAATCAGCGTAAAATAGAACAGAATAAATTGGAGGAATAATCGCTTGTAGCTTTATAATATTATGTACACCAAAAAAGATACTTATTACATTACCACAGCTATTCCTTATGTGAATAGCAAGCCCCATATTGGTTTTGCTCTAGAATTAATTCAAACTGATGTAATGGCGCGTTATCAGCGGTTAATTGGCCAGGATGTTTATTTTTTAACCGGGGTAGATGAAAATAGCTTAAAAAATGTGCGTGCCGCTGAAGAGGCTAAGCTTACTACACAAGAGTTGTGTGACAAAAATTCGGCTGTGTTTGAAGAATTGGCTAAGGCATTGAATATTTCCTTACAGCAATTTTTTCGCACCACCTCAGCCCAGCATATTAAAGGCGCTCAAGCGTTATGGCAGGCCTGTAAACCAGAGGATATTTATAAAAAACAATACACCGGGCATTATTGTGTAGGCTGTGAAGTGTTTTATACGGAAAAAGATTTAGTGTCCGGGCAGTGTCCAGAACATCTTACTACGCCGGAAATTGTAAAAGAAGAAAATTATTTTTTTAAGTTGTCGAATTATCAAACAAAATTATTAGCCCTGATTGAATCGGGTGAAATTCAAATTGTACCTAAATTTCGTAAAAATGAAGTAGTATCGTTTATTAAAATGGGATTAGAGGATTTTTCTATTTCTCGCTCTTGTGCGCGAGCCAAAAATTGGGGAGTACCGGTACCGGGTGACAAAAAACAGGTAATGTATGTGTGGTTTGATGCCCTAAGTAATTATATTACGGCCTTGGGTTATGGGGGTAACAATACAGAACTATTTAAAAAATATTGGCCAGCCGATGTGCATGTAATTGGCAAAGGCATTTCTCGGTTTCACGCGGTGTATTGGCCAGCTATGTTGTTATCAGCGGGCTTACCGCTACCAAAATCTATTTTTATTCATGGTTATGTATCCGTTAATGGCCAAAAAATGAGTAAATCATTAGGTAATGTAGTGGATCCATTTGAGATTATTCATAGCTACGGTGCCGATGCGTTACGGTATTATTTATTGCGAGAAATTCCGCCTACCGGTGACGGTGATTTTTCTGAACAGAAATTTATTAATCGTTATAATGCTGAACTAGCTAACGATTTAGGTAATCTAGTGAGTAGAGTATCGAACATGGTGGAGCATTATATTAATGGAACAGTGCTGGAGCCGGAGGCGGATGAAGAAGTGGAATATGATTTAGAAGATGTCCAACGTTTAATTGCCCAGTATCGTTTTGATGAGGCGCTAGATAAAGCCTGGCACATTATTCGCTTAGCTAATAAAATGGTGGAAAATGAAAAACCGTGGGAATTGTTTGCGGTTAGTAATATCGATAAATTAACTAAGGTGTTAACCAAATTGGTGCTGATGATTCGTGATATCGCGTTAGCCATTGAGCCGTTTATGCCTACTACATCTGGTATTCTGCAAGACCATTTTAATCAAGCTAAAATTACCAAAATTAACCCTATTTTTCCAAGGATTTTATAATTCATTATAGTAGAGACGCGCTGCAGCGCGTCTCTACTACACAAAAAACCATAAAAATTTATGAACATACTCGATTGGATAATAATAATTTGGCTAGGAATAGCGTTTATAACTGGGGTAAAGTTGGGCTTGGTGTATCGGTTAGGGCACTTAATTGGGCTGGGGTTGGGAATTTATTTAGCCGGTAAATATTATGGCGATATCGCCCCATGGTTTGGTAGCTCACCGTGGAGCAAACTAATTGTGTTTCAATTTTTATTAATCGGTGTGTCGATGATTGGCGGCTACGTGGCTATGTTATTAAACAAAGTGTTTAATTTTGTGTCGTGGATTCCGTTGTTAAAAAGCGCTAACCGTATTTTAGGCGGCGTGTTTGGCGTAATTACCAATGCTATCATTATCAGTGTGGCATTATTTTTCTTATCACGTATTAGTATTAGCCCGGTGTTAACCCAAACCTTAATGGAATCAAAATTAACGGCTTTAATTTTACCACTCGGTGAAATGATCTCTATTTTATTACCACAAGAATTAACTGCACTAAAAAAGTTATTCTAATTTGTTAATATATTCATGCCGCCAGTTTTATTTGATACCCATACTCATGTAAATTTTCAACCGTTCCAGGCTGATTATAAAACAGTTATTCAGCGGGCGTTAGAGCAAGGCATCTGGTTAAATAACGTCAGTTCGCAGTGGAATTCAGCCCAACGGTCTATTCAGATTGCTGAGGAGTATCAAGAGGGTGTTTATGCTACAATTGGAGTACATCCAATCCATTTATTTCAAGATGTAGAAGAAACGCAAACTTTTGGCGGCGTTACGCAAACTATTAAAGCTCGAGCTGAACAATTTGATCCAATTCGCTATGAACAACTAGCTAAATCGAGTAAAAAAGTAATTGCCATTGGTGAATGTGGTTTGGATTATCATCATTTAGAGCGAGCTAATTTACAGGCTAGGCGCACGCAGCTTATTCAACAACAAATTACCGTATTTAAACAGCATTGTGATTTAGCGCTGGCGTTAAATTTGCCGATTGTTATTCACTGTCGTGATGCGGCTACGCATAGTGCTGATACGTTACAAGCGTTTGAAGACGTTTTAACTGTGTTAAGAGGCTATAACAAAAAATTACGCGGCGTAGTGCATTGCTATACGGGTACTGCTAAATATATTCCATTATTTTTAGAGTTAGGTTTATATATTGGGTATACCGGGGTAATTACATTTCCGAATGCTCCAGCAGTGCAAGCTGCGGTACGGGTTACACCGTTAGAAAAGATTGTAGTAGAAACCGATGCGCCATATTTGGCGCCAGTACCAATGCGTGGCAAGCGCAATGAACCTAGTTTTGTGCAGTATGTGGCTGAAGCGGTGGCGAGTTTAAAAAATATACCGTTACCAACTGTTCAGCAAAGTACCACTAAAAACGCCCTGGAGCTTTATAGATTATCCTGATATAATAGGCTTTGTCCTACGAACCTTTACTAACCCACTGGGCTAAACCCAGGGGTTAGTATAATTAACCCCCGGTTTTATACCGGTGGGTTAATTAAATGGGACGAATTTTATGATAAGCTACCTTATTTTCTTTATAATTATTGTTGTAATATTAGCTATTTTTTATGTTTTTATCGATCGGCGTTTAAAGCAGTTAGCCCAGCCGCAGGATCAACAATCCTTAACCATGTTGAACCAAAATATTCAAGGTATGCAGCAGCGGTTGGATAAAGTTAGCGACGGTTTAAATACTCGCTTAGATAACGCCGCCAGGGTAATTGCCGATGTAAGTAAAAATTTAGGACAAATGCAGGAAATTGGCCATAACATGAAAGATTTGCAAAACTTTTTAAAGTCGCCAAAACTGCGCGGTAATATTGGGGAGCAAATTTTACAAGATTTATTGGGGCAAAATTTTCCCAAAGAATTGTTTCAAATGCAGTACAAGTTTAACAATGGTGAAATTGTGGATGCCTTATTAAAAACCGATAACGGCTTTATTGGCATTGATGCTAAATTTCCCTTGGAAAATTTTAATTATCTCATGCAAGCCAAGTCTGACGCTGAACAACAAAATTTTCAAAAATTATTTATTCGCGATGTAAAAAAACATATTACGGCAATTGCCAAAAAATATATTGTGCCCGAAGAAGGCACGGTTAATTTTGCTGTTATGTATATTCCATCCGAATCCGTGTATTATGAAATTATTCGTGATGATATTGATTTGAATAATTTTTCCAATACGCATAAAGTGTTACTAGTATCGCCGAATAGCTTTTATTATTTTTTGAAAGTAATTTTAATGGGCATGCAAGGCAAAAAAATTGAAGCCCAAGCCCAGGCAATTCTTAGCACCATTGAGGGCATTGCCAAAGATTCCAAAAAATTTGGCGAATCACTTAGCGTGTTAAATACGCACATCTCGAACGCTAAAGGCGCGTTGGATAGGGTAAATACAGATTATGGCAGATTATCCGGCATGATTGACCAAGTTAAATTATTAAAATAAACTACCGCACTATGATCCCAAAAATAACCGATTTATTTAATCTAGAGCACATAGAACACAAAGATTTGTTTGCTAATCGCACTCAACCCTGGGAGGTGTTAAAAGTGTTGGCGGATTATTTGCAGAAATATTTAGTTACACAGCAAACTAATGCTAAACGGGTTAATGTAAAAATTCATCCTACCGCTAGCATTGATGTAAATGTGGTAATCGGCGAAGGTACAGTAATTGGGCCGAACGTAATGATTCATGGGCCAGCGCTTATTGGCAAAAACTGCGAATTAAGAACGGGCGCCTATATTCGTGGCCATGTAATAATTGGCGATAACGTAATTATTGGTAACAGTACCGAAGTAAAACACGCCGTGTTATTTAATAACGTAACCATACCGCATTTTAATTATGTTGGTGATAGCGTATTAGGCTACAAAGCGCATCTGGGCGCTGGAGTAATTATCTCCAATTATAAAAGCAACGGTTCAGATATTTCTGTTAATGATGGTGAAACTACTATTGCCACCGGTTTAAGAAAATTTGGCGCTATTCTGGGCGACGAAGTTGAAGTCGGCAGTAACGCCGTACTAAATCCCGGCACTATTATCGGCAAAAACAGCGTCATCTATCCATTAGCCTTAATTCGCGGCGTAATTCCAGAAAATTGCATTGTGAAGGTGAGGCAGCAGCAGGAAGTATTGTTGAAACATTAATGCTTAAACGTCGTAATCCAGCTCAAGGTATAGAATACACTCCAATGGCGCGTTCAGTACCAGATGGAGTTTTTAGGCAGATTAACCCGAAACAAGACAGAGACGATTCTTTAATAGAGAATGATCTTGTAGACTATATAGTAGACTTAAGCAGTGAAGACTCTAGAGTTCAAAATAAACTAGAATTAAAAATAAACGACAGGCAAGAGCCGAACACGAATGAACTAATAGATAGCCTAAACATTAAGCAAGACGTTGCAGAATCTTCGTCAACAACATCTTCATTAGAACTGGCGTTATTGCCAAAAGTCAAGCTAGAACAATATTTGCGTGTTAAAAAAAATGAAATAGAACAACACGGTGTCTATCCTACGACTGCAGAATTAATATTGGCTTATGAAGCGTATGATTTAAGAATACCACCAGAAGAACTTGAGCAATTTGTAGAACAATTTGATAAGTTTGTTGCAGAGCTGTTTGATGTTAAAAAGGAAAAAGGTGAGGTGACTATGATACAGCAATTATTAAAGCGAGTATACAGTGATGCTGGGTATGATTGGAATAATAACGCTATGGTCTCGTATTTTGATGAATCGCAAGCGGGAAATTGTTCAGCGCGTCAAAAATTTATAGCGGCTACATTAGAAGCCATAGGGTATAATCCAGATACAGAAATTGCCGTGCAAGATTTTAATTTGCATACACGCAACATTTTAAAAATTAATAATGAGTGGTATGCCGTTGATAATAATACGCTAAGTAAATTACAACCAGAAGATAAGCTTGGTACTCCAATTTATCCTCTTACCGACATGAAGCGAATGCTACTTGGATTAGATCCGGAAAATGAACAATTCGAACCGCTGATAGATACTAGTACGTTGCCGGATATATTTATAAGATTACGGGCGTGGATAGAAAAAATAATTGATACACCAGAAAAAGTTAGTCGTCAACCGTTGAAATTAAAAAATTCACCACAACGCGGTAGTGGATCATTATCATTCGCTGTTGTTTCAGCATTTGTGAGCCCAAATATGCAGCGAAATTTTAAAAGAGCCAGCAGAACATTAGCCGCGGCTATGTTATTTTATGGTGTGTATTCAATTACGCAGCATGAAGACATAAAAACGGCCGATGATTTTATTGTTCAACTGCAAAAAGACGGCCAGCAGATTCAAGAGTTAGCTGAACAACTAGTTGAAAATGCTATGCATAAAACCACATCAAATCAAGCGGAAAATTCGCCAGCAATTTCAGCTATGGAAGTAGCAACAATTACTGAAGATGAGTTAAATAAAAAAATAGTACAAGAACAAGATGAGCTAAAAGATGCTATTACTGTTGATGATCTTGAAACATTACAAAATATCAGTATTTCAATAGAACAAGTAGATAATAACCCAAGTAATCCGGCGCATGCGCACGTGCTAACTTCAGAAATTACATTACATGTGAATAAATCGGGAGCAATCAGATTTACCGATGAAGCCTTGCGTTATATTTTAACAACACAACAATTTGTAAAAAAAATACAAACATTGGGACAATCAGATATTAATCTTACCGATCATATTAATATTAATATTCAATCCCCAGACATACAATTAACAGCCGAAGATGTAAGAAGGGTAATTAATATACTATTAACTAATTTAGAACAAGTAAAATTAAATGGCCAAGTGGTGTGTAATGTAGCGCAAGAACAAAAAGAACTTGTAGACAGCCGATTAGATGTGGAAGTAAGATATTTTCTAGGCCAAGCAATGACGGATGTAGTAGTCGAGGCTGATCGCACTACAGTTAATTTAAGTTATTATCCATACGTAAAAAAAGTTCCCCCAGAATTTTGGAATTATATTTATTCAGTAGCTGTCAATGATTTTGATAAAAAATATCCCGGAGGATTTTTAAGTGCCAGTCGAACATCCAATGGTTCGCCATCTTTAGTAACAATGAAACCGTTTGATATAAATATTATAAGCACTAGCATTAAATTTTCAGCCAAGGATGTTGAACCGGCTTATCGAAATAACATGATGTTTGTCGGTACTAAAAACATTCGAGTTAAATTGAATGGGGCTATAGTATTTGATCCAAAAACAGAAAAATAAACAATTATTTCTTCCACTTTGACTCCCAACTTGGGAGTCGTATATTTTTTTATAAAATTAAATTAAGTTTGAATCACAGATGTCACAGATAAATACTGATGACACCTTTTACTCAACCAGAACAAAAATTGAAACATACCAAGCCTCAACTTTTGCCCAGTGTAAATGACCGTGTATTGCCGTGTTACCTTCTTGGCTTAACGTACAATGAATATGAGGTTTTCCAGCACGGATTTCACCGGTGCCGGATAGTTCAAATGGTTGTTTGAATTCTTGTAAAATATCTTGCTTGGCGTCTGATTTTTTCATATTACTAATACAGCATTTGTCTGCCGCACCAATAACCGAAACAATTGCACCAGCTTGAACATTATTATTTTTCAATTCGTCCTCAAGAGATCTCATTATTTCTTGACCGGGTTGAATTGTAAATTTTAGTAGTTTCATAGTTTTTTAAAATAAAAATATATGTTACGCAAAACTATAATATAGCACACTAGGCCTAAATGCAAGCTAAATTAAAGCATTGTGTATTTATCAGTGCTATCAGAAATTTATCTGTGTAATCTGTGATTCTACTTCCTCCACTTCTTACCCGTCTCAATCTTAATGCGTTCAATTTCGAGTTGACGTTCAAGGAGGCGATACATGGCGGAATCGGCTTCGGGGGATTCGGTTTCTAGTTTTAGAGCCAGGTCTTTAGCGCGGGCTTCGGCGGCGGTTACATCGATGGCTTTAGCGTGTTCAGCGGAGTCGGCCAAAACAACTAAATTGTTATCGAATACTTCAACTACGCCGCCAGTAATGGCTAATGGAGAAGTGGTAGTGCCGGATCTAACAATTAATTCACCGGGCACCAATGTAGTAACCAAACAAGTATGTTCCGGTAAAATAGAAATCTGACCCAGCTCGGTTGGTAATCTAACCTCATCAACCAATTCTTCAAAAATCTTGGCTTCCGGAGTAATTAATTTTAATTGTATTTTTTGAATTGACATGTTATTTAACTACTTCAGTGATATCGCCTTTCATGTAAAACACTTGTTCTGGTTTATCATCGTGCTTGCCGGCAATAATTTCGGCGAAGCCTTTTACGGTATCAGATAATTTTACGTATTTACCAGGCGTACCGGTAAATGTTTCGGCTACAGAAAATGGTTGCGATAAGAAGCGTTGAATTTTACGAGCGCGTTGTACGGTCATTTTATCATCTTCCGATAATTCTTCCATACCGAGAATAGCAATAATATCTTGTAAATCTTTATAGCGTTGTAAAATACGTTGTACTTCACGAGCTACGCGGTAATGTTCTTCGCCTACGATATGTGGATCAAGAATAGCTGAAGTGGAATCTAGCGGATCTACCGCTGGATAAATACCTAATTCTGATAGAGAACGATTTAATACCACGGTAGAATCTAAGTGAGCAAAGGTAGTGGCTGGAGCTGGATCGGTTAAGTCATCGGCTGGCACATAGACGGCTTGTACCGAGGTAATGGAGCCAGCTTTGGTAGAAGTAATGCGTTCTTGTAAAGCGCCCATTTCTTGTGCTAACGTAGGCTGATAACCTACGGCCGAAGGCATGCGGCCTAATAAGGCAGACATTTCTGAACCGGCTTGAGTAAATCGGAAAATATTATCAATAAACAATAATACGTCTTGATGATTCACATCGCGGAAATGTTCAGCAATGGTTAAACCAGTTAAAGCTACGCGAGCGCGCGCTCCTGGCGGTTCGTTCATTTGACCGAACACCATGGCTAATTTATCCATTACACCGGCATCTTTCATTTCATGGTACAAATCATTACCTTCACGGACGCGTTCACCTACACCAGCAAATACCGAATAACCACCATGAGCCGTAGCGATATTATTAATTAATTCCTGAATAACTACGGTTTTTCCTACACCAGCACCACCAAACAAGCCTACTTTACCACCTTTTACGAATGGGCAAATTAAATCGATTACTTTAATACCAGTTTCTAATATTTCCACATTAGTAGCTAGTTCATCAAAGCGAGGAGCCGATTGATGAATGGCTTTTCGTTCCACTGTTTGATCTAATGCCGTGCCACCGTCTATAACATCACCGGTAACATTAAAAATTCTGCCTAAGGTTTTTTCACCAACCGGTGTAGTGATAGATTGGCCAGTAGCCACTACCTCTAAACCGCGCTTGATGCCGTCGGTAGAATCCATGGCAATCGTGCGCACAGTATTTGAGCCGATATGTGATTCCACTTCCAACACTAAACGACCGTTATCTTTTTGAATTTCTAAGGCTTCATAGATAGCCGGTAATTTACCTTCGGCAAAAGTAACGTCTACAACCGGGCCGATAATTTGTGAAATTTTTCCTATTAACTTTGGCATACGTTTTTAAATTATTTAGTGTTGTTAGAGAAATGTTATTTTGTTATTTTCCCCTCTCCTCTGAGGCCAGCCTCGCCAGCTTCGGCTAGGCGGGAGAGGGGGTAGGGAGGTGAGGTAGGGTGTTTAGAGGAGAGGGGGTTAGGGGGCTGTGTTAATTTTTTAAGTTACAGCCGCAGATCCAGCGGAAATTTCGGCAATTTCTTGGGTAATACCGGCTTGGCGAGCACGATTAAAGGCCAATAATAAGGTTCTCGCCATATCGGCGGCGGCATCAGTAGCGTTTTTCATGGCTAACATTCTAGCACTGTGTTCAGAGGCGTTGCTTTCTAATAAAGCTTGATAAAGTTGCACTTCAGCAATGCGGGGAATTAAATAATCTAAAATTTTGGTTTTATTTGGTTCGTATTTATATTGTCGTTCCAGTGGAGCTTTCAACACAGGAGAAACAGGTATGTTTTTGTCTGTGATATTACCGGCATCAATATTAATGGACGATTCCGTGGCATAAGGAAAAAGAGTTTTAATAGTAGCGGCTTGACTAATGGCGGATTTATAATCAGTATAGGCAATTAATACTTTATCATATTCTTTTTCTGAAAAATGTTCGTATAAATGTTTGTTTAATTCAATAATGGAGGCGGGAGTTTTTGCCGTATCATCTTTTAGATAAGCTAATTTAGCTTTAATACCGGCCGTGCTTAATAAACTAACGCCTTTTTTGCCCACGCCAATTACAGATACTGTTTCTTGAGCATGTTCTTTAATGTAGCGATAAGCTAATTTAGCCACGTTACTGTTAAACGAACTGCATAAGCCGCGATTGGAGGTGAATACTACAATACAAGTTTTAATAGGCTGATCTGTAACAGGAGCAATCGGATTTAAAAACCGATAAGTAGTGTCGGTATTTTTTAATTGAACGTTACTGCGTAAACGCTGCATAATTTCCCACATGAGTGTACAGTACGATCGGGTAGCCAAAGTAGCGCCAACGGCGCGCCGCATTTTGGCACCAGAAACCAATTCCATGGCTTTCGTAATTTTTTTAGTATTACGAATGGAGTGTAAGCGGGCTTTAATTTCTCGCGACTGTTCAGCGGCCATAATTAATTAATTAATATTATATTATTTAACAAGCCAGTCGGAATTAGCCAGTTTTTTATAATCAGCCACAGTTTTCTTAAAGGTTTCTTCCCAAGCCGCATCGTACATTTTGTCTTGATCAATTTTTTCAAATAAGTTTTTCGCTTGTTCAGAAATATATGTAATTAAACCATAAGTGAACGGCTGAATAGCGCTTACTTTAACATCATCTAATAGGCCATTAACCGCGGCGTAGATTTGTACTACTTGATGAGCTACCGGTAATGGTTGATATTGCGGTTGTTTTAGTAATTCTTCTAAGCGTTTACCGCGTTCCAATTGTTTTTTAGTAGCCTCGTCTAAATCTGAACCAAACTGGGTAAAGGCTTCCAAATCGCGGAATTGAGCCAAACTTAACCGTAAGTTACCGGCTACTTTTTTCATGGCTTTAATTTGCGCGGCACCGCCCACCCGAGATACGGATAATCCTACGTTAATAGCCGGACGAAAACCTTTATTGAACAAACTGGTTTCTAAATAAATCTGCCCATCAGTAATAGAAATAACGTTGGTTGGAATATAAGCCGATACATCGTTAGCTTGAGTTTCAATAATTGGTAGGGCAGTAATTGAACCGCCGCCATTTTCCTTATTTAATTTGGCAGCCCGTTCTAGTAAACGAGAATGTAGATAGAATACATCGCCAGGATAAGCTTCACGCCCTGGTGGACGACGTAATAATAATGAAATTTGTCGATAAGCGGCGGCGTGTTTAGATAGATCATCATACACAATTAAGGCATCTTGGCCTTTATCTAAAAAGTATTCAGCCATGGCCACACCGGCATAAGGGGCTAAATAACTTAAGGAAGCTGATTCTGAAGCTCCGGCAGACACAACAATGGTATAATCCATGGCGCCATGTTCAGCTAATTTAGCCACAATTTGGGCTACTTTACTTTCTTTTTGCCCAATGGCTACGTAAACACAAGTAATATTTTGGTTCTTTTGATTGATAATGGTATCAATCGCTACAGCGGTTTTACCGGTTTGCCGATCGCCGATAATTAATTCACGTTGACCACGACCTACTGGCGTCATGCCATCGATTGATTTAATGCCGGTTTGTAATGGTTGATTAACTGATTGCCGGGTAATTACACCAGAGGCTACTCGTTCAATAGGATTAAAAACAGTTGTAGCAATTGGTCCTTTACCATCTTTCGGTTGGCCGAGTGGATCAACTACTCGTCCAATCAGTTGTTCACCCACTGGTACCTGTAAAATTTTACCAAGGCTTTTTACTTTCATGCCTTCGGTAATACCTACGAAACTGCCCATGACCATAATACCTACTGTGCCTTCTTCCAGGTTAAGTACAACGCCTTGAATGCCGTTATCAAACTCAACCATTTCCGACATGCGCGCAGCGGATAAACCAACTGCTTTTACAATACCGTCACCCGCTTCAATCACTGTTCCAATTGGTTCAGCTTGCACCTTAACTTTGAAATCAGCAATTTCTTTTTTCAGATAGGCAACGATTGAATCATTTTTTTCTGCCATAATGACAATGTGATTATTTCTTTAAAGTATTAGCTAATGCTTGTAATTGACCAGCGACAGAAATATTCCAGCGCTGGTTACGGGTTTCTACGATCATTCCGCCAACGGCTTTATCTGCTACTGTGGTGGTTATAGCTAAGGAGGTATTTGGTAGCAAGCGGTTCAGTTCGGCTGTAATAGTATCACCAGTCATGGAAGCATTAGCGACAGTAACATTAACTGGCAATACATTTAAGCGCTGATAATGATAATCTATGAATGCCGTATTGATATTAGACAAGAGGCGCAATTTACCTGTGCGATAAATACGTTCTAGAAATTGACGCACAATTTTAACCCGCTCATCAGCCGACTGTGTTTCATTGAGCAATTCATATAACGCAATGGCGTAATGTTTTGGAGTAATTCTAGACATTTATTTCATTAATAGCGTTATCAATAAAGGTTTTGTTTGTTTCTGGAGTTAATTGCTTACGCAATACTTTTTCTGAAGCCATAATTACTAAATCAGCTACTTCTTGTTTAGCATGTTTCAAGGCTTCGCTACGTTCATTAGCAATTTGCGTTTGAGCGGCTTGCAACACTTTTTCTGAATGTTGTCGGCCAGTTTCCACTAATTGATCAGCTTGCTGTTGAGCAGTTGTTTTAGCTGTATCAATAATAGTTTGAGCTTCTTTGTGTGCCGAAGTTAGTATTTGTTCGCGTTGTGTATTGGCCTGGGCTAAATTAGTTTTAGCTAATTCAGCGTTTTTTATGCCATCGACAATTTTTTTGGTACGTTCCTGAATAAAGGCCAAAATTGGTTTGTAAGCAATTTTTTTCAGTAAGTACACCAACAATACAAAGTTAGCGATGTTCGCCAGCAATAATTTGAAATCAATGCCTAAGGCTCCAATAAATTTCATGGCGATGATAATTTATTATAAGAACAGGATAATAAGAGTAGTTACGAAACCGTAAATAGCAATAGATTCAACTAAAGCCATGGCGGTTACCATACGAGTAAACATGTCTTTACCTACGGCCGGGTTACGTCCCATGGCTTCCATAGCTTTAGAAGCTATCCAACCTTCGCCAAACGCAGCGGCAATACCGGTTAAGCTTACAGCGGCTACTGCGGCCAAGAGTTTAATTCCTTCTGTTTCCATAATATATATTTATGTTACTTAATTAAATTAGTTAAATATTTTTTATTTTTATTCATTAATTTTATTCGCTATGGGAAGCGCTATTCAACGTAATCTGAATTACTACAATCAAGAAAAACACGAATGACTGAATAAGAGCTACAATGATACCTAATAAGCTAAATGGAACAGGCGCCAACAGTGGTACCATGCCTAATATTACCAACACCAACACCTTTTTAGCAAACATATTACCAAAATGACGGAAAGATAGGGAAATAATTCGAGAAAATTCACCAATTAATTCTAATATTCCAACTAAAAAATTAATAGGTGATGAAAAATTAATAAACTTTTTTATATAGCCTAACGTACCATTACCACGAATACCAGCTAATTGAATCATTACAAAACTTACTAAAGTAACGGCCAATACTACGTTGTAATCGGTAGTAACAGTACGATACAGGTGTAAGTTTTCATGTGCTTCTTCTTTAGGTCCTGATTCAGTAGCGGTTTCATTTTCAGGCGCAGTTTCAGTTTTATGTTCAGTAGCCTGTGTTGTTTCCGGTGCTTTAACAAAGAAGGCATCAGTGCCTGGTAAAAAGGTAAGCATATTGCCAACTAAAAAAAACAATAATAATGTACCAACAAACGGCAAATATTTTTTGGTTAGCTTTTCGCTACCGGTGGTATCTAGAATTAAATTATATAAAAATTCAATTATTGACTCTGCCCAAAATTGCAATCCTTTTGGAATAGTGGCTAGATTTTTACTAGCCCGCCAAGCAACAATAACAAGCAGGGTACTTATTGCGAATGATACCCAAAGTGTATTAGTAATTGGTAGGGAACCAATATGGGTTAAAGTTTCAGCGGCTAGACTAATTTCCATGAGTAGTGATAAATTTATCGGCAATTTTACGAGCGTTTCTAAAAACTAATACATTCGATACCACAAAGGCAATGCCTAGTGATAATAGCAGGGCTTTGTGACTAGTATTAAAGTAACGATCAACACTGTATCCAATGGAACCAATTAGCAACATTGAACCAATAATATAGCCAGAAATCGTGCCAGCTACTTTTAAGCCGCAAGCTATTTCATTAACGAAATTCGGCCTAGATAGTGACATGAAACGTAATTAATTGATTAAGTACGAATTTAACGCACATAAATACTAAGTAATGATTGAATTAAAGTCAAGACTGGCCGGCTAAAAAATCATACTATTTCTGTGGATAATTCACAACTAATGCTAATATTTTTGTAATATGCTAAAATTATTAGCAATGACGTTAAAGCGGTTTGTTTATGTTATTACTGGTACTACACTGCTAAGTTTAGTAGCGTGGATAGTAGTGTTGTTTTTTGTGGATCCAGATATAAGCGGAGTAGTGGGTTTAATAGTATTTTACGCGGCATTATTAATAGTTTTAATTGGCTTATTTACTTTAATTGGTTTAGGAGTAAGAATGGCTTGGTTTACTATCCGTAAACAGCCACCGATTGCGTTTAAGTATATTGCGCGTACTATTCGGCAATCAATTTGGTTTTCTTTAGCTATTGTTAGTTCGTTGATTTTGTCGGCTGAACGCTTGTTCAATTGGTGGTCTAGTTCAGCCTTGTTAATAGCTTTATTAGTTATCGAGGGTTTTTTTCTAACTCGCCCAACAGGTAATGAGCGCTAATTTTTTATGATGCTTACTGATTTAAAAAAGCAAGTAGAGGCGGATTTACACAAAATAAAACAGCAACCAAGTACAATTGCTATAGTGGCTTGTGAACAAAAATATTTTAGTCGTAAAACCGGCCTGTTAACACAATTATTAAAAGGAGTAAAAGATTTACCGGTAGCGCAACGTAAAGAGTTTGGCGAACAAGCTAATTTATTACGCCACAGGCTAGAAACACAACTTGCTACATTAAAAACAGCCTGTGCTAGTGGTAATATTACCAAACAGGCCGATCTTACCTTACCAGGTATTTTACCTAATATTGGCCATTTACACCCATTAACTCAAGTAGCGGAAGAATTAATGGATATTTTTGTGGCCATGGGTTTTATGGTTTATGAAGGTCCGGAATTAGACAATGAATTTTATAATTTTGAGGCGTTAAATATACCAGCCAGTCATCCGGCTAGGGATATTCAAGATACGTTTTTTATTAAAACCCCTATTATACGGCAACAAGATAAAATGAAGTTTGCTAAAGATAGTAAATGGGTAATGCGCACACATACTTCTAATATGCAGGTGCGCATGATGCAGAAATTTAAACCGCCGTTGCGTTGTATTATTCCTGGGCGCGTGTTTCGTAATGAAGCTACTGATGCTTCTCATGAACACACGTTTTATCAATTAGAAGGCTTTATAGTGGATGAAAACGTGTCGATTGGCCAATTGATTTGGACTTTGCGGGAAATTTTTCGTAAATTTTACAAACAAGAAGTAAAAATAAGATTACGACCAGGTTATTTTCCTTTTACCGAGCCGAGTTATGAACCAGATATGTCTTGTACCTTCTGTGATCAAAAAGGTTGCAAAGTATGTAAGTATACCGGTTGGGTAGAAATGGGCGGTTCCGGCATGATTCATCCAAATGTGCTAAAAGCGGCTGGTTACCCGGCTGGTAAATACACTGGTTTTGCGTTTGGCATGGGAATAAATCGGTTAGCAATGTTGAAGTATGATATTGATGATGGCAGAAGATTTATGGAGAATGATTTGAGATTTTTAAAACAATTTTAATTTATGATTTTCTCCTGCAATTGGTTAAAAGAATATGTAAAAGATTTACCTAGTCCAAAAAAACTTTTGGAAGAGTTAACGTTGCATGCGGTGGAAGTGGAAAAAGTTATTGAGCCAACCAATAATATCGGCAATGTAGTGGTGGCTGAATTATTAGAAAAGCGCAAACACCCTAATGCTGATACATTAAATATTGGTTTATTTGACGTTGGCGAAGATAAACCAAGACAGATTGTGTTTGGTGGCAAAGCCGTTTTGGAAGTAGGTAATAAATTACCCATTGCTTTAGCGCCAACAAAAATTACTGGTAGTATTAAAATTGAAAAAAGAAAATTAAGAGGAGAAGTATCAGAGGGGATGTGTTGTTTGAATTCCGAGTTAGGAATTTTTAACAAACAAGCCGAAGTGCATTTTTTTGAAAAAAATGTTAAAACTGGCACACCAGTCGTAAATTTTTTAGACAATGACTATCTGATTGATATAGATAACAAATCCATGACGCATCGAGCAGATTTGTTTTGTCATGTTGGCATGGCGCGTGAAATTGCGGCGGTATTTAATGTGCCGTTTTCACTACCTAAATTACAAACGTTCACTACTAAAACATTAAAAAAAATAAATATTACCGTAGAAAATAAAAAAGATTGTCCGCGGTATATTGGTGTGGCACTGAACGTAACAATTGGGGAAACGCCGAATTTTATTAAGCAACGTTTAACGGCCTGTAATATAAAATCAATCAATAATGTAGTAGATATTACAAATTATGTCATGTTGGAATATGGTCAACCGTTACATGCGTTTGCTGCGGATAAGATTTCTGGTGGAATTCAAGTACGATTAGCTAAAAATACAGAATCACTAAAAACATTGAATGATGATGAGAATACCGAAACAAAATTAAATAACAACATTTTGGTAATTGCCGACGATACTAAACCATTAGCAGTAGCGGGGGTAATTGGTGGTAAAGAGAGCGCTATAGCACAAACTACTAAACGAATTATTCTTGAAGCAGCTACATTTAATGCGGTTACTGTGCGTATGGCGGCACAAAAAATTGGCGTGCGGACTGATAGTGTGTTGCGTTTTGAAAAAGGTTTAGCAACACAATTACCTCCTTTAGCGGCGGCACGAGCAGTGGAGTTGTTGCAGAAATATGCTAATGCTAGAATCACAGATTACACAGATAAATACACAGATTACACAGATAAAATTCAAATTAATTTAAATTTTAAGCAATTAGAGCGTATTACTGGAATTACCTGGGAAGTAAAACAGGTACAGGCTATTTTGGAGCGCTTAGAATGTGAAGTAAAAATAACTAAAGCTAGTTTTGTAATAACTCCACCGTGGTTTCGTAAAGATTTGCAAATTCCGGAAGATATTATTGAAGAAATTGTGCGGATTTATGGCGTGGCTAAACTGCCAGAGCAACAATTAGCTGGAGTTTTAAGCGTGCCACAGCAGCAACCAGAATTTGTTTGCACCCGTTTATTACGCAAACAGTTAGCTAGCTTAGGTTTAACAGAAGTGTATAATTACTCTTTTTGTGGTGACGTGTTATTAAATAAGGTAGAGACGCCTGTTGACCAGGTTGAAATTGCAAATCCGTTATCAGAAGATTTAAAATATTTACGCACCAGTTTATTGCCACGATTATTAGAAACAGTAGCGCGTAACCAGGTTGGCGTAGAGACGCCCCGGCGGGGCGTCTCTACACCTGAATTAGCCCTATTTGAAATTGGTCATGTATATTTTGCCGATCGCGAAACGCAACAATTAGCTATTGTAGTAGCCCAGCCAAAAGAAAATAGTTACCGTGTGTTACGTGGCTATGTAGAAGCGTTATTACAGCAATTACATGTGTCATATCAAACTGAATTAATTAAGCAAACAGCTACATGTCCGTTTTGGGGGATGTATGAAGGAAAACAGGCGCTCAGCTTAGCCCCTAAATCCCCTAAAGGGGGCTTGCAAGAGGACAAAATCGGTACTGTAGGTATCGTTAATCAAACCATCCTTAATAATTTCGATATAAAATTAAACGTCAGTTTTGCTGTATTATCTATTCCAGTTTTAGCGAAACTAGCCACTAATACCTTTAAACTAAAACCTATTTCAGCTTATCCGGCCATACCATTAGATTTATCTATTATTGTTGATCAAACAGTTACTTGGCAGAAAATAGAAATGATCGTAAAGCAACAAGCGGGTGATTTATTACAAGAGTTAAGTGTATTTGATATTTATGAAGGTGAAAAAATTCCAGCCGGTAAAAAGAGCCTGGCTTTTCACATGGTGTTACAATCCAATGAGCGTACTTTGGCCATGAAAGAAATAGAGCAGTGGCGAGATGTGCTGGTGAAAAGATTAAATAAGGAGTTAGGCGCTGAATTGCGGGATAAATAAACTCCTACCTCACCCCTAACCCCTCTCCTAATCAGGAGAGGGGAATTATTATTACTATATTTATTTGCTTATAGCTTTAAATCATGTTAAACTAATTATCGACCTATGGCTAAAAAACCTGCAAACGCAAGTGCTTACGGGGCACAACAAATTACCGTTTTAGAGGGACTGGATCCGGTAAGGAAACGACCGGGTATGTATATTGGTAACACGGCTTATGCTGGGTTACATCATTTAATTTGGGAAGTAGTAGATAACTCCATCGATGAGGCCATGGCTGGTTTTTGTAATGAAATTATAGTCCGGTTATTACCGGATGGTTACGTTTCTGTAGACGATAATGGTAGAGGTATTCCGATAGATAAACACCCGGTTACTAAAGTATCCGCTTTAGAAACGGTATTAACTAAATTACATGCCGGCGGAAAATTTGGCGGTGGTGGTTATAAAGTGTCTGGCGGTTTACATGGTGTGGGTGTTTCGGTAGTAAATGCTTTAGCCGAAGAGTTAATTGCTGAAGTGAAACGGGATGGCAATTTATATGAACAGCGCTATAAGCGCGGTAAGCCGGTAAAAGCCGTTAAAAAAGTAGGTAGCGCTAAAGGCACGGGCACGATTATTACTTATAAAGCCGATGCTACGGTTTTTACGGAAAGGGAGTATGATTGGAAGTTTGTATTGGATCATTTACGGCAACAAGCTTATTTAACCAAAGGGTTAAAAATGGTGGTGAGCGACGAGCGTAATGAAGACGCTGTGCAAACTTATACTTATTATTTTGAGGGTGGGGTAGCTTCTTACTGTAAACACTTAAATCACTTTAAAGAAGCTAAACATGAAAATGTATTTTATATAGAAAAAGAAGAGAAGGACATAAAAGTAGAAGTATCATTACAATATACCAGTGATTACAACGAAGTAGTGTATGGCTTTGCGAATAATATTCACACCATAGAAGGCGGTATGCACGTGCAAGGGTTTCGCACGGCTTTAACCAGAACATTAAATAATTACGCGCGTAAAAGCGGTATTTTAAAAGAAAAAGATACAAATTTACAAGGTGAAGATGTGCGTGAAGGCTTAACAGCCGTTATTTCGGTAAAATTACCCGATCCACAATTTGAAGGTCAAACCAAAGCAAAATTAGGCAATGCCGAAGTGCGGCCAGTAGTGGAAACTATTTTTGGTGATTATTTTTCCGCTTTTTTGGATGAACACCCGCATGATGCCAAAGCCATTATTGGTAAATGTTTAATTGCGCAACAGGCTCGTGAAGCAGCTAGAATTGCCCGTGATACGGTATTACGTAAAGGCGCCTTGGAAGGTATTACGTTACCAGGTAAGTTAGCCGATTGTTCATCACGCCATCCTGAAGAATGTGAATTATATATTGTAGAGGGAGATTCGGCCGGCGGTTCAGCTAAACAAGGCCGCGAACGCCGGTTTCAAGCCATTTTGCCGTTGCGTGGTAAAATTTTAAATGTAGAAAAAGCGCGCTTAGATAAAATGTTAGCTAATAATGAAATTCGTAATTTAGTAGTGGCCATGGGCACGAATATTGGCGAACAATTTGATATTACTAAACTGCGGTATAATCGGATTATTATCATGACCGATGCCGACGTAGACGGAGCCCATATTCGTACGTTACTACTAACTATGTTTTATCGGCATTTCCCAGATTTAATTTATCAAAAACATTTATATATTGCGCAACCGCCGTTGTATCGAGTTAGTCGTGGTACCAAAGTAGCTTACGCGTTTAGTGATGAAGAAAAAGATAAACGGGTAAAAGAATTGTTAGCGGTTATGGCTACAAGTAAAGCGAAAAAAACAAGCACGGCTGAAGTAGATACGCCCCGCCGGGGCGTATCTACAGAGGACGCTGTAGATACAACTGGCGTTGGCCAAAACGTAGCGGGTGTAAATATTCAGCGGTATAAAGGTTTAGGTGAAATGAACCCGGTTCAGTTATGGGACACTACGATGAACCCGGAAACCAGAACCATGCAAGTAGTTACTATCGATGAAGCCGCCAAAGCCGATGAAGTATTTGATATTTTAATGGGCAGCGAAGTAGCTCCCCGCAAACGTTTCATTCAAACACATGCTAAATCAGTAAGGAATTTGGATATATAAATACCTACCTCACCTCCCGACCTCCTCTCCTCAAAGGAGAGGAGGAGAATAAAAAATCCACCTTAATTTTGGTGGGTTTTTTATTACCTGCTGCGAATCATTAATGCTTCGCACTAGGAAATGCTCTTTATCGTCACGCTTGGCTTGGGGGCCGGGGGCGGGAGATCAGGTTGAGCAGGGACCTGTTGGCTAGCTTAGCGGTGTGGGCGAGGATCCTCTTCCTTGGTTGTCATATCAACCGGCTCGAGGATCCGAACCGTGCCGAGTGTCAGCGCCTCAGAGGACAGTTTCTCGCTGGTCGAGAACGCAAAGAGCAGGTTGTCTGTCTTCTCGAGGCCAATCATCTCAGAGCGGTATACCGTGAAACTAAGGTTCCACCCGGGGGTTGTGGGCCGGTATGTTCCAACAGTGGTGAACCCATGGGTTGGCCAACTGTTATTGCCCGAGCTGCATTCGGGCGGAGCTGATGTGAACACCCCATAGCTCACCAGAGCTCGGGTTTCATCCCAAACCTCAAGACCATCCGAGCATGGCTCGGTGTTGTACGTTCCCACGTCGAACTGCAAGAGAGTATTATCTGTGATCTCCACGTTGATTGGTACCGAAATTAAGTCCCCGAACTCTACAGGTGTGTAGATCATCCCATATCCGGCCAAGCTAATTGCCTCGTCAGCGGCTGGGTTCAGGATGGCTACGGTGTCATACCCATTGCAGTCCTGATCGATCTCATCGGCCCAAATTTCCGTAGCACCGGGGTAGACGCTCGCATCCTGGTCATCACAGTCTGACCCGTCGCAGGCAACAGCGACATACGAATCGCCGTCCTGGTTCTTCGGAAGATCCTGGCCATCACAGTCCTGGTCGATCCCGTCTTCACAGTCCTCTTTGGCGTCCGGATGAATGTTCGCGTTAGTGTCGTCGCAGTCGAGGTCATTGGTGGCGTAACCCGCCACCGTGGCTGAGCAGCTCGCGGTGTATGCGGCAGCGCTTTTGCCATAGCCATCCTTGTCGGCATCTGGCCAGAGCCAGAAAACAACATCCTCATCCACCTGACCATCGCAATCATTGTCCTTGCCGTCACATACTTCCGCAACGGTGGAGTCATCAATTTTGCCATCACAGTCATTGTCCTTCCCGTCACAGGTCTCAGGAGCGTCTGGGTAGATAGTCGGGTTGGTATCATTGCAGTCGCCGCTCACGGCCGTATAGCCGGTAGGCTGCGTGCAGGCTGTTTTGCTGATTCCCGGATTTCCATAGCCATCTCCATCCTGGTCTCTATACCAGATGGGGTTGGTGAGACCATCGCAGTCCTGATCAATGCTGTCGCAGAGCTCTGTGGCGTTTGGATGGGTAGTGGCGTCGTCATCATTGCAGTCGGGACCACCGACTGTCATGGCTTCGTAGCCATCACCGTCCACGTCGGTCTGGTCGGTGCTATCGCAGTCCTGATCGATTCCGTCGTAGGGGATTTCGGTCGCGTCTGGGTAGATAGTTGGGTCTCGGTCGTTACAATCCTCTATGAAGGAAAACTGCTCATCTGAGAACCACCCATCGCCGTCCGCGTCGCTGTTGTCTAGATAGTCACAGTTCTGATCGATGCTGTCGTAAGGGATGTCTTCGGCGCCGGGGTAGATTTTCGGATCGGCATCGTTGCAGTCGTCGCCGCAGGTTGTTACGCCTGCGTGACCGTCGTGATCGGCGTCGACGCCATCAACCCAGTCACAGTTCTGATCGATCCCGTCGCAAACGTCCGAGGCACCGGGGTAGATCGCAGGGTCTGCGTCGTTGCAGTCACCCTGCGCCTCGGACACGTGATCGCCGTCGTTGTCGGTGGTGTCCACGTTCTCGTCGACCAGGCCATCGCAGTCATCGTCGATCTGGTTGTAGATCTCGACCGCGTCGGGGTGGATGGACGCGTTCTGGTCGTTGCAGTCACCCATCTCTTCCGAGTAGCCGTCGCCATCGTTGTCGATGGTCGATGGGCATCCTTCTTCCGAGATTCCAAGTTGGAACACTAGGGCTAGGGGACTCAAAACACGGAGCGCCGTTCGGAGAACGGCGGGCATAAGGGAGTGTCGCTTCATCGCGATTCTCCTTTCACTATTAATGACCAGCCAGCTTGCCACAGCTGAACCGGTCGTGGTAAGGGTGCCATCACAGTGATGCACCCAGGCTGTGAAGAAATAATATTAACTATTGTTTACTCGCAGCCGGAGTGCATTTTTTATATAAGCTAAACTAGCGTTGTCAATGAACGATTTATTTTATACACATTGTAAAAATGTTTTTTCCTTTTGAGGAAGGTTAAAATATGCTTAATTTCCTCCCAAGGCGGCACCATTTTAGCGTTAATTCGCCAAGTGTCAAGAGGAGGGTGTGGATAAGGCTTTATTTATCAGTAGCTATTTTTTTACGCTTTTCCAATCGCTCAAAAATTTTTCAATGCCATTGGTAGTTAATGGGTGAGTGAACATTTGGTTGAATACTTTAAAGGGAATGGTAGCAATATCGGTGCCAATAGCAGCAGCTTGCATTACGTGTAATGGGTGGCGGATGGAAGCGGCGATTACTTGGGTTTTAAAACCGTATTGCTGATAAATATTTAAAATATCAGCTACTAAATTCATGCCGTCTTCAGCAATGTCATCTAACCGGCCAACAAACGGTGATACAAACGTGGCGCCGGCTTTAGCAGCTAACAAGGCTTGGTTAGCTGAAAAAATTAAAGTAACATTTGTTTTTATTTTTTCTTTAGTTAGTTGTTTTACCACGGGCATAGCGGCGGCTACCATTGGTAACTTAATGGTGATATTTTTGTGAATTTTAGCCAATTTATGTGCTTCAGCGAGCATTTCTGGGCTAGTTAAGCTGATTACTTCGGCTGAAATGGGGCCATCAACAATTTTTACGATTTCTTTAATTACATCGGCGAATTTGCGGCCAGATTTAGCAATTAAGCTAGGATTAGTGGTCACTCCATCAATTAAACCCGTTTCAGCCGCTTGTTTAATTTCTTTAATTTCGGCAGTATCTAAAAATATTTTCATACGTTAAAGTTAATAATAAATAATAGTTATTATATATTATACTAAAAAAAGCTATATTTCAAGGCAATAGACCTCATCACCCCCTAACCCCCTCTTCCCCTGCAAAGGGAAGAGGGGGAATAAATTTAATAATAATTTATTTTCCCCCTTCTCCTGCAGGAGAAGGGGGTTAGGGGGATGAGGTCTACTCCGTTCTAAATTGCCACTCTTTCGCATAGTTTTCGTTATTGCGTTTGGCAGTGACTTTTACTTTATAAGTGGTAGCGGCTTTTAAAGGTGAACTAGCAATAAACGTGATGGCGTTACCTTGGTATTGTTTATTAGGATCGGTTGGGTCATTGGGAGCGCGAAAATAACCGGATACGGCTTTGCCAGCTTCGTCGGTTAACGTCATGGTAGAGTTGGTAATAGTATCGGTGGTAGGGAACGATAACGACACTGGTTGGCCGGCTGGATAATCGCCACCAAAAGCAGCAAGCGGATCGGGCGTTTCTCCGCTGGAAAAATCTGGTGGCACATGTTTTTGATTGTAACCAGGGTAAGCAATGGGCGCAAAATTATCCACGTCGTAAAACGTTTTATTTAAATCAGAACCACTTAAGGCATATAAATCAGCATCGCCGTACACATTAATACAAGTGTAGTAATAACCAGCCCCAGATTTAGCTGAAGCGGCCCAACCGACTGTTTTTAAACCAGTTTTTATTAATGGAAAACGATGATAAATAGCGGTAGTCCATAATTCAATGCCAACGCTCATACTGGTAGAGCGCTGTCCAGCCAAATCACTATTCATACCAGCTTCCGCACCTGCAGTAGTATAGCCAGGCTTACCAACTTCTTCATAGTGCGTTAAAATTTCGTTTAACCGCATATATTCCACATGCTTCTCACAGCCACTATCTAAGGTGTCGTTACGTTTAACGGGTAATAAGCCAGCGGCTAAGCGTTCAAAATTTAATAGTTTTAAACCAGCTAATTCATTATCATATTTGCTTAAATTTGGATACTTAATATCATGTTTGTTATTTTCTGTAAGCGTAAATACTGATTCGATAGTTGGATTAAACGAATAATGTTTTTTAAACCATTTAGTAGGTTCGCCATAAGTAGTTTTGATGGTACGTAATTGTAATAAAAATTGATCATCATTAATAATTGATTCTAAGCGAAACAAGCTAAAGTCTTTGCCTTTATCAATATTGGCAGAAAAAGCTTCAATACTATTTAATAACGTTCCAGTGGTGTTATATAAAGATAATAATATTTTATTACTATTCCACAGCGCTACAACTAAATAAGTAGTGCCGTTATTTTCTAGCAACATAGCTTGAATATCTTTGGCGTTATCATATGTTAATAAAACCGGAGGAATGTAACGATGGCTGCCGGTATTATCGAGCATGATTTGTTGTTTGGCTGTGTTAATAGTAACAGTATAATCACTGGCTAAACTAGGTAGCGGCAAAAATAATATTGTATAGCTAAACAGGATACAAATTAATTTTTTATTGAGTTTGGGCATAATCCAACCAACGTTTAATGCGGTCTGCTTCAGCTTCCACTACAGCGCCATGATATTCACCAGCGTGGCGTTTGTTATTAAATTTAATGGTAGTTTGTTTTTGATCCAAATGTAAATCTAATACTAATTCGTTAGGGGTAGCGGTTTCAATGTACATATGAAAGCGTGGGTAATAATAACGGCCTAGGGTGCGTACCCAGCTGTTTTCTAATGGATGAAAACCCATTTGGCGTAATACCGAGCTTAAGTTAATGGGTTTAGTAAGGGTGTATTTAATAGTCATTATAATTATTATAGCATAAATGATATAATAAATACCTACCTCACCCCGCCCTACGGGCACCCCTCTCCTCTGAGGAGAGGGGAAATACAATACAATATTTTATAAATTTCTCCTCCTCTCCTTTGAGGAGAGGAGGCTGGGAGGTGAGGTAGTATTTTATGCCTTTACTTATCAACAAACCCAAGGGTTATACTTCGCATGACATTGTTAATATTGTGCGGAAAAAATTGCACACAAAAAAAGTCGGGCACGCCGGCACGCTGGATCCGTTAGCGACTGGTTTATTGATTGTATTAGTAGGCAGAGAAGAAACTAAGAAACAGGCGGAATTTATGGCGGGTGATAAAGAATATATCGCCGAAATTACTTTAGGCAAAACTAGCGTTACTGATGACGCTGAAGGGCCGTTACAAGCTAGCTCTGATCCCAGTAACATTACTCAAGTCCAAATAGAGCTTGCTTTAAAAAAATTTATTGGCGCAATTAAACAAACACCACCATTATATTCGGCCATCAAACAACACGGCCAGCCGTTGCATAGGATTATGCGGCGGCGTGAGAAAAGTAGAGACGCGCTGCAGCGCGTCTCTACTAATGAACACGCAGATAAAATGCATGATGGCACAGATAATACAATTACGGTTCAGCCCAGAGAGATTAGCATTTTTAATATAGAATTATTAGAAATAACATTACCGGTTGTAAAAATTAAGGTAAATTGTAGTAAAGGTACATATATTAGATCTTTAGCACGTGATATTGGCAAAGAATTAGGCGTGGGCGCGTATTTATCTGGTTTAACTCGCACCAAAAGCGGTAATTTTTCCTTGGAGCAAGCGGTGAGTTTGGATGATTTTAAAAATAATTAATATTTTTTACAAAAAAAGCGCCGATCGGTAAAAACCGTCCGGCGCTCTTCTCCTTTATATCATAACTGTCTCCCTCAACGAGCCAGGGTATAAGCCTGCTCGTTGTAAATTTCTGGGCGATCCGGCCGCTGCCAGACCTGCGGATGTACGTAACTTTTCGGAAACTTCACGAAAAAGTCACGCGCATCGTTAGGCTGACGGCGGCCGAAATACATCCGGTACAAGGGGCGGTATTTGCCCTTGAGTTCGTGCCAGTAATAGCGCACAAACTCGCTCTTTACGAGCAACCGACCAAGCGAGCGATGTGTCCTAGAGACAACGATCGCATCGTCGAAGTCGGGTAGAGCAACCCCTCTTATATACCGGCGTATTGTGATCGCGTCCCGCGGTGCCAAACCCCCGAATTTAAAAACGGGGTACCGCTTGCCAACACCATCTACTGCCCAACCGAGCAGTTTCAAGTAAGCGCAAACAGTGATGGCACCGCTGGCGTCGCGTTCCACGAACGCCCAGCCGTTTTTTACATACCACTCCAACTCCGCAATGCTTTGCAGGGTAACACAGCGTCCGTACTCGGGATGCTGTGCCGCCTACCGCATTTGGTTATCCATCTCTACTGCTAGAGTATGGATTTCCAGGTCGCTCAACCCTTGCGGATTGAACGACCGCAGCACTGGAGTGGTTTCCCTATGAACAACCTGGTGGGTCTCACTGGTTGTTGTGAAAGAAGCTTGCAATGCTTGCAGCATTTTAAGCCCCTTTTTTGTAAAACAACAACCGGTTCACCAAGGCGTCATCAGTTTAAACAAAAAATACTATTTGTCAAGACTAAATATTTGCTCTAGACAGCTTTTGGGTTTTAGGTTATAGTATTTTTGCTTAAATTAAGGTAATTAAGGCCTTGAAAATCTACGGAGAAAGAGTGGGGGCGTAGCTCAGTTGGTTAGAGCGCCACACTGTCACTGTGGAGGTCGCGAGTTCGACCCTCGTCGCTCCCGCTTTTTTTCTGTTAGACTAGTTTTATTATGAATTATAAAATAATTGGAGTGGTTCTACTTAGTTCGTTAACAATACTAGGTTTGAGTTGCAAAAAAGAAACGCCGGCGGCGCCGGAACCGATTGTTGATAGTGTAGTGCATGGTATGAACGAAAGCCTGCTAATTAATACGGATAGCTGGCAGGTTACGGCGGCTAAAACGATTACATTATTAAGTTATAATGAACCGGGCAGTAAAGTAATTTTACCAGACGAAGGCAATATTTTTGTGCAAGTGTTTTTTAATATTAATAGTGCAGACAAAATTAATGTGAATCGGTATAAATTAGCTATTACTGGTGTGCAAGCGGATGGCACAGAAGCTAAGTATACGCATAAAACAACTGATGAAACCAAGTACGCTTCGTTTTATGAGCCGAACCACAATAGTTTAGCCGGCGATGCCCTAGCTAGTCCGGCGTTATTTGAATCTATTTTTGAAATAAAGAAAGATTTACTTCAACCAAAGCTAATAATTACTTATAGCAATACCGGTGAAGCTTCTATTATTAAAACAGTGTCTCTAGATTTGCAACCAGATTTGGAAAACGATGTAGCCAGACACATGCAAGATTTAATGGCCGGATTGAATGGCACTAGTGAAACATTGCAAAACTTGTTAACACAATTTGCCGCGCCTGAAACTGATAGGGTCAAAATGGCTGACAAAACATTCACTAAGGCTACCATTATTGCTACCAATAATATTAATGACAAAAAGTGTTATACCACAAATTTCGACGGAGAAGTAAACGTGTTGGAATATCACATTTGTTGGCAAGATGGCAATATTGTTTCAATAGCTGATTACGGTATTTATACATCAAATAAATAGTGTTTAATCATTCAATTCACTTTCATTTCACTAAGTTTAAGCTACATTCAGTATACGTATGAAACTACTTATTATTGAAGATGAAACTGATATTGCTTGGCCAGTAAAGCGGTTTTTAGAGCAACAAGGCTATAGGGTGGATTATGCCGATAACGGTAAAACTGGGTTACAGCTAGCTATTACTAATACCTATGATTGTGTGTTATTAGATTTGAATTTACCAGAAATAGATGGTATTAGTATCGCTAAAACTTTGCAAAAGCAAACTAAGCATGTGCCGATTATTATGCTAACGGCGCGTAGCCAAATATATAATAAATTAGAGGGGTTTGCGGTAGGGAGTGATGACTATGTTACTAAACCATTTGATTTATTAGAGCTTATTGCTCGTATTCGTGCCGTGGTAAAACGAAATTGTGCTAATAATGTAGTTAGATTAACATTCGGTAATTTTGAATTGTTTCCAGAACAAAATAAAATAATACAACAACAAGCTGGTAAACCTAAAGAAATAATAGTTAGCAGTAAAGAGGCGGGTGTATTGGAATATTTAATTAGAAATCAAGATCGTTTTGTGTCTACGGAAGAATTACTAGAGCACGTGTGGGATAGTGAAGTGGATTTATTTACTGATACAGTGAAAACGCACATGAAAACATTACGACAAAAAATTGATCCAGACAAAACCATTATTAAAACAGTGCGTGGTAAAGGGTATATGATAACGCCATGAACTTTTTTAAAACGATTCGCTTTAAATTAACGCTGTGGTATTCACTATTATTAATAGTACTTAATTTAGTATTTGTCTTAGCGGCTAATTTTATTATTACACAGCATTATCAAGATCGGTTGCCGCGTTTTTTAAATAATAATACAGAGTATAAATTACCACCGTCACCGGTACCAATGCTCCAGCAGGCTAGTGAGCGGGAATATATTCGTAAGGCGTTACAACAAGCCCGGGAAAATGACTTGGTTCAGATCCAAAAAATTCTCTATTTAACCTTTGCGTTATTAGTAGGGCTGTCTTTTGGTGGCGGTTATATTATTGCCGGACGTATGTTGAAACCACTACAAAAAATTAACACGGCTACTAAAGAAATTACCGCTCATAATTTAGATACCCAAATATCACACCAGGATACCGGCGATGAAATGAGCGAACTGATTAATAATATTAATAACATGATTGCGCGGTTAAATAATGCGTTTGCGTTACAAAAACAATTTATTGAAAATGCTTCGCATGAGCTAAAAACCCCGTTAGCCATTATTAAAACAAATTTAGATGCCGCGGTATTATCTGGGGCTATTACTGAACAGGAAGTGAGTAACTATGTACAATGCGCGCTTAAATCCACTAGTTTAATGAGTAAGTTAATTGAGGATTTATTGTTATTATCGTTAGCAGAAAAGGATATTCAATTTACTAAATTAGACGTGAAACAAATACTACAAGATAGTGTTCAGCAACTAACTTTATTAGCCAACGATAAACATATTAAGATAAAAACAGATATTACTACCAGAGCGGTTGTTCTAAATGGTAACGCCGCATTGTTACAACGAGCGTTCATGAATATTATTGAAAATGCCATTTATTATTCTAAAGCCACTGGGGATATCATGATTTCATTAGTTCAACAAGCCGACGGTATTAGCGTATGTGTAAAGGATAACGGCATTGGTATTCCGGCAGATAAATTAGCTAAGGTATTCAACCGATTTTATCGAGTAGATGTGTCGCGTTCTAAAAAAACTGGTGGTAGCGGTTTAGGTTTGGCGATTACCAAGCGGATTATTGAATTGCATCAAGGCCAAATTAATATCACTTCTAAATTAAACGACGGTACAACAGTGGTTATTCAATTAACCAACTGATTATTTCGTTTCACTTTCAGTTCACTTAACATAGTTTATGATTAAACTAATTAATTATTAGGTTTTTAAACCATGCTTAAAAAAATAATTACAGGCATTAAACAGCATAAGATTACGGTTATTATTTTGTTACTAACCTTAGTGGCGGCCGGTTACTATGTTTATGGTTCGTATACTCCTACTGCTAGTAGTGTATCTTACGAAACTACTACCGTTAAAAAAGGAGCTATTAAAAGCGTAGTGTCTGGTAGTGGCCAAGTTGGCGATGCTAATCAAGTTAATTTAATGCCCGAAGTAAGCGGAGAAATTACCGAAATTAATGTACAAGTTGGTAATGAGGTAGTAACCGGTGACGTGATAGCTGAAATAGATGATGCAGATTTAGAAAGCCAAATTACACAGGCGCAATTAGCACTTAAAACCGCTAAGCTTAACTTAGCAAAAATGCAAGAAGTGCCAGATGCTTCTACACTTACCAAAGCGAATAATGAAATAATCACAGCCGAGAATAATTTAGAAAAACTAAAGTTAACCCAAGAGCATGACATGGCGGCGGCCAAAGAAGAAAAAAAAACCGCCAAAAACAATTTGGCCAGTTTAGATGAAACTGCTGAAAATTATGATCAGCAAAAAGCCACGTATACTAATCAATATAACGCGGCGGTGCGTAAAATAGAGGACTATGCACTTAGTCAGCCTATGGCCATTACTGAAGCGGAAGCGGGTATTGAAGAAAAAGAACAAGCGTTAACTGAATTAAAAGCCGGAGCTAGTAGTACTGAATTAGCTATTCAACAATTAGAGGTGCAAGATAAACAAAGTAAATTAGCTGATTTAATTAGCCAACGGGAAGATTATATTATTAAAGCCCCTACGGCGGGCATGGTGGCATTAATTAATTATACGGTAGGTGAAACCATTAACGGCGGTAGTGCTAATGTTACTAGTGACACAGCTTTAGCGGTGATTATTTCTAAAACAAAAAATGCTACCATAGCTATTAATGAAGTAGATGTGCCGAAAATTTCCGTAGGACAGAAAGTGGATTTAACGTTTGACGCGTTACCGGATTTAGCTATTACTGGTACGGTAACGGCGGTTGATTTAATTGGTACCGTGGAGCAAAACGTAGTGTATAACAATGCTACGATTAATTTTGATACCCAAGATGATCGTATTATGAACGGCATGACGGTGACTGCCAATATTATTATCCAAAATAAAATGGATATTTTAATACTGCCTACTACCGCTATTAAAACAAAAAATCAAGCCAGTTATGTGCAGTTACCAGATGCCAGCCAGGTTACTATTAGTATCGGTATTAGCGATGATGATAACACTGAAATTACCAGCGGTTTAAAAGAAGGGGACATAGTAGTATTAAAAACTAAAACTTCTACTACCAACACAAATAGTAATACTACCTCTATTATTCCTATGGGCGGTGGACCACGTGATTAAAACAAATATGATTAAACTTCAACATATTTGCAAACAATACCAAGTTGGTGATACGGCCACGCCTATTTTAAAAGACATTAACATTACCATTAATAAAGGCGAATTTGTAGCTATTATGGGGCCGTCAGGTTCTGGTAAATCCACTCTCATGAATATTATTGGTATGTTAGATACGCCAACGAGCGGTACTTATCATTTTAATCAACGCGAAGTATCAACGTTATCAGACGATGAATTGGCGGATATTCGTTTAAAAAATATCGGGTTTGTGTTTCAGAGTTTTAATTTGTTAAAACGCACTACCGTGTTAAGAAACGTAATGTTGCCGTTTATTTATACGGTACATCCAAAAAATAAAATTGAACGTGAAACCAAAGCTAAACAAGCCTTAAAATTAGTGGGTCTAGATCAAGAAAAAATTTGGTCACATTTATCGAATCAGTTATCCGGTGGTCAGATGCAACGGGTAGCCATTGCGCGAGCCCTGATTAATAATCCCGAGCTTATTTTAGCCGATGAACCAACCGGTAATTTAGATACTAAAACTGGTGAAATTGTATTAGCTACGTTTACTAAGCTTAATCAGGAACAGGAGCGCAGTATTGTAATGATTACCCATGAGCCCGATGTAGCGCAATTTGCTCAGCGCGTGATTGTAATTCGTGATGGAGAAATTATTAAAGATTATCATAATAAACATTAATTTATGTTGTACCGTGATTTATTACAGGAAACGTATCTGGCGATTGTTGCCAACAAAGCGCGCTCGGTGTTAACCATGTTAGGGATTGTAATTGGTATTGCGTCAGTGATTGCCATGGTATCCATCGGTCAGGGAGCTCAAAAATCAATTACAGATAATATTGAATCGAATGGTGCAAATTTATTAACCGTTAGTCCGGGTAAGCAACGTTCGTTTGGACCCGTTAGTGCCGGCCAAGGCAGTGCCGAAAGCTTAACGATGGAAGATGCTACTGTGATTGCGAGTGTTACTAATATTGAAGAAGTATCTCCAGAATCTTCCGGACGATATCAGGTTACGGCCGGAGACAACAATACCAATACTTCTGTTACCGGCGTTCAACCGGCTTACGAAACGGTAAAAAATCTTACGGTCAGTAACGGTTCATTTATCAATCAAAACCAATTAACCAGCTTAACCAAAGTGGCTGTATTAGGCATCACAGTGGCTACAGATTTATTTGGCGAAGATACTGATCCCGTGGGAGAAACCATTCGTATTAATAATATGAATTTTAAAGTGATTGGTGTATTAGAAGAAACCGGTAGTGGCTTTAACAGTTCAGATGACGCTGTGGTTATTCCATTATCTGTATTACAACGTTACTTCACAGGTAGTAATACCGTATCAAGTATTAGCGTAAAAGTGGCCACGGCAGATGCAATGACAACCGCACAAGCAGATATTACTAATTTATTATTAGAGCAACACGATATTACTAATGCTGATGAGGCTGATTTTAATGTGCGCAATTCGGCCGATATAGTAGAACTGGCCAGCTCGGTTACCAGCACACTAACGATTTTATTAGGCTCAATTGCCGCTATTTCATTAGTAGTCGGTGGTATTGGCATTATGAATATGATGTTAACAACGGTAACTGAACGTACCCGGGAAATTGGGCTGCGTAAAGCTATTGGTGCCAAAGGCTATGAAATTAGCCGTCAATTTTTAGCTGAAGCAGTCATGTTAACATTTACCGGCGGCATAATTGGTATTGCTTTAGGAAAATTAGTCGCTGTATTGGTAACCAAATTTTTAAGTACGGCCACTGCCGTATCATTATCTTCAGTGGCGCTAGCGTTTGGAGTGTCCGTAGCCATTGGTATTGTGTTTGGTTATTATCCTGCTCGTCGAGCCGCCAAGTTAAATCCAATTGATGCGTTACGATACGAATAATTAATTTATTATTTAGCTATTTTTTATGAGTGTTGAACATAAACTGAAAAATATTAACAAGAAAGTATTAATTATTAATGGAATTGCGTTAGCGATATTATTAACTGTAGCTGGATTAATGTTATATGGGAGATTTTTTAAACCAACTAATCAACCAGGATTTAGAGATTCTAGAGCCATGTCTATTGAAGATATTTGCTCTAATATGAAAAATAATAATATCAATCGACCAGTGCCTACGAACATGCCAAATAACATGCCAAATAGTTTTCCAAATGATGCTAGGGGCGGTAGCAATGTTAATCAAGCCGATATGGAAGCGCGCCGGACGCTAACTCAAGAAATCTGTGCCGATGGCACAGTAACCGTTGAAGAAAAAGCTCAATTTGAGGCGCTGAATAATTGATTTTTTTGATTAAATTAGGCATAATGAATGTGCCTAATTATGAAAAAAATACCAGATAATCAAATTGCTTTTTATCAAGCACCAGACGGCTCAGTGAATATAGAAGTATTATTTGCCGAAGAGAATATTTGGCTTACCCAAAAGAAAATGGCAGAGTTATTTAATTGTTCAACAGATAACATTTCGCTTCATTTAAAGAATATTTATTCAGAAAATGAAGTTGATCGCAAATCAACTAACGAGGAATTCTCGGTAGTTCAAAAAGAAGGCAATAGAGACGTTTCTAGAAAAGTTACGTTTTATAGTCTTGAAGTTATTATTGCTGTTGGTTATCGCGTAAATTCAGAACGAGGCACACAGTTTCGTCAGTGGGCTACCGAAATTTTAAAAAACTATATTCACAAAGGCTATGTTTTAGATGTTAATAGAATGAAATATGGTTCTCGTTTTAGTACTAGATATTTTGATGAGTTGTATTAAGAAATAAAAGATATTCGTACGAGCGAGCGTATGATTTATCAAAAAATAACTGATATTTATGCTACGGCTATTGATTATTCACCAAAAGCATTTGAAAGCAAAATATTTTTTGCTACTGTTCAAAATAAATTACACTTTGCTATTACTGGTAAAACGGCCGCGGAAATTATTACAGATCGTGTAAGTAGTAAAAAAGATAAGATGGGATTAACTTCTTGGAGGCGATCTCCGAAAGGAAAAATCATGCCAAGCGATACAGTGATTGCTAAAAATTATTTGAATAAAAGAGAACTAGAACACCTTAATCGTATTGGCAATATGTATTTAGATTATGCCGAAATGCAAGCGGCACGTGGTAAAGTAATGACCATGAAAGATTGGATAAAAAAATTAAATGTGTTTCTGAAATTTAGTGAATATGATATTTTAATGAATGCCGGTAAGATTAGTCACGCAGTAGCTGAAGCTTTGGCACTGGATGAATACGAAAAATTTCGAATTAAACAAGATAGAAATTATGTGTCTGATTTTGACAAAGAAATGAAGAAGCTTTTGGTCGGTAAAAAGAAAAAGATATAATTTTATCTTCCGCGTCTAAACGGTCGGCGAGCACTGCTGTTTCTGCCACCGCTATTACCACCGCGGCGTCCATACCGGCCGCCAAAATGACGCGGGGCAATTCTGGCGCGCTGTAACGTAGCGCTGGGTACTGCTTCTAAATGGATTTGTTTAATTTGTACGTCAATGATTTTTTGAATGCGGCGCAATTCTTCACCTTGATCGGATAATACAAAGGTAATAGCGCGGCCAGTTCGGCCAGCGCGGCCAGTTCGGCCAATTCTGTGAATGTAATTTTCTGGATCATCGGGTAATTCAAAATTAATTACGGTAGTAAGATGAGCAATATCAATACCGCGGGCGGCAATATCGGTAGCTACTAGTATTTGTGAGCGTTTGGCCTGCACAGCGGCTACGGCTTGTTTTCGTTGGTAAAGCGAGCGGTTGGAATGTAGTTCCTCGGCACGAAAACCTTTATCACGTAAGGTTCTGGTTAAATCCTTGGCTTGATATTTGGTGCGAGTAAAAATAAGCGTAGCAGTATGATTTTGTTTTAAAATTTCTAGTAAGGCCGTTAAGCGATGCGCCTTATCAATAATAATCATTTCTTGGGTAACACCGCTAGCCGTAGTGCCGGTAGTATCTATTTCCACACGCACGGGAGCATGCATATATTCTCTTACTACGGCCGCAATGGCATCGGGCATGGTAGCGGAGAATAATGCGGTTTGGCGTTTATCAGCACTTGGTAAATGCTTTAAAATAATTTTTATTTGCGGAGCAAAGCCCATGTCAAACATTCTATCTGCTTCATCGAGGACTAAATAAGTAAACTCATTTAATTTAACTGTGCCACGTTCTAAATGGTCAATTAAGCGGCCAGGGGTGGCAATAATAATCCGCGGTTTACGTTTTAAACCGAGCATTTGTTTTTGCATGGAAGCGCCGCCAATAATTACTTCATTAAAAATATGCAGAGCCGGGGAGAACCAGCGACACACTAAATTAACCTGATCGGCCAATTCACGCGTTGGTACTACAATCAGTAAGTTACCAGGTTGTTTGGCCATACTTTGAATAAGCGGCAGTAAAAAAGCCAGAGTTTTACCCGAGCCAGTTTGAGCAATCCCAATTAAATCATTACCCTCGGTAAGTACCGGAATAGCCTGTGCCTGAATCGGAGTTGGCGTAATAATCGAGCGCTGGTTAATAATACGGAGAACAGGTTCACGAATGCCAATATCAGCAAACGAAACCTTTACATTGGTTGGTTGGTTCATAGTTTAAAATTTACCCGAAGCTCCGGGTAAATCTTCAGCGCTATAATATCAATAATAGGCGAGAAGCACCAAGAGTGCCGAGGTGGTTAATAAATCTGTTAGAGTGTAGCAGAAGGTAGAATTTTGTCAAGATTTAGGGCTCTATTTTTAAAAACTATTTTAAGTCAATCCAAACAGTTGGCTCTACCATTCCATCTGCTCGTTTCATGATTCGAGCTGAATTAGCTATTGGCACTTGAGCCACTAAATAATCATAAACACAGCCAAATAAACTGTTTGCTGCTTCAACTCTAGCTTCCGCTAAGCATTCTTGCCGTGCATTTTGAATTTCTTCTTGTGTAAAGTCATCAAGCCGAACCAGGTTGGCCGGTGGAAAATAATTAATATAGTCACTAGCAGCAAAATATGATTCTTGTTTAGAAACATTCCATGGTTCAATATAGTCTTCATAAAATGTTTGTATCGGCATTTGAAAAGATATTGCTTCGTCTGTCATGAAATCATTTAATATTGTAGATTGAACTTCTTGGCCAGTTTTATCAATACTAGCTGTAGTGTCATTATTTGATAGGTCATCTAACGCAATATTGTTAGCGTTGCCTAATAGTCCAGAATATCTATCTGTACGCGGTGTAGTTAGCATAATTTCAGGATTTAACAAATCTTCAAGTTTAATCAAAAAATTCTGATCCTCTTTAGTAATCAATAGAAAATTATTTTGCTTACGTAATAGCACTGCTCCTGGCCATACTACCACTCGGTTTTTAATAATATTAAGGGTCGAACCATCCAGGGTAACTTTTTTATTATGATCTAAATTAAATGCGACAACATGGTCTTGCGCTTGCACAGCCACAGCTAAATTGTAAGAGGCATTCTCATTACTTTCCATACGTTGTTGTATAGATTGTACGGAAAAATCGTTATTACTATCTTTCACCAACCAAAATACTCCTTTTGCTTGATTATCATATTTAAGACCATCAAATGTTTGAATATGTGGCTCACCATTAGAGCCGCCATTTTTTTTGGCATTATCTTTTCCTTGTTTTCGCGCACGATCGCTCATATTTTCAAAACTAAACGGATTAAAACCACTCGCTATTTGTCTAGTTGTACTTGGCGCTGTAAAAGATTGTTGAACAGCTGATTCTTGTAAATCATCTATTAAATCATCATAAAAATCACCCAAGGCGATTTTAATCGCTCCAGCCGCATCAGCCTGTTTAGAATTTTCGTACATTCGAACATTATCGGGTAGAGAATCGTCTTTAATACCATGCGGCAGTTCTTTTATTTTGTGATGCGGTTTGGTATAAAAATATTCTTCCGTTGACCAAACACTATATATTTCTTCTGCGGCATTTACCGCCCTTATTTGTATAGCATATTGCGTGCTTTTATTAAGTTCTTTAATAGTTTTGCTATTTTTATCTGCGGTTATCTGTTTAATTTCCACTAAATTTTCATCTAACAGACGAATTTGGTATTGGTCAGCCCCAGAAATTTCCGGCCAAGTAATTTTAACTTTATGTTTTTTGATATTAACAAATTCAACTAGTTGTATGGTATCTAATGTATTTTCTTGATTATCTTCTGCTTGGGTTGGTTGTAAAAATATCAAGCTAAAAAACATAATTAATAAAGTTCCAACGGTGGCTAGTTTTAGATATTTTTTCATGTATTTTATAATTAATATTTAATATTATGTTGGATATAATTTAAGTGATGTTCATTTTATCACAGGGCAGTTATAAAATAAAGAGGGGAGTCCATTATTTTAACAGCACTTTTTCCAGGCTCGTATTCGGCCCTATTCTTGTTCTGGGAATAGTGAATAAATTAGTGGTATTGGTAATGGTGCCGGGATCGGTAGTTACGGCGTTAGTAAAACCGGCTTGGCTGGTTAAGGTTGTAGTAATGGTGGAGTAAGAGCCTAAGGGATAGCAGAACGAAGTAATAGGTTGTGTAAGGTGTTGTTCTAAAATTACTTTGCTACCGCGAATTTCTTGCCATTGGCGTACCGGTGCCAAAGCGCGTAAGCTACGATGATGTTGCGTATGAGCGCCAATTTCAAAACCGGCTTGTTGTAATTCTGTTAACGCGTCCCAACCCATGTGATTATAATCACCAACATAATTAGTAATTACATAAATAGTAGCCGTCCAGTTATGTGCTTTTAAAATCGGGTAAGCGTTTTCATAAAAATCGTTATAGCCGTCATCGAATGTTAAAGCCACGGATTTAGCCGTACCTTGGCCAGTGGTTAATTCGTGCATGGTAATTGGTGTGTAGCCGTGTTCGGTTAGCCAGGTTAATTGTTCGTCTAGCTGAGCTGGTGTAATAGATAAATTATAGCCTACTCGATCTTTATATTTATCTACATCATCACGGACGTAGTGATACATGAATACATGCGCGCCGGCGGCTTGTAGCGAAGGCGTTGGCATTAGCTCCGGTTCCGGAGTAGATACAGAGGTATTAGTAACAGGTAACCAATTATTATTAGTGTTATTATTTAATGGTAATAACGATACCGAACGATATGGTTTATCGGTTTTAGTAAAAAACCACCCGGCACCGCCTAACGTTAAACCAACCAAAATAACCAATAAAACAATATTAATATATTTAAGTACCGGTCTAGCTATCATATTGCACTGAATATAACACAAAATATAGAAAAAGGTCGATAAACCTGCTATACTACAACCCATGGCGCAACTAGAAAAAGATTTATGGATAGCGGGTGGTTACTACATTGATTTTGACGATTTAGAACAATTTCGCATTATTGGTCCGCAAAACCATTTATTTTGTGGCTTAATTGATATTCCACGGCACAGCCTTAAAATTAACAACGTTAAAGCGGTTAATAGCTTGGCGTTAATTAAAGGCAGTTTTATTAGTAAACATCTTAATTTTTATTATCCGGTAATCGACGATATTCGCACCATGCGCGAAGTGATTCGCCCAACAGCTACCGATCATCCGATTACTTTTTTGGAAGTGCGCAGTAAGCTAGCCAGCGCCATGGTGCCAAATTTAGTTAAGCTGCATCGTACGGCTAAAGAAACGCATATTACCTTTAAACGTGTATACGAAGATAATTGGTATGGCACTACATTTACGTTTCCGAATAGCGTATTGATTGAAAAAATTAATCGGCCGTATAAAGGGTTTAAGCTTACCGCAGTTAGCCGAGTAATTCCGTTTCAGATTAAAGCCGAAACCAACGATTATAACAAATGGACATTTAAAAAAATGTTTTTGCCGGCCGAAATGAATTTCCACCGGTTCGGTAAAGATCAGGCGCAGGTAAAATATTTTTGGCAGCGTACGAAACAAGAAATTGCCCATTTAATTTCTTGGCACAAAACCTCGGGTGATCGGTTTGGCACAGTATTCCCACGTGATTGGATGGAAACGGCCGATTTAGGCGTGCACGATTTAACCGCCGAAGTGCGCGAGTATATGTATGCGGCTTCGTTAAAAAACGTCAGTGCCAAAGGCGAAGGGTGGCATGAAGATGTAGTAGGGGAATATCGTTATGAACACGAGTTGTCCGGTGAAGATTTGTTCGATCGAAAAATGATTGACATTGAGCCACATTATTTATTGGGTTTAAAACGGATTGATAAAACATTTTTACAGCAAACGGAAGTAAAAGAGGCCTTAAAACGGGTGGCTAAATATTTATTAAAACAAGCCCGAGAGCAAGATTTAATTCTCTTTAAAAAAGTAGATACCAAATTAGCCATTGGTACCGACAAACGGTATCAAACAGAAAAATATTTTCCAGTCGGAAATTGGCGTGATCATGATTGGGCTTATAAAAAAATATCCGAAACCATCGCTCCGTTCGATGTGAACGCAGTGTTTTATCCGGAAGCGTTAAAAGTGCTTAAAGATTATCAAACGGAACTGGGCATGCATATTCGTGATATCGATGCCTTAATTAAAAAATGGGAAGGTGTGCGTAAATTATATAAGTTCACCACCATTTCAGCCGAGCACGGTGAGCTACCGGCTTATGCTTTGGCTTTATATAATATTCAAACCAAGCGCGGCCGCTTGCAATTTGAGCGCTTAAAAGTGAATCATTTAGATGAGGCGTATTTGTATACCTATAGCCAAGTGGACGAAAAACAGATTATTAGTTTTTGCAAACGTCTGCTTGATCCAAATTATTTTTATACACCATCTGGCCCATTATTAATTGCCCGCAATAATAATATTGGTTACACTACTCAGGAATATCACGGCTTAGTAATTTGGGCCAAGCAAGCCGCGTTTGCAGTATTAGGCTTAAGTAAACACTATAAATTAGCTAAAGAAGCCGGTTGGAGTAAAAATACTATTACGTTAATACGCACTACCATTTTAACTGTTTGTAAAGATACTATTCACGCGTTTTGCGTATTAAAAGCCATTCCAGAATTACATTTTGATAATCATGGTGCACCACAATTTTTTACCCATCAAGAAGGTGTACGCATGTATGTAAGTAAGGTGCAGTTATGGTCAGCAATAGGGGCGCGTCGTATTATTAGAAAATACTACGAATTATTGAACGATAAATATTAATACTTGGATAGGTTGTCCTTGTATAAAGTATTTTTAATAAATTCCATTCCCCAGCGATAAATATTATGTTCTTCTAATACTCGACGCATAGCTAAATTACGTTGAAGTTTTTCTTCAGAATTCATCAACAAAGCTTCATATAAAGCATCAACTGATTTTTCTACATCGTATGGGTTAATTAAAAGCGCAGTCGTTAAATCTTTGGCGGCTCCAGCAAATTGTGAGAGTACCAACACTCCTTTATTTGGTTTTGCTCCAATAGCATATTCTTTGGCTACTAAATTCATGCCATCATCTAAAGGAGTTACTAAGCCAACGTCTGCTAAATGATATAAAGAAAACAGTTCATCACGATCAATAGCAGAATCAAAAAAATAAATTGGTTTCCATTGTTTTGTTTGATAAGTGCTATTAATACGATCAATTAGTTTGTATAATTTAGCGTTGTAGGCTTTTACGGCCGGTATATTTAAGCGAGATTTTACTGCTATCGATAGATAAGAAACCTGCGCTTGCATATGTGGATATTTATCAAAAAAACGATCAAGAATGCGAAAACGCTCTATTAAACCTTTGGTGTAATCAATTCGATCAACTCCAACCACTAAATAAGTACTATTGATATCATAACCTAAGCGTTTTTTAATAAAGGAGCGATCTAGGTTTTTTTGCTGCTGTAACTTATGATCGATTTCGTCAATATCTATTCCGGTAGGTATATTAAGTAGTTTTGTTTGGTGTTGTTGATAGTAAACTGTGCTGCTACTCTTATCAATTTGAATGCCTAACTCTTGACGCAAACAGTCCATAAAATTTTCTACATGATAACGTCGGTGAAAACCAACAAAATTTGCTCCTAGCAAGCCTTCTAGTATTTCTTTGCGCCAAGGACAAATACGAAATATTTCTGATGTTGGCCAAGGAATGTGCCAAAATATTCCGATGTTTAATTTTGGTCTTTTTTTTCTTAGCATTTTTGGTAAAAGAGCAAAATGATAATCATTAATCCAAATAAAAGCGTTATCATCTTTGATCTCATCCAAAATTATTTGAGCAAAGCGTTTGTTAATATTTACATATGTTTTCCACCAAGAAGTGCGAAAAATTGGTTTAACAAATACACAATGGCACAATGGCCATAAGGTTTGGTTAGCAAAGCCGTAATAAAAACGATCTAACTCTTTTTTTGTTAAAAAAATACGTTTTAATGAGTACTTATCTTCTCCAGGAGGCATTTTGATGTGACCATCTTTATCTAATACTTCTGCGTCAGCATCACCAGATCCTACGGCTACCATTAAACCGCCGATTTTTTTCAAAATACTGTCGAGCAATACGGTTACACCGCCGACGGATTTTTCTAACTTAATAGTAGAGTTGGTTTTAATGTGACTAAACGGTTGTCGTTGAATAACAGAAACAAATTTTTTTCCAGCTAAGGCCTTTGTAGCAAAATCAATTAAATCTTTATCAGTAGTCATAGTTATTTTAACATTGAATGATAGAGTTCTAAATAGCTATTAGTCATAATTTCTTTGGTAAATTTTTGTTCAACATGTTGGCGACAATTTACGCGTTTAATTAAATTAAGCGCTTTTATTTTTTTAATAAATTCTCCAATATTATCAACTATATATCCTGTTTGACCATCAAGAATTAATTCTGCCGCGGCGCCTTGTCGAAACGCAATTACTGGCGTACCGCAAGCCATGGCTTCAATCATTACTAAACCAAACGGTTCATTCCATTGAATGGGATTTAGTAAGGCAATGGCATGGCCAAGATAATCATTTTTTTGTTGGTCATTAATTTCTCCTACATAGATAATTTGTTTTTGATCAATTTGTGGTTCAATTTTTTCTTTGTAGTAATTATAATGTTTTTTTTCTAGCTTATCAATTGTGCCGGCTAGTATTAATTTTACATTAGCTTGTTTAGCTGCTTGAATCGCTTCATAGGCACCTTTAGTGGCTTTAAATTTTCCAAGCCAAATGAAGTAATCTTTTGGTTTAGCCTGGTATGTGTAAGTTGTTGTGTCGATGCCATTATATACTGTACCAAGCCAATGCTGTTGATTTTCGCCGGTTCGCTGGGTATTAGAAATAGAAGAATAATTCAATTCTTTATATTTATTTAAGACTGAATATCGATCGGCCTGTGTATTTTTGTTAGGATATTTGAAATGGATAGTGAATAAAACTTTTTGGCTAATGTTTTTGGCTAATGGTAAAGCTAAATAATCCTGCATTGTGTTCAAATGAACATGGATAATATCAAATTCATTGGCACGATCGAAAGCGGCTGTAATATTAAGTAGTGGATACATTAAATTTGTCCAAGGAATATCATCACGATAAAGTGGTCGTGGATATATTGAACACAACTTGGCATTTGTTTTTGATGTTCCACAGGCAAACAAAGTAACGTTATGTTTACGTTTAATTAAGCCTTCTGTTAGATTATAAATGACTCGTTCAGTACCACCATAAAGCAAGGGTGGAACATTTTCCCATAATGGGGCAACTTGTGCAATACTTAGTGACATTAAACAAATTATAACAGTAATCTACTAATAATTCAAGCAGAATTATATTTAAGTGATATTTTAAGTAAGTTTAAAATTAGTTATAAAATTCTTGCACTAACCGTAAGAAAACACCATTAGTCCAACCAAAACCGCTTTGTCTAGGATAGCGTTCGTCATGTGCAATAGTTTGATCTACTACGTTATAAGCTTCCCAAAATTTACCGGTAGTTTGAAAAATAGAGGTATTTAAATCTAGCCATTTTTTTGCCAAGCGTTTAGCATCAGCTTGGTAACCATAATTCATCAATCCTTTAATAACTATCCATTGCTGATTAGCCCAGCCATTAGGATAATCCCATTGCTTGTATGCAGAGTTAGTATTTGGAATAGTAGTAGCCAATCCACCGACGTGTTCAAATTTGATAATATGTTTACGCATAGTTTCCGCTTGAATGGGAGTAGCTAACTTTGCCCATAAAGGATAAAAACCAGCTAATGACCAAAATGCACTTAGTTGTTTTGTGTAATAATTATAATCAAAAAAGAAGTTTTGTTTGTTATCCCACATTAATTCATTTATAGTTAGTTGTCTTTGTACGGCTGCTTGTGTAAAATAAACAGCCATTTTTTGTTCACCTAGTAAGTGATAAGTTTTTGCTAAATCTATTTCGTATTTATAAAGTAAACAATTTAAGTCAATCGGTAGATAATTTAAGCACTCATTATTAAAACGAGAGGTCATATCCCAACCGGATTCGTGTTCAGCGGTTAAATGTGTTAAATAGTGATCACAATAGCGTGACAATCCTTGATATACATTATGTATCACCGCTTCTTGTTTATCAGTGCCATTGTACATCCAATAATCAAAATATTCTCGAGTGGCGATATTAGCCACAGTTTTTAACCAAATATTATCGTTAGTGAGGTTAAAAATTTCCCACACCATGCTAGTAAGTAAAGGAGGTTGAGAAGTACCTGTATTATAAAAACGATTACGTTCTGGAATAATATGAAAACGATCAAATAAATGGCAAAGATTATCAACCATGTTTTTAGCTACGTTAATATATTTTGGATTTGTGACTAATCCTAAAATAATAAAATAACTATCCCAATAAAATTGATCATTTTGAAAAATTTTGTTACTAGGAGTTACAAAGGGATGCGGTAGACCAATAAAAATGCCTCGATCAGTTTGTATATTACTGATTAATTGAGGCCAGTAGTTATTGATATATTCAATACAGGATTGATAAGGATGATTCATAAAAAAATTAATCAATATTTTTTAATAATGCTAAAATGGATTGAGGACCAATTTTATTTGGAAAGGCAATATCACCAACAATAACAGTGCGTTGTTGGCGACGTTGTTGAAAAGTGTACCAGCCTTTTTTTTGAGCTGGTTGTAGTAAGCGGCTTATTTTTTTTAAAGCTTTATAAGTGGGCACGGGCAGGGTATTTGAAAATAAGTGAGTTGTTAAGTGTGAGCCGCCTACCAATAAAAAAGTTGTTTTTGCCCGTTGTCCGGCATAGAATCCCATATTAATATCACTCATGCTATCGCCAATAAACAATAGCTCAAAAGTTGTTTTTGAAATATTTAATGCAATGGCTAATTGATGAATAACTTGATCGGCGGCAGTTTGTTTATTAATGTTAGTTGGAATTAGATATAGTGAATAGTTGTTTTGTGTGATATT